>ENA-ORSJ01002618-ORSJ01002618.1-human-gut-metagenome-genome-assembly--contig:-NODE-2618-length-11505-cov-2.474934_pt1 | contig 11505 bp, 12 predicted proteins | sample MGYA00242191_ERZ509158 | MGnify/ENA primary metagenome ERZ509158 (study PRJEB26280, sample SAMEA2338623) | human gut metagenome | biome: human gut; feature: human-associated habitat; material: faeces... | reverse complement strand
CCACCCACTACCACGAGCTCACCCGCCTGGAAGGCCAGATTCCCGGCGTGTTCACCATGAATGTGGCCATACGCGAATTCAACAGGAACATCGTCTTCCTGCACAAGCTTTTGCCTGGCCCCACGGACAAGAGCTATGGCGTCGAGGTGGCACGGCTCGCAGGCGTGCCCCATTCCGTTGTCAGCAGGGCCAGGGATCTGCTCGAACGCCTGGAGACCTTGCGCGAGGCAGGCCAGAAGGCTGTCTCCCAGGCTCTTGGCCCGGGGCTCCTGCCAGGATGCCTTCCCGGCGTGCAGACCGGTCAGGAACAGAAGGGCAGCGCAGAGCCCAGTGGCAAGAAACAGGCGGATCCGGCTGTTCAGGGCCAGCAGCAGGCGGAAACACATCCTCTTGTGAGCATATTGAGGGATCTCGATCCCGACAGCCTCTCGCCCCTGGCTGCCCTCAAGCTTTTGAGCGAGTGGAAGAAGATCTGGGGCATGCCGGTCCGGCAGGAACCGGATCAAACCCCGGACTCTTCCGAAGAACAGAATCTCCCGTAGGACAGGAGAGAAGACGGGGCTTGCGGTGTTCAGTTTTCGGCCACATGCCCGTCTGGTTGCTCAGCTTCTGTTCAGCAATAGTTCAGCTATTGAACAGTACAGGTCGGAAAACGTTCTCCCGCAAATCCTCCGCAATCCTGTGGATGTTCTGTTTTTGCAAAAATGGCACGGTTTGTGCTTGGGTGACCTGTGCTCATCATGCGGGCCCAATGCCCGGATATCAGGACTGCACTCGAATCAGACCATACGAATCAGACCATCATGGATCGGATCCAGAACAGGAGACAAACCATGCCCAGCAAAAAATACCTTCTTGTTCCCGCACTCGCTGCAGCTCTTCTCGGAGCTGGCACGTTTGGCACAGTCACAAGCGCGCATGCCCATGGCTACTGCGACGGTCCGGGAGGCGGATACGGACACCATCGCGGCTACCAGCAAGGCTACAATGCTCCCGCTACCTACCAGGACGAGAGGGGGAACTACCGCGCCGGGGAGCCGACGAATCTCACCCCAAAGCAGCGCAAGGCCTACACGAGGCTCATGGACAAGTTCAATGCCAAGGCAGAACCCTTGCGTGACCAGATGTTCGTGAAAAGATCCCAGCTGCGCGCCCTGGAAAATTCCCCCAGGGCCAGCAGGGCCGAAGTGGAGAAGCTCTCCAGGGAATACAGGGATCTTGACAACAAGTTGCGCGATCTCGAAGAGCAGCTTGAGCGCGACATGAAAAAGGAAGGCATACGGTAGGGCCATTGCCGCAAGATCCCCCAAAACGGGGCGGCAACAAAAAGGGAAGATCCGACGATCTTCCCTTTTTGTTGCACACAAGGACCTGTGGCATGTGTGACACGCCTTTAGCGCAGGTTTTGTTCGAAAAACTTCCCAAGCTCCCTGAAATGGAAGACCGTTTCCGGAGCGGAAAAGGATTCGAGATACTGGGCATGGGACAGGGCTTCGTGGACAATGAGCCTCGCATCCACATTGGCTTCCAGCATCCTTGCGTGCACGCGCACGGTATTGCTCAAAAAGAGGTCTCGCGTGCCTGCCACAAGCAGTGTCGGCGGAAAGCCGGCAAAGTCGCCGTAGACAGGTGAAAGCAGGGGATCCTTCAAATCCATGCCCGGGGCGTAGACCTTCACCGCATCCCCGACCCAGCCCTCGTAGCGCACAAGCGCGTTGTCCACGCCTTCGTTGGCAAAGTAGCTGTCGCCAATCTTGTCAAGGTCCGCCCAGGGCGTCGCAGGGCAAATGGCACCAGGCATTGGCAACTTCTCCATCTTCGCCCGCAGCACCATGGAGAGCACAAGGCTTCCGCCCGCAGATGTCCCGAAAAGGCCCACCTTCTCTGGAGGTGTGCTTTTCAAAACCTCCCTGTATACGGCCATGCAGTCGTCCAGGGCAGCAGGATAGGGATATTGGGGTGCCAGACGGTAGTCCACGGAAAGACAGCGTATCCCCCCGTAGTGCGCCATATAGATGGCCTCCCCTGCCCCTATCAGGCCGGGAAAGAAGACATAGCCCCCTCCGTGCACATGGATGAGCAGACGGTCGCGGTTTTGGGGAAGAATGTTTTTGGGTGTTGCCATGAAGACCCTGACGCCTGCCATGGTTCTTTCCTCCATGGTGACGTCAGCGCTTTTGGCAAGCGCAAGGATCTTCTCGTCGCTTCCCCTGTTCGCCTCGTTCAGCACCCTTGTGTACTCTTCCAGGGACATGGGTTTCACAAGCCAGTCCGCAGGATAGGGCCTTGCCACATTCTCCCGCATCCTGTCGCTTACCGTGGATGGGACAGGGATTTCCCTCTCGTGCAGGGTAAGCGCAAGGGAAGGACATGCGGCCAACAGGGCAAGGCCTGCCAGGACAAGGCCTGCGGCCATTTTTCTTGCTTTCATACGCTCTCCACAAGGAGGGCCCGGGTCTGCCCCAAGACAGATCCTGCCCGGCACCCTCGCCTTGCGGGACATATTTTCACAACTGCGCTCAAAAGGCTACAGCCAAAAAATTCCTTGTTTTCCGGGCAGATCGCACAGGCATGGAGCAAAAATCCCGTTTGCGTAGGCCAGGGTCTGCATGATAGACTGCCTTTTTGAGGATTGCTCCTGCATGGCCCTGACGTCGCTTGCGGGAGTTTTTCATGAGCCCCAGCCTGTTGGACAGGCACAGGTGCAGGGGACCTGCAAGGCAAAAACAGACTGTCATTGTCCAAAAATCCGGAATACGGGAAGTCCATGCCAACAGAATACAGCGCCAACGCCTTTTCGGTTCTGCAAAGCATTGCCGAGGAACGCATTCGCGAAGCCCAGCGCGACGGAGTCTTTGACGATCTGCCCGGCAAGGGGGGGCCATTGCACCTTGAGGACGAGAGCGGCATTCCCGAGGAACTGCGCATGGCCTACCATGTCCTCAAGAATGCGGGCATGGTTCCCAGGGAAGTACAGGAACGCAAGGAAATTTCAAACCTCGCGGACATGCTTGAAAAGGACTGCGACGAGCACACGAAGGTCACAGGCATGCGCAGGCTTGAGGCATTGATCCTGCATGCCAGGCTGCGCACTGGAAGAAACATAGCCCTGCACGCGGACGAAGACGCCTATCTGGACAAAATCCTGGACAAGATCGCACAGTTCAGGAAAGGCACGGGTACGAAATAGTCCACAGATTTGCAAAACGGGACAGGCTCCATATGGAATCTGTCCCGTTTGTGCCTTTCAGCCCCTGAAGGGGCCTCGTGATTTTCTATTCTTCCGTTCCCGGAATATCCACAAGGCGCGCCCTGTGTCCCGTGTGCCTTGCCATGAGGAGAACGTCGTCCAGGGCAAGGGCCAGGGTCCTGGTGTTCACCCCCGGGTGAGCCTGAACAATCTCTCCGGAAAGTTCACTGTCCACCACAAGTTCCACACAGCCCTCCCTGTCCGCGACGATGGCAAGCGGAGTGACTGCTCCCGGGTGCAGCGAGAGTCTTTCCATGAGCTCGTCTTCCTTTGCGAAATTGAGCCTAGCGCTCGCACCAAGCACATGGGTCAGGGCCTTCAGATCCACCCTCTTCGTGTCCGGGACGAGCACAAGGTAGTACTCCTTCCTGGCAGGGCTTCCGCTGCGCAAAAAGAGGTTCTTGCAGCTTTTGCCCGCAAATTCGTGGATGCCGCAGGCCCTTGCCTCTGCCACGGTGTACACAGCCCTGTGCTCCAGCATATCGTAGTGTATGCCAAGCTCGTGCAAAAGGCCTGATATGCGCTCCTCGAGATTCATAGCGGGCACTTGCTACTTCAAAAGGCTCTCGAAGTAGTCTATCTGCATGGCCCTGCGCACATCGTGCAGGGTGGAGGCTGCGGCCTCTTCTGCCACTGCCGTGCCTGCCTTCAGGATATCAAGCACGTCCGCGGGCCTTGCCTCCCAGTACTTTCTCTTCTCGCGAATGGGCGCAAGCTCTGCCTGCAGGACGTTGTTCAGGAACTTCTTGACCTTGACGTCGCCAAGGCCGCCCCTGCGGTAGTGATCCTTCAGGGCATCCAGATTTTCGTAGTCCGGGAGGAATTCCGCAAAATGCTCGGGTCTGGAGAAGGCGTCGAGATAGAGGAAGACAGTGTTGCCCTCGATCTGGCCGGGGTCGGACACACGCAGATGGTTGGGGTCCGTATACATGGACATGACCTTGGTCTGGATGTCCTTGGGTTCCTCTGAGAGATAGATGCAGTTGCCGAGGGATTTGCTCATCTTGGCCTTGCCGTCCGTTCCGGGCAGGCGCAGGCAGGCCGCGTTGCTGGGCAGGACGATTTCCGGCATGGTCAGGGTCTCGCCATAGGTGGCGTTGAATTTCTGCACGATCTCGCGGCACTGTTCGATCATGGGCGCCTGATCTTCGCCAGCGGGCACTGCCGTTGCCCTGAAGGCCGTGATGTCCGCAGCCTGGCTGATGGGATAGCAGAAGAAACCAACTGGCACGCTGGCATCAAAACCGCGCATGGCGATCTCGGACTTGACCGTGGGGTTGCGCTGCACGCGGGCCACTGTCACGAGGTTCATGTAGTACATTGTGAGCTCGTGCAGCTGAGGGATGCAGGACTGGATGAAAATGGTGGTTTGGGCCGGATCAATGCCCACGGAAAGGTAGTCCATGGCCACCTGCAAGAGGTTGTTCTTGACCTTCTCCGGATGCTCCGCATTGTCCGTCAGCGCCTGGGCATCGGCAATCATGATGAAGACCTTGTCGAACTCGCCGCTGTTTTGCAGGGCAACGCGTTCCTTGAGCGAGCCCACGTAATGGCCCACATGCAGTCGTCCTGTGGGTCTGTCTCCAGTCAGTATAATCTTTGACATGTCATGCCCCTTGCGTTGGTCGGACTATCCGAATGACCGGCATCCGCCTTGCAGTTTTCTTGTTACAGTGTTGTAAGGTTGGCGTCCCTTGGGGGCATGTCCCTGTTTCCACACTGGAAAAGGTCTCCCCCTAAAAAAACGCAATTGAACTGAATACATGAGTGTGTTTGCACTGTCAAGATGTTCATTGCGCAACTTACTGAAATCAAAGATTCTTTTTGTTCTGTCCGGCACATGACAACACAGGGACAGTTCTTTTTGCGAAAATCTTTGACGAAGGTCCGAAATTGGGGTTCAATGGTTTGGGGCATCCCGCCCCAAAGCCCAAGCGAACATACAGGAGAATTGCCATGGATTTTCTTGAACTTGTGCGTGCCACCCGTACCTGCCGCAAATTCAGACAGGCCGAAGGGCTTCCCGAAGGCACCCTGACCTGGCTTGTGGAATGCGCGAGGCTTGCCTCCTGCGCAGGCAATGCCCAGGCTTTACGCTTTGCGCTGGCCGAATCCGCCGAGGCCTGCAAGACCGTGTATCCGGCTCTCAAGTGGGCAGCCCTGTTCAAGGACTGGGACGGCCCCGCAGAGGGCGAGCGCCCCACGGGCTACATCGTGATCGTGGGGGAAAGGGGCAAGCGCGCGCAGCTGAACGGCATTGATGCCGGCATAGCAGCCCAGACCATGCAGCTCGCAGCCCAGACCAGGGATATTGGCTCCTGCATCCTTCTTTCCTTCAACCACGACGCTGTGGCGAAGGCTCTGGACATCCCGGATACCATGGAGCCCCTGCTTGTGGTTGCCCTTGGTCTGCAAAAGGAAGTGCGCGTGGCAGACACTGCCAAGGGCCCCGAGGATCTTGCCTACTGGCGCGACGACAAGGGCGTGCATCATGTGCCAAAGCTCCCCCTGGAAACCCTTGTCCTGATCAAAAAGTAATCGGCATTGAGCGTGTGCGGGGACAAGCACTTTTCCCGCATGCTCAGGCAAAGGCCCGCTGGGCTTCCACCCTCAGAAAAATGGCAGTGTCCGTCCCGCAGACACTGCCATTTTTCCTGGCCCAAACAGGGATGCCCTAGAGCAGATCCTCGTCTGCAGGCATGCGCTCCCAGGCTATGTGCCCCTTTTTCTTGTACTTGCGCATCAAGACGTAGACTGCGCCGGCTCCACCGTCATGGGACTTTGCAGTGCAAAAGGCGAGGATAACCCTCTTGAAGGGCTCCTGGGTAAACCACAGCTGCAGCTTTTCCCGCAAGATACCTATGCCGTCCGGCGAATTCTTGCCCCTGCCGCAGACCACAATGACGCAGCGCAGGCCCCTGTACCACGAGCCCTTGAAAAATCCCCGCAGGGTCTCGAAGGCCTGCTGCGTGTTCAGGCCGTGCAGGTCTACGTGGGCCTCGGGGCTGAAGCTTCCCTGGCGCAGCTTCTGCATCATGACAGGATCAAGCCCCACCACAAAGCCCTCCATGTATTCGTCCGTGAAGGAGATGGCAAATTCGAGCTTGCCATCCATGAAGTCCTGCAGGGCATTGCCCGACGTTCCGGCAAAGGGCTTGGGTTCGACAGGGGGCACAACGTCCCTGCCGGCCTTGGTCAGGGGGGTGACGCCTGCCATGGCCTTTGCAAACTCGTCCGCATGCATGCCCTGCTGCAGGAGTTCCTCCATGCTCATATCCGCACTCATGTCCGCGTTTGGAGAAGCGGGCGTGCCGGCAGACAGGCTGGCAGCCCTGCTGTCGCGCACAACCTGCTTCCGGGTTTCGCCCCCGCTCTTCCCTGCGCTGACCTGGGCCCGATTCTGTTCCCTGGACTTTTGGGGCGCAGGTTTGGCCTGAGCCTTCGTCACTGCCCTGTCGTCCCTTGTGGCAGCCTTTCTTCTGCCTTCCGCAAGGCCCTGGCTCATCTGCTCTACAAAGAAGGCATCGTCCTCAGCCTTGTCCTTGTGTACCACAGTCATGCCTTCCATGGCCTGCAAAAAGATGTCGCACTCCGCATCAAAGGCCGGATCCCCGTGCTTTTTGCGCCGTTTCAGCTCCTTTGCCTTCAGCATGGCGTCCCTGCCGCTGCTTCCCTGCTGGGCAAGCCCGGATTTCTTCAGGGAGCGCAGATTGTCCCTGAAGGGATTGTTGGCAAAAAGGTGATCGTCGAATTTTGTGTCGGACATGACCATATCTCCTGCACGCGCCAGTGGCGTTTTTTCATTCCGGCAAAAGGGTACGTCCAAAGCCGGGCGCCTGCAAGCAGTGGAATGGGGGCATGGCTTGCAGGGACGGGAAGAGGCACATTGATCCTGCCATCAAGACATGGCAGTGACCTCCCTTAGCCTGTAAAAAGAATTTTTTCCTTTACACGATTTTGTGCAAAAGGTACTCTGATCAATGGAATCCCCTATCCTGTCTCGTGGCAACATATACCCGGACTTCACGCTGTGTGGGCAGGCAGAAAAACAGCCCCTGTGCGCGACCATCCTCCTTGAATTTTTCACTTTTCCGATTCAATCAGGTTTTGCATGCCGAACAAGGAAGAACAGAGAATACAGGCGGTCAAGGACCTCACAAGCAACATCTTGCACCGCCACTATTGCGAAAACAACGTGGAGGCCATAATCCCCTGCTTTTCGCGCACCATGAGCTGGTTTGGCGCTGCCGAGCAGGAATACCTTGTCGGCTACGAGAAGATCGTGGACATGTTCAGGCAATTTGCCGGCAAGGTGCCGCTCTGTCACATCACGGACGAGCATTATGACGTCATCAGGGTTGCCGAAGACGTCTATGTGTGCACAGGCATGCTCTACATCTTCACGGATCCGAGCACCAATATCTACCTTCGCGTGCATCAGCGCATCACGACCGTTGTGCGCTGGGAAGAAGGCGTGCCGAAATGCTGCCACCTGCACATTTCCAATCCCTACACGGAAATGACGGTAGAGGACGTGGGCTTTCCCACTGCTGTCTCCAACGAGACCCGCAAATACATGCTGGAACAGCTCAATCGCCAGGCCGTGCAGCTGGAGAAGCTTGGGTATGAGGATCTTCTGACTGGCATGTACAACAGGAACAAGTTCAACAGGATCCGAAAGGACGAATATCCGGGGCCCCTTGGCCTGGCTGTTCTGGATATCAACGGCCTGAAGGAAGTGAACGACAGGTTTGGCCACGAGACTGGAGACAAGCTCATTGTCCGCGTATCCTCTCGCATCAGGGAGCGTTTCGAGAACAAGTGCTTCCGCGTTGGCGGAGACGAGTTTGTGGTTGTGGAAAAATATGGCAGCGAGGAAGGCTTTCGCGCTGCCCTCGAACTTTTGCGCACAGGTATCGAGGAGTCTGGCGACAGCATTTCCATAGGCATTTCCTGGCGCGATGTGCCCGACTTTGATGCTCAGCTCAACGAAGCGGACAACGACATGTACGAGAACAAGCGCAACTTCTACACGCAAAGGGAACACGATCGCAGAAAACGCCGGGGGTAAAAAAAAGTGCCACAGCGTAAACTGCGGCACTGTATATTGTCCCCTGCGGGGTATTGTCTAATGGGCTGCTGCGGGCTTGTCTGTGGCCGGAGCTGCAGGCTTTTGGGCTTCGGAAGCCGCCTTGGGCTCTGTGGCAGCCGCAGCACTCTCGGAAGCGGAAGCCTTGGGCTCGGTCACTTCTGTCTGCGGCACGGGAGCCGTGGGGATGAGCTCGTTGGTTGCGGGAACCGGGCTTGCGGGCATGGCCGGAGCGGGCTCCTCGATGCGCACGTTCAGGACAGCGGATTCGTCCGTCACGTGTTCGCTTGTGGTGTAGGTGTAGGCCAGGGATGTGCCCACGAAAATGACTGCCACGAAGGCCGTCAGCTTGGCCAAAAGACCGCCAGCACCAGTGCTGCCGAACACGGAGGTATTGCCTCCGCCGAAGATGACGCCCATGCCCTCCTTGCCCGACTGCAACAGGACAAGTATGACCAACAGGACACAGACAACAATATGCAGAACCAAGATGAGCGACTCCACGGTACCAAAGCCTCCGGCGTATCTATTTGCTCTTCCAGGGGAAGTCAGTTGAAGGGGAAAACAGAAAAAAAGACAGAAAGATTTTGTTCCTGTCCTGCTAGAGGCCCGCACGCACGATGTCGAGGAAAGACTTGGCCTCCAAGGAAGCGCCTCCTACCAAAAGACCATTGACATTGTCAAGGGCCAGGATGTCTGCGGCGTTGGCAGGCTTGACGGAACCACCGTAGAGAATCGGCACCTCATCGCCGCTCGTGAAGACAATGCGCAGGATGTCGCGGATGATTTCATGGGCCTCGAGTATTTCCCTTGGTCCTGCCGTCTTGCCTGTGCCAATGGCCCACACGGGCTCGTAGGCAATGGCTATGCGGTCAACGGTTCCCGCAGCCTGGCCGGAAAGGCCGCTTGTGATCTGGCGCAAGAGCACAGTGCGCAGCTGATCCGCCTCGCGCTCTTCCAGGGTCTCGCCCACGCAGAGCATGACCTTGAGGTCATGAGCCAGGGCAAAGTTTACCTTGGTGGAGATGAAATCGTCTGCTTCCTTGAAGATGTGACGGCGCTCGGAATGCCCCACAAGCGCCCATGTGCCGCCTGCGTCGTGGACCATGGCAGGAGCAATCTCGCCTGTGAATGCCCCCTCCTCCGCGGGATAGAGGTTCTGGATGCCGGTCTCGAAGGCACCCTGGGCAACAGCGGACACGCAATCAAGGCAGGTTGCCGGGGGGAAGATGATGACGTCCCTTCCCGCAGCCGGGCTTTCCTTCAGGGAAGCGGCCACGTCGCCGGCAACTGCCTCAGCCTGAGGACGCGTCTTGTTCATTTTCCAGTTGGCAGCGATAATGGTTTTCATACGTTCATTACTCCTTGGCGAAAGGCACATGCCTTGCCAATTGCGGTGAACCGGACTCCTTTCATCAAGAGTTCCAGTGTTGGAATTCCAGCATCATGACCAGGGCGTCCTCGCCGGTTTCCCGGTAGTACTTCCTGCGCAGGCCTGTCTGTCTGAAGCCGGCCCCGGCATACAGGGCGCGGGCCGGAGCATTGCCTACAGCAACCTCCAGATAGCAAACCATGGTATGCATTTTGCGGACCTCTTGCAAGGCATGCCGAAGAAGGGCTGTGGCTATTCCCCTGCCCCTGAAGGCCTTATCCACTGCTATGTTCTCCACCTCGCATTCGCCTGCAGCGCAGCCAAGCGCAACATAGCCCACCAAAAAGCACTCTTCCTCACTGCCCGCAAAGGCCCCGAAACCGACAGTGCCACCCAGGCCTTCAAGGCCAAGGCCCAGCTTTCGCGCATACTGTTCCTCTGTCCAGAACGTGGGAAAGGTCCTTTTCTCGAGTGCAGACACAAGGCCTGCGTCTGCGGGCAGCAAGCGGCGCAGGACAATGCCCGTGCATCCTTCGCTAGTTGATGAACACATCGGCATAGGCCTTCCTGTCGAGCATGGCCCTGGCTGCCCCGCGCAGTATGGTTGTCAGGGGATCGCTGTCGAGACGCACCTCAAGGCCCGTGCAGTCTGCCAGATACCTGTCCAGGCCGCGCAGAAGCGAGCCACCGCCGGCAAGGGTTATCCCTGTGTCGTAAATGTCCGCAGCCAGGGCCGGTGGCGTGCGCTCCAGGGTCTTCATGACTGCAAGCCCTATGGCCTCGACCGTGGGCCTCAGGGCCTGGCGCACGAATTCGGGGCTGACCTCCACCGTGAGGGGGCGGCCCATGGCAAGATCCTTGCCGGAAACATGCATGGGAGAAAGATTGGGCACCTCGCAGGCGGATCCTGTGCCTATCTTGAGGCTCTCGGCCGTGTTTTCGCCAACCTCAAGGCGGTACTCGTGGCGCAGGGCAGCCTGTATGGCCTCGTTCATGGCGTCGCCTGCCATGCGCAGGGACTGGGAAACGGCAATGGCAGACATTGTGATAACCACCACCTCGCTCGTGCCTCCGCCCACGTCGAGAAGCATTGTGCCCCTGGGTTCGGCTATGGGAAGATCCGCCCCTATGGCCGCAGCCATGGGTTCGTCAACGAGCAAAACCTGGCCTGCGCCTGCCAGATGGGCTGCGTCAATGACCGCCTTCTTCTCCACCTGGGTGATACAGGCAGGCACGCCAATGACCATGGACGGTCTGAAAAGGCGCGAGACACCAATGGCCTTGCGGATGAAGTACACTATCATCTGCGAGGTCACGTCGAAGTCGGCAATGACGCCGTCGCGCAGGGGGCGCACATTGCGTATGCGATCCGGTGTACGACCGCGGGATATCTTGGCCCTGGCACCCACCGAGATGACAGCGCCCGTGCGGGTGTCGATGTCCACCACCGATGGTTCGTTGACCACTATGCCGTCGCGCCTTGTGTAGAGAAGAGTGTTGGCAGTCCCGAGATCCATGGCAATGTCCCGGGAAAAGTACTGGAGAAGACGCTGCAGCAAACGCATTGTCTATTCTTCCGCGCTGGTGTTCACAGGCTGGTAGGGATCCCTGTCCGGGTCGTGGCTGCGCGGTCCGCTGTGGTAGACAGTGGCGCTTTGCATGAAGGAGCGCAGCCTGTTGCGCAGATAGAGAATCTCCGCGTGCATGGAAAGAAGGGTCACGGCCTCGCGCAGGAAGGCGCGCATGCTTGTGCTCACCACATGGGGCTGGGTATGGCCAAGGCAGAGGCAGGGC
>ENA-ORSJ01002616-ORSJ01002616.1-human-gut-metagenome-genome-assembly--contig:-NODE-2616-length-11509-cov-11.921076_pt1 | contig 11509 bp, 11 predicted proteins | sample MGYA00242191_ERZ509158 | MGnify/ENA primary metagenome ERZ509158 (study PRJEB26280, sample SAMEA2338623) | human gut metagenome | biome: human gut; feature: human-associated habitat; material: faeces... | reverse complement strand
AGTCTCTATGTCTATCTTTTTGAATTGAATTTGCGCAACTTATTATACGTTATCTAGAGCGCACACAACAACTTTTTGGGGAAACCCATTTTTTACACCTATCATGTTATAAGTATAACTATTCAGTATTAGCCTAAATCCGTTAAAATATCTATTAACTAGGATATAATTACGGATAAGGCTGATATCTATGCTGAACTAGATAGTTATTTGCTGTACGCAAGTTATACTTAGGAGTGCCTCCATACATAGCATCTACGTTACTCCAATCAGCCCTGTTAATATAAGTCATAGCTGCATCACATAAACCTGGAATAGATATGGTCAAATTTTCCCAGATTGCTGCAACATAAAAACTCAAATCCAAATAACCACATACCTTTTGCAATCCTAGCGCTCCCAGTGGTTTATGCCCATCAGCGCTCTGGCTATGACTACCTGCAATACGATTTGGATATACAACATTAAATGGGATATAAAACTTATCCAATAAATTTATTCTACGCGTTTCGCCTTGCGATCTAAATTGGATTTGAGGAATTTTTGCGTTGATATAATTAGCACAACGCTGACTAACAATGATTATATCCGCTTGCTCAAGCTGATAATCAAACCAGTATGAATAACTTCCAGGATTTCTATTAAGCAACAAAGTACTGAAACCATAATTATCCTGAACCTTTGAAATAGATGCGTAACAACTGATATTATCACAAGTCAAGTCTATATAATAGTCAAAGGCTTGGATTAAGAGCCAGTTATTTTAGTATAGATATTGTAATATGGAAAATTGTTTGACACTTATATTATAAGAACGCCTTACAACCCCTATAAACGAATATCTTTTTCGACATAGTTTATAGTTTTTCTGTTTTGATCATTCTCGTCGAAATCATTTATAAAATCTTGAACTCTTAAATCACACCAGCATTTATCAATTCTATTTTTCCACAAAGCAGTAAAATCTTCGTTTATAATATTTCCTATAACAAAAGGCGCCATTCCATCTATACGAACATCTCCATTCGGTCTTATCACTGCTCCAGAACGTGGTCTTTTTGAGTGGTTTAACAAGCCTTGTTTAACACTATTAGTAGATTTAACTTTCATTTTCCCTTGGTAGCGAATTCTGTTTTCTTCAATTTTTTCCTTCATAATTTTTTTATCCTGCGGAGTTAAAAGCAAATCTGTATTATCATTCGTTCTGCCACTAAGGGAAATCCCCCCCATCATAATGCTCGTTGCCCCTATCGAATATGCCAAATCACACATATCATCTATGTCTTTTATATTATACGGTGTTATACAATGTGCAATTTTTAAAGGAATCCCATTATCTGCGATAACTTTTGCTCCGTTAACCGCCTTATCCCAACTTCCTTTAGTTTGCCGAAACCAATCGTGATATTTTGCGGTCGCTCCATCTATGGATACTTGAAACCAATGATATTGGTACTTTGCAAAACGTTTTGCTATTTTCTCTGTTAGTAAATATCCATTTGTCATCACAAGAAAAATTGTACCATCATTATGTAGAACATCCATAATGTCAAACAATTTATCTCCTAACAATAACGGTTCGCCACCAGATAGTAAGCATTCAAACACGCCTCCATTTTTCACAATATATTTTGAAAACTCTAGCCATTTTTCTGGTGTCATTGCATCAATATTGTCATTGATTCCCGAATTATTGTAGCAGTGTTTGCAAAAAGCATTACATTTAGATGTAAGTTCAAAGTGTAGTGATGAAAGAGGATATATATCTGAGCCAGAATAAAAGCCTTTGTTTTTTAATGCTTGGTTAACGGCATCATCTTCTTGCAAGTTCATTTTTCTTAATATATTATAATATCGTCTACGATTTTCCATAAAATCTTCACCTCTTTGAAGCGATATATATTTATTTGCGCAACTTACCCTTGAGATTTAAAATAAATCCATCTATGTCTTCCCAGTTGCCGGTAAGAGGATTGTATGTACAGTACCAAGGTTTTTCACTTATTTTTCTGCTTAATGAGTTTGGTCTGCAATCAAAGCAAGCATACCTATATTCACACTCTGAACATTCTTCAATTTTATCTTTTGTAAATTTACGTATGTCATTATTTAATTGAAAGTCGTTTTGTTTTAAATTTCCATGCTTGATTCTTCTTTCCATAACACAGGGAAAAACATCTAAATTGGCAGCAATGTATATTTTATCATTAAAGCAATTATGCCCAGAAATTAATCTTTTACAGAAAGCACGGGTAATAGGAATTTGAAAAGTTTCTTTTGTTATCAACCTCTTTTTTATCAATTCGTCGTTTAGCAAATTAAAATCTGCCCTTCCTGTAACTCTAACAACATCTTTATTTTCGCTAAGTATGTACAAATCACTGTTCTTTTCCCCTAATTCAATTCCATTCATAAGAACATTACATACTCTATAAGAAATACCGAACTTCTTGAGCTTTTCAATTGTTTTATAGGTTTTATTATGTGAACCTCGCACTCTAGTAACAGAGTCATGCATTTTTGAATCATAAGAGTATACAGATAAAGCAATATGAATTTTATTTTTGCGTAGATACTCAAACCATTCATCAGTTATCAGGGTTCCATTTGTAAATATCTCTATAAAGTCAAACTTTCCAACAGTGTAGCTTAACATTTGTCTTAAAATCTCTTTATTTAGAAAAGCTTCTCCGCCAGTTATTTGTATTTTAGAAACGCCTATATTCACTAAATAGTCAACAACCCTATAAAAATCAGTTATGCTCATTATATTATCACATCGAGCATCCGATTCATTATAACAATGAATACACTTTAAATTACATTTATTTGTTATTTCAATCCAAGCAAACTTGCAACCTGTATCTTCGTCGATTATATCTTTAATATTATTGGGCGAATGTGTCTGTGTCATTTTTACAAGACCATTTTTGACAAGTTGCTGTAAAATGCTTTTTAACTCATAATCAACATCGTCTACAAACAATCCATTTTTATTGATTTCTACAAGTTTATCTGCTAATGCTTTATTAACACTGTACAACTTCGAAGTATTCAAATCATAGATGCAGCCTTTTGCTTTTCCCTTAACAATATATACATTGTTATTTAATGAGTAATACATTTCCAATCCCTCCAATAATTAAAAGCACATAGCTGTTGCGCTCAACAGCTATGTGCTTTTATCCTCGACTATTTGTTAAGCATTAGTTTGGGCTACAATCAGGCCCGCAACAATCTTCGGCTTCTGGATAACAACCACCTAAAAATGGAGAACACCCGCTATCATAGCTTACTTCCACCTTTTCGTTTCTTGTTAAACACTCAAATTCGTACATTGTCTTTCTCCTTTCGCATAATCGTTATATTTTCACACAAGGTGCCGGCATAAATCTTAATATTAGTGTCTATTCAACAAAGATTTATGCTTATTTATAAAGCTGGAACGTTTTTCGTCCAGGCAATAACACAACTCTCTGTTTTCGAGTTTTCCGAAATTATCTCAATTAATCTTTTTCCATATTTTTTGATATTCATCTATTAGTATACTTTAATATCTAACTATATATCTAAATAGTAACACCAAGGAAAAAAAAGTCAAGTTTTTAGTGCTTCTTTCTTTGTATATTATTTTAAAACTTATGTTTATAGTTTTATATTTTTCTTCAAACAAAAAGTACCATTCCTTATCTCTCACCTTATATTATGCACTAAAAAGGTATCTCGTGCGGTGCTTTAAATTTTATATATGTGGAATATATTTGACATATATCTTGCAAACTTCCTTGCCTACCGCCTGCTTTTAGTATAAACCGATACAAGAAATAATAATACCACTATAAAATTTCTTCTTTGTGATATTTGAATAAAAAAAGCTCCCGGATTTCTCCGAGAGCCGATTGCCATAGTTGGCGGAGTTGATTAAGGTCTTCTAACCCAACAACAAAGTAATGCTTATTTAATCCTATCAATTCTTATTTCAGCAGTGCTGTTTTTGAATTTGCAACTGCCTTACTCAGCAGGGCAACCTTTTTGTCTATTTCCTTTTGGACACGCTCTTTGTAATCCTTTAAGGCCGCATCAATGGTATCGATAACCTGGGAATCGTAATCCACATAATTAATGGCGTCCTTCAAATCTCCCATATATTCTTCGCAAGCCTTATTTACATCTTTATAGCAGTATTTACCTTCATATTTATCATTACCGAAGAAACTCGTACCTGCATATACTTCTGTATCATCTGTATCCATATAATCCCTATAATCACTACGGGAAGTATAATTGCAGCCATTAAACTCTCTCATTACATCCTCGCAACCGCGGTCTTCAAACTCTTTGAGCCTTACATTGAGCATATACACAAGCACCGAATCCTTCTCATTAGCACTGCCGCCGGGGAAAACCGCAAATTCTTTAAAGTCTGCTGGCAGCATAATTCCGCCTGCAGCTGCCGCTCCGGAAAATTCCTGCAGAACATCTGCATATTGCTTGTTAATCTGTCCCCAGAAGCCGCTTTCATCAAAGGTATAAAACTTTCTCAGCTTATCTTCCTTGTATTGCACAAAAACCTCAAGAATTAATTTCTTATACTGTGAATAGCAGATACGGTCAAATTCATTTTCTGCAGCACTCATAGCTCTGCTTTCGCTGGAATAATCATAACGATATTCTCCCTGCGGATAGGAACAAGTCATACGGTAATCCTGTGCGTGCATTTTGACATCTTCCCTACTAACCTTCGGAACGGTAATCTTTGCTAAAGCGTTTTGCAGTTTTTCCGGCAGCTTGCTTAAGTCTGCGCCTTCGCCTTCCGCTATGCTCAAAGCTTGCACAGGGCAACCGGCAACAATTTCTTCAGCCTTCGCTAAAAAATCATCACTAAAATAGCCACCATTGGTAGGCACAGCCTTGCCTTCAGCATCTTCCTGTAACAGTTTTGTTTCTAATAAGCAGTTGCCACAAGCAATGCATTTTTCACTAACCACAAACTTTTTCATATTGATTCCTCCAAATCTACAAATTTTTTATATCCTGCATACACTGACTGCCAATCGACAACGCTTCCTTTGTTTCTTGCGTAACCTTTCCTTCGTCCGTAAGTACAGGAGCATCAATAATTTTTTTCAGTGTAACCGCCAAATTTATACAGCTGCAAAAGGCCTTGCGGTCGTTTTCTGTATAAGCAGCTCTATCCATGCCCTTAGCAGCAATAAGTTCATCTGAATATGTAATAGCTTGCATGAACAACCTGTTTAACTTTGGCAATAAATCAGACACCTTATTGCAAGAATCTATCACGCCGTCTAAAACAGCAGCTAAATTTTCAGCCTGACTGTAGACAACACGTGAACTGCGCAGCTGTGCGCCAGCCATTTGCAGCTCCCTTTCAGAATCATTGATAAACGCATTGCCTAAGCCAAATATACCGAAGCCCTTTAAGATACTGACAGCAATTTCTTTATCTGTCATTGGTCTTACTGCTGTCTGCGCTACTGCATGGATAATCTGTATTTCTTCTGTGCTAAAGCTCTGCTGATTTAAAACTGCCAGCATCTTGTCATCACGAAAGTCAATTTTCATGAGCTTGCTGTACACAGCAACAAAATTCTGCATTGAAGTAATCAATATTGAACGCTTACGGTTGGAAAGCTTCTTCATAGCATTATCTGCTGCCTGCTTCTTGGCTTCCACCAGCCTGTGGGCTTCCTGTTCCATAGCAAAAGCTTTAGCATAACGCTTTTTTGTCCTGCTATCTATCTGCATTGATTTCTCAGCACCATAAAAGCCGCTGCCTAAAGCTGCTGCCCCAAGTATAAGTCCGATCATATCATCTTACCCCCTTCATAATGTCAGCACTGCATCTTTATCATCAAAAAAATTGTTAAACTCTTCCAGCGACTGAAAAGCACATTTTTGCTTAAATACCGACAGAATATTATTCAGTCCTTGGGTAATCGCTTTATCATCTACTGCGTAAACGCCCTGCATAACAAGCTCAAAACCACCATCAAAAGCCGCCGTCATATATGCATCTCTTGCTTTATTGTATTCATCAATCCGCTGCTTTTGCTGCGCTAAACTTTGCAATGCAGTATTAATAATATGCTTAAATTCCGCCTGACGTTTTTTATCCAACCTACGTTCCATCTGATATTTAGTGACCGCTCTGGTTATTTCTCCCACAACCAGGGAAGTAACCACTGCCGCTACCGGTCCGCCCAAGGCAAAAGCCATGTTCGCTGCCAATACACCGGCAGTGCCGCAAACAATTTGCGCAGAGCATTCTTCGCCGCTGATATTGCCATCTAAATAGTTCGCAACAATACCACCTATTTCTACAGCCATCGTCAGCTGCATAATCGGCAAATTTTTTCCTGCCAGCTTAGCAAAATCCTTTGCCCCGGCCTTTTTCGCTACTGCGACAACACCATCCTGTACTACCGAAATACCGGCAGCACTGCCAAAGCTCCTTACAGTATCCTTCCCGACATTTTTTACAGCCTGCTTAATGTCCTGTTCACCTTTCACCAAGCCCACAAGATTAGTCAAGCCGGAAACAGCTACAGTTACAAAGGCTGCTTCCCTGCCGGCAGCAGTTGCCTTCTTTACCGATGGCGCAACTGCATCCAGCTTAGAACTGATAACTTTGCTGTTTTTTATTTCATTAACCGTATTTTCTATTTTATACTTAGTCGCCTGTGTCCGTATATGCGCCTCTGCCTTCACTTCTTCTTTCAGCATATTAACGCTCGTCACAGCATCCGGGCAGTCAACAGCTTTTTTATTTGTCTTGAAGATTTTCTTGCCAAATAAAGTCTCTGATACATCATTAATCTGCGCAGCGCCTGCTTCAGTATATTTTTTTGCTATATACTCATGGTTATTCAGCGCACCCTTGGACTTGTTCAGCGAAGCATTGGTATTAGCAAGGTTTGCATCAGCATTAGCCATTGTTCTTATCTGCTCCGGCGTCAAATCAGAGCCATAACGCCTGATTTGCTCATCTAACGGAACAATGTGGTCAACGTTTGATTGTTTTTCATTAATATGCTTATTAGCATTATAAAAAATTTTATCGCCGGTATATTCGTCAATTACACTTTTTTTCTTACCAAATGACCTGTTTTTATAGCTGTTAGCCGCATTATTGCGTCTGTTAATGTCATCTACCTGACTACGCTTTATCTTATCACTCATATGCTGCCTCCAAAATTTATTGAGAAGTATCTTCTACTCCTTCCATTAGTTCACTCATCGTAACCCTCAGCTTCTTGGCAATCTATTCCTGTATCAAACTCTTCAATTGCCTGTAAGTAAAGCATCTTGGTGTCTGTTTATTATATCTCGGTGCAAATAATTAGCATTAGCTCCTTTTCCCACTATATTATCGCACATTCTCAATTTTATATCTTTGCACAATTTTTTTCACAATTTTACATATAGTTTAATTTCTTGCGCTTTACCTATTAAGCTTGGAAAGGTGCTTACGTAATTTATATTTCCGCCATAATTTTGATAAAAAGTTATGGTGCGTTATTCTCCTAACCTCACGTCAAATCACCCATTTGCCACATGAGCATGAACGTTCAACATATTAAATAAATTTTTAGCAGGACTGCAAAACGCAGCCCTGCCTGTTACCTTATAGCTGTAAATAATCAATCAATACTAAACCGGCGTTATACCCGGCCAGCGAAGCAGTTGTCCTATCCATAGGATGCCACGAACCATCATCAGCCTGATATTGAACAAGATAGCCTTTACCAGTAAGCAGACCTACAATACATTGCTGTCGACTTTGCTGCCCAGTGCTACTTATTACAATCATGTCATATTGCACAATAGTTTGGCCATTATTGCGCGACAAAATTTTTGCACTGCGACAATCAACATAACGATGTGCTCCTTGTCGTTGAAATACTTCCGGTATATATTTATCGCCATTCAAAAACGCTTGCGGTTGAAATAAATTATACTTCGGTCCACTGCTATTCACATTGCTATTTGCATTGCTATTGCTGTATGTAGTTGCTTTACCATTATTCTCTTCCTGCTGCATGTTTAAAATGCCTTGCACATTATATTTATAGGCACCTGTATTGATGAGCAGCTTGCCTTTACCATTATCTAATTCCAACTGAGTCCAGTGTAAATTAAAGTCCTTGTATTTACTCTCTAAGAAATATTGGCACTCTACTGTCAAAACTTGCTTAGAATTCAATTTGAAGCCTTTTAAATCATTACGATCGCCAAAAGTAATAACATTAAATTTTTTAGGCGTTATCAAGTCATTGCCAATTCTCAGGTTAACAGAAAGCTTATCAAGGTCTATTGTTTCATTTTTGCTCATATTAGTAAAAGCTATCGTTACACTATAAACCCAATCATCAATCTTGCGTCGTTCAAGCACGGCAAAGCCTAGCTTGGTATCGCCAATTTGTTGAACTCGATACGAAGCGTCACTGCAATCTAAATAAGCGGCTCCCTTATGAAATTCACCATCATTAGCCATGCCATACCAGTTTAAATCGTGCTGCAAAACAGCATTTTGGAATTCTACCTTTTCAAAGGCTTCCATTTCCATTGGTCCATTATCGCCAGAATATTGTTCCATATTAGAGCAGACTCTCTTAAGATAAACATTGTAAGCCTGCAGATAATCCTTCACGCTTTTAGCGTAATTAGCTATTTGGTAGCGTTTGATGGCTTTCTCCCCATCCTTTTTAGAAGGACCATTATCCTTGCTTTCCATCATTTTCTTGTTGAAATCCCTAACGCTCTCATTGGCCTTCGCTTCATCATATTTTTCATCACTCAGCTTGGCGATATTCTTTTCATTTTCTTCAATTAAACTCTTAATCTGCTTGAGCATTTTTTGTTTATCAATATTGCGATTTTCCAGCATGGCCTGAGCCTGCTCTGTTTCCATCTCAGCAACCTTCGTACTGTTGTTAAGATACATGGAATGTATTTTTTGCTCTTCGGACTTACCACAACCGGTAAGCACCACTGTTAAGATAAGCATTGCATAAAAAAACAGCTTTTTCACACTATGACCTCCTCGTATAACTTTTCCAGTTAAATGTTTTATAAAAAAGTACTATTGCAAAGGATCTGCTCCGTAGCGATTATCACCTACCGTACCAGGCGCAAACAGTAAATACAACTCAAAAAAGCCATTGAGCAGTGGCACAAAGGTTAATAACACTAATAAGCCATCTTTGTCCAAATCGTGCAAGCGACGGACCGATATAGCACTATTTATCCAAACCAAAAGAGTAAAAGCTATTAAGCCTATGAAGCAAGCCAGATAATCAATTGCTTCCATATAGTAATCATCTACAAACTCGTCGATGATGCAGGCGATAATAAAAAACACCAAACAACTACTCATGCTCTTGAGGAAATAATCCAATCTATTGATGCGTCCCTCAAAGCTCAAAAATTGCTCTTTAAAAATCTCTTTATTCAAAGCAGGTTTACGTTCGGGATTATTACCAAAAAGTCTGCTGAAGATTTCTTTGAAATCCTTGGGATTATCATTGCTATGAGCTTTTCCCAACTGAAAACCACATTTTGTGCAAAATTTGACACCAATAGGATAAGTTGTACCGCACTTAGGGCAAATTACATTTGTCGGCTCAATCTTCGGTAACTGATCTGTCCCGCATACCGGACAAAACCTTCCCTGGTCGTCAATTTCGGCTCCACACTTAATACAATACTTTGACATAATATCTGCCTCCCTCTAATATTTTTTATTGCCGCTGCTTCTTAATTTCTCTCCTGCAGAAGCCGTACAGGATCAACCCCCAAGGCCTGGGCCAGCAAAAATATAGATTCCATATTAAACGGTCCCTTACCGCATTCTATATCCGAGACGCGCGCCCTTGACATTTTGGCTTTCTCCGCCAGCTCGCTCTGTGTCAGACTCAATGCCCTGCGATAATACATAATGTTTAAGCCAATAATTTTATATTTTTCTTCAAACAAACTACCACTCCTTATCTCTCCCCTCTATTATGCACTAAAAAAGTACCTCTTGCTGTGCTTTAAATTTTATATATGTGGAATATATTTGACACCAGCTACGCAGGCTTACTTGACCACCGCCTACATTTAGTATAAGATGAAGCAAGAAACAATAATACCATTATAAAATTTCTTTTTTGTGATATTATAATGACGAAAAAGCAGATGCCGACAAAACATCAGCATCTGCTAGCAACATAAGATTTTAGATTTTTGCGAGGTTATACCTATGACGACAATGCAACGCGCCTTTCCGGCGCCAGTGATTCCCAAATTTTTCACCAATAATGTCTGCGGCAATTATCAGCTTCGCCGCTTTTTTAACGGTCAGGACGACTTTATCTGCGCCCAAGGCCCCTTTCATACGCAAACTATCGCTTCACAAAGTGAGGAAGGTGCGGCAGCTTCTTCCCTGACTATAGCCTTCGCCAATATTGATGAAAACGATAAAAAGCAGGTGCTTGCCTTCTGCAATGCCTACGGCCTGCCCTATTCTTCGCAGCGCTGCCTTGAGAAACGTGCACACCTTGACGACGAAAATCACTCTATGCTCATCAACGATTTCAGCTTTATCGACGACACCCTGTATCTGGGAGATATACTTGCAGAAAAAGACTATGCTGCCAATGACGCCGAGGTTACCTTGAATTACACACTGTTCGAAGTAGACGAAATGGACATTATGAGCCTGCGCCTTTTTGCCCGCTGCGTCAAAATCGTCCGCAGCCTGCTTATTGTCCAAAGCTATCTCTTCCGACACGAAGGGACACAGGCAGGCGTTATCTATGCACTTGCCTACCTGCTGCATTACAGCGCGCGTGGCATTCACTACCTGCTGCCGCGCATCGAAGCACCTACTCTCAGGACCGCAGAATACTTTGCTACACACAAGCGCATTTCGCACACGCAGCTGCTCAAGAATATCCGTAAAGCAGATGCAGACTACGCCTGCCAGCTGCAAGACTTTCTCGCAGTTGTAGACAAGCATATGCTGCGCACGCTTGCTGATTATGACAAGGACCTGCTGACGAAGAAACAGCTTACTGCTATAATTCTCGCTGAAGATGTTCCAGGCAGAAGCCTTGACCACGCTTTTGCCAGACGCGTCCTGCTCGACATCATCAACGACAATATTTATACCGCCAGACCGCAAATGGACCTGGCGCAAGAAAAATTTACCAGTCTTTGGCAATGCAGCTATCTTATGCAGGCAATTTATCTTGATTTATATCAGCTGCTGCTCAATCCGGGCGAATACCATCGCTGTGCCAATCCAGAATGCAGCAATTATTTTCTCATCAGCGGACGCCGTTCAGACAAACGCTACTGCTGCAATCGCTGTGCTTCCAAAATGGGCAAGCAAGGCAAAACATATAGACCGCATAAAGAGAAATGAGAAACAAATTCAAGCAACAAAAAAGAGGCTGGGACAAAACCACCCTCTCAAACTAAAAAAGGACTGGAATTTGAGTTT
>ENA-ORSJ01002608-ORSJ01002608.1-human-gut-metagenome-genome-assembly--contig:-NODE-2608-length-11528-cov-4.694064_pt1 | contig 11528 bp, 8 predicted proteins | sample MGYA00242191_ERZ509158 | MGnify/ENA primary metagenome ERZ509158 (study PRJEB26280, sample SAMEA2338623) | human gut metagenome | biome: human gut; feature: human-associated habitat; material: faeces... | reverse complement strand
GAGGGCTTTTCCGGCGGCAATCTGGAGCGCCCGCAGTTCAAGAAAATGATGAAGGACTCCCAGAAGATCGCCTTTGCCGCCATCGTGGTCTACCGCCTCGACCGTATCAGCCGCAACATCGGCGACTTTGCCAAGCTCATCGAGGATTTGGGTGACCGGCACATTGACTTCATCTCCATCCGTGAGCAGTTTGACACGTCCTCGCCCATGGGCCGCGCCATGATGTACATTGCGTCCGTGTTCTCCCAGCTGGAGCGGGAGACCATTGCCGAGCGCATCCGGGACAATATGCACGAGCTGTCCAAGACCGGGCGCTGGCTGGGCGGCACAACGCCCACGGGCTATGCCTCGGAGAGCCTGTCCAGCGTGACGGTGGACGGCAAGGTGAAGAAGGCATGCAAGCTCAAACCCATTCCGGAGGAAATCCAGCTGGTCAAGACGATCTTCGAGGTGTTTATGGAGACCGGCTCTCTCAGCAAGACCGATCAGTACCTGTTGGAGCACCGCTGTGTCACGAAGCGCGGCAAGCAGTTCACCCGCTTTGCCATCCGGGGCATTCTCACGAACCCGGTCTACATGATCGCCGACGACACGGCGTATCAGTATCTGAAAGAGAACAATGTTGACCTGTTTGCCGAGCGCGCAGAATTCGACGGCGAGCACGGTGTTATGGCATACAACCGCACCCTCCAGCGCCCCGGCAAGGCGAACCAGATCCGTCCCAAGGAGGAATGGATCGTGGCGGTGGGCAAGCACCCCGGCATCATCGCAGGCAGCGATTGGGTGCGGGTGCAGGCCATGCTGGATGTCAACAAATCCAAGAGCTACCGCAGACCCCGCAGCAACGTGGCGCTGCTGTCCGGGCTGCTGCGGTGCGGCGAATGCGGCGATTATATGCGCCCGAAGCTGACCAACCGCCGCACGGCGGACGGTGAGCTGATCTACACCTACATGTGCTCCACCAAGGAGCGCAGCCACGGCACGGTCTGCTCTATGAAAAACTGCAACGGCAACACGCTGGACGCTAAAATCATCGAAGAAATTCGCAAGCTGTCCGCCGACAAGGAGACCCTTACCCGGCTGCTGGCGCAGACCAAGAAGGTCATCAGCGGAAGCAAGGAGGGCTACGACGCAGAGCTGGCGCTGCTCCGGGAAAAGCACACCGAAACGGAAGAGCGCATCAAACGGTTGGTGGAATCCCTGTCCGTTGCCAGCGACACCTCTGCGAAGTACGTCATGGAGCAGATCGACGCGCTCCATCATGAGAGCGAGACCCAGCAGCTGCGTCTCGCCGAGCTGGAAGCCCTCACCGAGCAGAGCCGGATGCTCCATCAGGAGTTCGCCTTCCATCAGGAGATGATCGAATCCTTCGCCAGTGCAGTGGATTCTGCCACGCTGGAGGAAAAACGCCGCCTGCTGCGCACCATCGTCAAAAAGGTGGTCTGGGACGGCAAAAATGCCTATGTTTACCTCTTTGCGGAGGATGGAGAGGCGGATTTGCCCCCTGTTGAGCAGCCTATGTATCCGTCAGGAGAGGATAGCGAATGAGATCCTCATGCACTTCCGGGCTCAGCGGAAGCTGCAGGGGGAGGTGTCGCTGTCAGAGGCCATCGAGACGGATAAGGCGGGCAACGCCCTGTACCTGCAGGACGTGGTGGGGGCCGACGACACCATGCAGGAGGACCTGGAGGGACGGGAGGACCAACAGCTCATCCGACGGTTGGTTGCGGAGCGGCTGACACCCCGGGAGGCGGATGTCATCCGCCGCCGCTACGGCCTGGACGGCCACCCGCCCCAGACCCAGCGCCAGGTGGCTGCTGCCTATGGCATCAGCCGCAGCTATGTATCGCGCATTGAAAAACGCGCCCTGGAAAAGCTGGAGGCTGCCCTGCGGGAGCACTGCTATCCGTAAGAACAAAACGGGCGCGGAGATTGCCGCCCGCCGATGCAAAAAGCGAGGGCGGCAGCCCTCGCTTTTTTGCGGTCAATCGTCCTGCTCTGCCTGATGCTCCAGCACGGAGCCGGTGGCAGCGTCGATGACGTATTCATATTCCATTCCGCCGGACTTGAACTCCACCTCGTACACGGCGCGGCCATGCTCGTTGTCCCATTCCACCTGAAGCTCCTGCACCTGGCCTTCGGACAGGCCCGCATGCCGCAAGGCGGCACTCTTGGCGGCCTGGGCGCCAATGTCGGAGGTACTGCTGCTGCGGAGGTTCTCCTTCTCGTAATCCAGCACAGAGCCGCTGATGGCGTCCACCGTGACCTCATAGGCGGCGGTGTCGGTGTGGAACTCCAGCTCGTACTCCCAGCGGCCGTCGTCATAGTCCCGCTCCGCCTTGGTAAACGTGGCGGAGGACAGGCCCGCGTGCTTCAGCGCGGCGCTCTTGGCGGCCTCCATGCCAATGTCACCGGAGGGGTTCACGGGAGCGGAGCGCTTCACGTTGGCCGGGCCGCTGAGCACCTGGCCGGTGTAGGCGTCCACCCGATATTCCAGCTCGCCGTGACCGGGGACCTCCAGCTCCACCTCATAGTGGGCGGGTGTCTCGTCCAGCTCCGGGTCCACATCCGCGTCGGCAACATCCGCCGTGGTCAGACCCGCATAGTTGGCTGCCGCCTCCAGAGCCGCCGTCATGCCGATGGGCATCCCCGGGGCCCCGGCCTCGATCAGGTCCCGCAGCTCCTCCACGGACAGCTTTGCCAGCCCCTCGAAGGTCAGGCTGCTGTTGAGGGCCATGGCCTGCCGGATCAGGGCGGCCTTGCCGGTGGAAATGTGGTTGGCCTTGGCCAGCTTTTCCAGGTCCTTGTCCTGCTGCACCGTCTGGCTCAGGACAGCGGCCTGGGAGTCGCCCAAAGCGCCGCCCGCAACACTGGTCAGCTCCTGCTGAAGGCGCTGAGCCCGGGCCTGGTCCTTATCCTCCACGGAAATGAGAATGGCGGAGGACAGCGTGTCCAGATATCCGCACCGCACCAGGCTGCCCACAATGGCGTTGACGGCCACATCCGCCTTGACGCCCTTCAGGTCCCGGCCTCCGTCCATATCCGCCAGCACGGCGGCGGCCTCGTCGTTGAGGGCCTGGCAGGACACCACCTTTTCCCGGCTGTTCACCCGCAGCTCAATGCTGGGGTTCACGTCCAGGGACACCACAGACGTTACGGCGTGGGCCTGCTGCACCAGCACGCCTCCGCCCAGCAGCAGCACCGCCAGGCACGCCGCCATGGCCTGCATCCATTTCTTCATACGTTGATTTTTCTTTTTCATAGGGACTACCGTTCCTTTCCGCTCTGTACAGCGGGAGAGCACGCCAGCCACGTCGTCCGGCGCGGTCTTGTCCAGCGCGGCGGAAAGCCTGCGTTCCATCAGATCGTTGGTCATCGGGCGTCATCTCCTTCCATGTAAGCTCGCATCTTTTTCAATGCTCTGTGATATTTTGACAGGACGGTGGCCAGCGGCAGCCCCAGCGCTTCTCCGGTCTCCCGGTGCTTCAGGCCCGCTGTGTGCAGCAGAACGATACGACGCTCCTCATCTCCCAGAATGGCCAGGGCATCCTGCAAAAGCAGCCGCTCCTGGGCGTCCAGCCCCGGTCCGTCGTCGGGGATGGCATACCATTCCCGGTCCTCCATGGTCACCTGGCGGTCAGCCCGCCGCAGGTGCATCAGGCACAGATTCCGGCATACCGCCAGCACCCACCCGATGGGAGAGCCTGTGGGACGGTACCGGTCCGCCGTGTCCCAGATGTGCACATACACATCCTGGGTCAGGTCCTGGGCATCGTGGGCATTGCGGAGATAGGACAGAGCCAGACCGTACACCGCCGTTCGGGTGCGGCGGTATAGCTGGGCCAGATCGTCGCGGTTCCCGGCAGCCACTCCCGAAAGCAGCCGTCGAAGCTCCTGCGCCTCCTCCGCGGGGAGGGATGAAGTTGTGTTGTCTATCCTGTGCAGCATCTCATTTGTCTCCTGTCATATGGATAATGCACGGCAGGGCGGTTTTATTGCGTCCTCCCGGAGGATTTTTTTATTTATTTTATCACGTTCCGTTTTTGTTTTCCACTCCTTGTGCCAAACAGGAAAAAGAGGTATAATAAAACGAATACGCAAAGGAGGTCGTCCCCATGAAGCTGATGGTTGTCGACGGCAACAGCATATTGAACCGCGCCTATTACGGCATTCGCCCGCTGTCCACCCGGGAGGGCCTGTATACCCATGCGGTATACGGCTTTATCACCACCCTCCAGCGGCTGCTGGACGAGGAGGAGCCGGAGGCCCTGTGCGTCACCTTTGACCGCCGGGAGCCAACCTTCCGCCACCAGGCGGACGCGGACTACAAGGCCCAGCGCAAGCCCATGCCGCCGGAGCTGGCCATGCAGCTGCCGGTGATGAAGCAGGTGCTGGCGGCCATGTCCGTGCCCTGCTATGAGCTGGCCGGGTACGAGGCCGACGACCTCATCGGCACCATCAGCCGCAAATGCCAGGCGGCGGGGTGGGACTGCGTCATCGTCACCGGCGACAAGGACAGCCTGCAGCTGGTCACGGACCGGACCAGGGTGAAGCTGGTATCCACCCGCATGGGCCAGACCACCACAAAGGACATGACCCCGGAGACCTTCCGGGAGCAGTACGGCTTCGATCCCATTCATATGATCGACCTGAAGGCCCTGATGGGGGACACGTCGGACAACATTCCCGGTGTGCCGGGGGTGGGGGAAAAGACCGCCATGGCCCTGGTGCAGCAGTACGGCGACATAGACGCACTGTACCGCCGCCTGCCGGATATCGACGCCAGGCCCAACGTCATCCGCAAGCTGACGGAGGGGGAGGAGTCCGCCCGGCACAGCTATTGGCTGGCCACCATCGTCACCGATGCGCCCCTGGCCTTCGACCCGGCGGAGAACCTGCGCAGGCCGTTCCGGCCGGAGCTTTACGACCTGTTCCTGCGGCTGGAATTTCAGAAGCTCATTGACAGATATCACCTGCGGCCCCACCAGGAGACGGCAGAGAAGCCCGAGTACACCACCACGGTGGTCCCCGTGGAAACGGAGGAGCAGGCCCGGACTCTGCTGGAGGAGTGGCGCAGGGCCGATCACGTGGCCCTGTACGCCGCAGCAGACCTGACGGCCATCTCTGTCCATTGGGATACCGGCGAGAGCACGGCACAGACGGCGGAGCTGTGGTCCGGGGGCTATCAGGGGAACTGGAACGCCCTGCTGGGGGCGCTGCTTTCCGGGGACATCCGGAAAATTTCTCACAACGTGAAGGATCTGATGCGGACGCTGCTGGACGGCGGCCTCCCGGCGGAGGGCTTCGTGTTTGACACGGCCCTGGCGGCGTATCTGCTGGATGCCACGGCGGGGGGCTATGACCTACAGCGGCTGTTTGTGTCGTATTTCAACCAGGAGCTGGAAAAGCCCGCCCATCTGGAGCCGGACGCCTTCTCCCCTCTGGGAGACCGGGCTGCCGCCTGGGCGTCGCTGCACAGCTATGGCGCAGCGATAGAGGCCCTGTATGGTGTGCTTTTGCCCCGGCTCCGGGAGCAGGGCATGGAAAAGCTGTACTTCGATGTGGAGCTGCCCCTGTGCCGGGTGCTGGCGGATATGGAGCGCAGCGGCTTTCTGGTGGACGGCGGGGCCCTGGCCCGGTTCGGTGCGGACCTGTCCGACACCATCCGCCAGCTGGAGGAGCGCATTTACGCCGCCGCCGGACAGCAATTCAACATCAATTCCCCCAAGCAGCTGGGAAAGGTGCTGTTCGAGGACCTGGGCCTGCCCCACGGGAAAAAGACGAAAACCGGCTGGTCCACCAATGCGGACGTGCTGGAGAAGCTGAAGAATCAGCCGCTGGTGGCCGACGTGCTGACCTACCGGCAGTATGCCAAGCTGAAAAGCACCTATGCCGACGGGCTTCTGAAGGTCATCGACCCCGACGGCCGCATCCGCACCAGCTTCCAGATGACGGTAACGGCCACGGGCCGCCTGAGCTCCACGGAGCCCAATTTGCAGAACATCCCCACCCGCACGGACCTGGGCAGCAAAATGCGGGAGATGTTCGTGGCGGCCCCGGGCCATGTGCTGGTGGATGCGGACTATTCCCAGATCGAGCTGCGGCTGCTGGCCCACATCTCCGGGGACGAGGCCATGCAGCAGGCGTTCCTGTCCGGGGAGGACTTCCACACCGTCACCGCCGCCCGGGTGTTCCATGTGCCCCAGGACCAGGTGACCCATCAGATGCGCTCCCGGGCCAAGGCCGTGAACTTCGGCATTGTCTACGGCATCTCCGCCTTCTCCCTGTCCCAGGACATCGGCGTCACCGTGGCGGAGGCCAAGGAGTATATGGAACGGTATTTTGCCACCTATACCGGTGTGAGGCAGTATATGGAGCAGGTGGTGTCCCAGGCCCGGGAGCGGGGCTATGTGGAGACCCTGTGGCACCGCCGCCGGGCCCTGCCGGAGCTGAAAAGCTCCAATTTCAATATGCGGTCCTTCGGCGAGCGGGTGGCCCTGAACATGCCCATCCAGGGTACGGCGGCGGACATCATCAAGCTGGCCATGGTGCGGGTCCACCGCCGCCTGGCGGCGGAGGGCCTGGAGGCCCGGCTCATCATGCAGGTTCACGATGAGCTGATCGTGGAGTGCCCGGAGGCGGAGGCGTCTCGGGTGGAGCAGCTTCTGCAGCAGGAGATGCAGGGGGTGGCAGAGCTGTCGGTGCCCCTGCTGGCGGAGGCCCACACCGGCCACAACTGGCTGGCGGCCAAGGGCTGACCGGTTTTAACGAGAGTAAGGAGCAAACGCAATGACTGATTATTTTGCTGTGCAGCTGCCCCCGGAGCAGATCCGGGCCATCAGCTCCATCGGCCTGGCCCACCTGGGGGACGCTGTGTTTGAGCTGTTGGTGCGCACCTGGCTGTGCGCCGGGGGCAAGGCCACGGGCAGAGGACTTCACCGGGCCACCGTGGCCCTGGTCTGCGCCCCCCGGCAGGCGGAACTGGCGGAGAAGATCCTGCCCCTTCTGACCCAGGAGGAGCAGGACGTGTTCCGCCGGGGCCGCAACGCCAACGTCCATTCCATCCCGGCCCACGCCAGCCGGGCCCAGTACCAGCAGGCCACGGCTCTGGAGGCCCTGCTGGGATACCTGTATTTACAGGGCAGGCACGACCGGGTCAACCAGCTGTTCTGCCGGATGATGGAGGAGGAGTAACATGCCGCTGGATGCCATTTGCCTGAGCGCCGTGGTCCGGGAGACCGCCGCCCAGGTGGAAAACACCCGCATCGAGAAGATCCAGCAGCCTGCCCGGGATCAGGTGGTGCTGCTGCTGCGGGGCGGGCGGCGGCTGCTGCTGTGCGCCGGGGCCACCCCGCCCCGCCTGCACCTGACGGCTCTGCTGCGGGATAATCCCTCCCAGCCGCCTATGTTCTGCATGCTGCTGCGCAAGCACCTGGCGGGAGGGCGCATCGTGTCCGTGGAGCAGGAGCCCCTGGAGCGGGTGGTGACGCTGCACATACAGGCGGCGGACGAGCTGGGAGAGCAGCGGCCCTGGCGGCTGATTCTGGAGGCCATGCCCCGCCATGCCAACCTGATCCTGGTGGATCACCAGGGACGCATCACCGACTGCCTGCGGCGGGTGGACTTCGAGATGTCCCAGCAGCGGCAGGGGCTGCCGGGTCTGTTCTATCACCTGCCGCCCCGTCAGGAAAAGCGCTCGCCCCTGGAGGTGAGCCGGGAGGAGTTTTTGGAGCTGCTCTCCGCCCTGCCGGAGGGCGCGCCGCTGGACGGCTGGCTGCTGGACACCTTCACGGCCCTGCCGCCGCTGCTGGCCCGGGAGCTGGTTTGTGCCGCATATGGGTCTGTGGACGCCGGCCTGTCCCGGGACAGGGGCGGGAAATTGTGGGACAGCTTCGTTCTTTGGCGGGACAAAATCACCCGGGGGGATTTTACGCCCACCCTGCTGCGACGGGCCGGACGGCCGGCGGATTTCACCTATTGCCCCATCACCCAGTACGGCGCTGCCGTGGAGCAGGAGAGCTTCGACAGCTTCGGCAGCCTGTTGGACGAATTTTATGAGGGCCGGGACCAGGCGGACCGGGTCCGGCAGAAGGGTCAGGACCTGATGAAGTCCGCCTCCGCCGCCCGGGACCGGGTGCGCCGGAAGCTGGCGGCCCAGGAGAAGGAGCTGGCCGCCACCCGGGACCGGGAAAGGCTCCGGATATCCGGCGAGCTCATCACTGCCAACCTCTACCGCATGGAGCGGGGCATGAGCCGCCTGACGGCGGAAAACTACTATGAGGACGGCTGTCCGCCGGTCAACATCCCGCTGGATGTGCGCCTGGGGCCCCAGGAGAACGCCGCCCGGTACTTCAAGCAGTACGCCAAGGCGAAAACCGCCGAGAGGGTGCTGACGGAGCAGCTGGAAAAGGGCCGGGAGGAGCTGACGTACCTGGAGAGCGTGGTGCAGGAGCTGTCCCAGGCGGAGGCGGAGCAGGATTTCAACGACATCCGCGCCGAGCTGGAGAGCGGCGGCTATCTGAAAAACCGGGGCAAAAAGCAGCCGGGGTTCCAGCGGGCCTCCAAGCCTAGGCAGTTTACCTCCTCCACCGGACTGAGAATCCTGGTGGGACGCAGCAACCGGCAGAACGACCGCCTCACCGCCAAGGACGCCGACCGCCGGGACATCTGGCTTCATACCCAGAAGATCCACGGCTCCCATGTGATCCTGTGTACCGGCGGGGGGGAGCCGGACGAGACCAGCCTGTATGAGGCGGCGTGCCTGGCGGCATACTATTCCCAGGGCCGGGAGGCCGGAAAGGTGCCGGTGGACTATACCCCGGTGCGCTATGTGAAAAAGCCCGCCGGGTCCCGGCCAGGCATGGTGGTGTACACCACCTATCAGACAATATATGCTGTACCGGACGGCCAGCTGGTGAAAAAGCTGGCGGCGAAAGCCTGACATCGAAGGGAAGCCTTGCTGCCATATGCCCGAAGGAATGGCCCGGGTGCTGATAATTCGGACGCACGGAGCCGGCAGAGAATGCTTCTGAGTCCTTTAAAAAACCGCAGAATGCGGTTTTTTAAAAGATCAACAGTTAGCGCACTCTAACCATTGGGTGCATATGCGACGGAGAGAAAGATGTGCCGGACAGCTGGCGGATGGGGTTGGCTTTTGCCGGGAACTGTGATATAATGGCCGAAAAATACCCATTGGAGGAGGAAACGGCATGCGGATCGGAACGGTGGATATCCCCTCGCAGCTGGTGCTGGCCCCTATGGCCGGGGTAACGGACCTGGCATTCCGGCTGATCTGCCGGGAGCTGGGGGCGGGCCTTACCGTAACGGAAATGGTCAGCGCCAAGGCCCTGTGCTATCAGGATAAAAAGAGCCGGGGACTTCTGAAACTGTCCGACGGGGAGCACCCGGCCAGCGCTCAGATCTTCGGCAGTGACCCCGGGTGCATGGCCGAGGCGGCGTGCATCGCGGCGGAGCTGTCCGGCGCGGACCTGATCGACATCAACATGGGCTGCCCCGTGGGCAAGATCGTGTCCAACGGCGATGGCAGTGCGCTGATGCGGGACCCGGAGAAGGCGGCCCGCATCGCCGAGGCGGTGGTGAAGGCCTCACCGGTGCCGGTAACGGTGAAAATGCGCCGGGGCTGGGACAAGGGAAGCGTCAACGCCGTGGAGCTGGCCCGGATGCTGGAGCAGGCGGGGGTGTCCGCCGTGGCGGTCCACGGCCGCACCCGGGCCCAGATGTACGCCGGACAGGCGGACTGGGTCACCATCCGCCAGGTGAAGGCGGCGGTGTCTATCCCAGTCATCGCCAACGGAGACGTGTTTACCCCGGAGGATGCGGTGCGTATCCTGCACTTTACCGGGGCGGACGCCGCGATGATCGGCCGGGGCTGTCTGGGAAATCCGTGGCTGTTTCAGCAGGCCCGGGCGGCGCTGGCCGGGGAGCCTATCCCGCCGCTGCCGCCCCTGAGCCGGCGGTGTGACACCGCCGTGCGGCAGATTGAGCTGGCGGCCCGGGACAAGGGCGAGCATATCGCCATTCTGGAGGCCCGGAAGCAGTACGCCTGGTACCTCAAGGGCGTGCCCCATGCCGGATATTACAAGGAGCAGATCGTGCGCATGAACACGCTGGAGGACGTCTATCGGGTAACGGAGGGCATCCGCCGGGACCTGACGTAAAATTTTCAGCCGGCGGGGGAACCTTTTGGGCTCTCTCACCGTCTGATAAGGGAAGGGGGGGCGTGGACCGTGGTGGAGGAACAGTGCGTGGCGCAGGCCCGTGGCGGGGACGCGTCCGCCTTTGAGGAGCTGGTGCGGACGTATGAGGCGCCGGTGTACCGGCTGGCGCTGCGCATGTGCGGCGGCCGGGCGGAGGACGCCCAGGAGGTGGCCCAGGAGACGTTTTTGGCGGCGTGGCGAGGGCTGCCCCGCTTTCGGGGCCAGTGCCGGTTTTCCTCGTGGCTGTATAAGCTGACGGCCAACGCCGCCGTGGATCATTTGCGGAGGGAAAAGCGCCGGCCGGCGGCGGTGCCCCTGGAAAACGCCGGGGAACCGGCGGATCCCCATACCCCCCAGGAGGAGCTGGAGCGGCGAGAGCTGCACCGGGCGGTGCAGCAGGCCCTGGACCGGCTGACCCCGGAGCACCGGGAGGTGCTGCTGCTGCGGCAGATGCAGGGCCTGTCCTATCAGGAGATCGGGGCGGCCCTGAGTCTGGAGGAGGGGACGGTGAAGTCCCGGCTCAGCCGGGCCAAGCGGCAGCTGCGAACCATTCTGGCGGAGGGGAACCTTTTGGGGGAACCGGACGTCATACAGGATAGAAGGGGGGCGGGAGAATGACGTGTGATCTGGACCGGGTGGACGCGCTGGCGGACGGCCGGCTGGACGGCCCGGAGGCGAAAGAGGTCATGGAGCATCTGGCCGGATGCCCCCAGTGCCGGGCATATTATGAGGGTGCCCTGGCGGCGGACCGGGTGCTGGCGGATACCGGCATCAACCCTCCGGCGGATTTCGCTGCGGGGGTCATGGAGCGGATCCGGCCCCGGCGGCAGGTGCAGTGGCCCCGGATGGCGGCAGGACTGGCCGCGTGCCTGCTGCTGGCGGCGGGGGCGACCCTGGCGCTGCCCCAGGCGGTCCCTGAGCCGCCGTCATTTTACCGGGAGTACCCTGAGCTGTTGAGCAGCGAGGACCAGACCCTGGTTTTCACCTTGGGCACCAAGGGCACCGACGTATTTGAGGAGGAGACCCGCAAGGAGACAGAAATGCGTTACCGGCAGCTGCCGGGAGAGAGCGTCCCCGTGGTGGAGGACGCGGGCCTGTGCCGCCGGACGGCGGCGGCTCTGGCGCGGCAGGGCATTGCCCCGGACGACGGGGGGGTGTACCGGCTGACGCCCCGGCAGATGGAGACGATGTATATCCAGGCGCCGGAGCTGGCGCTGGTCCACATGGGATCGGTGTTTCTGCTGGACAGCCTGGGATAGAATACAAGGAGGAGCTTATGAAAAAGAGAACGCATTGGTTCGTGGCGGCGGG
>ENA-ORSJ01002604-ORSJ01002604.1-human-gut-metagenome-genome-assembly--contig:-NODE-2604-length-11546-cov-3.406144_pt1 | contig 11546 bp, 10 predicted proteins | sample MGYA00242191_ERZ509158 | MGnify/ENA primary metagenome ERZ509158 (study PRJEB26280, sample SAMEA2338623) | human gut metagenome | biome: human gut; feature: human-associated habitat; material: faeces... | reverse complement strand
TCCTTTACATTGACGATAAGGTTTCCATTGATCTCAGATACGACGGTAACTGTGCCGCCTGCCACAAAGCCGAGATTTTCCAGTATCCCGGCATCCACATGCCTGCCAAGGGCCCCGGCCACGCATATGGCATTGAGGGAGCCAGGGCGAAGGCAGGCTTTTGCAAGGAGGCTTTCCACAGCAACAGCGAACGCTGCCTTCACCTTCAAAATTTCCTCCACGTCCGCGGAGGACATCCAGAGATTCGGCAAAAGGACAAGGCGCGGAACACTTCCATTCCAGTCCCAAAGTCCGGCAATACGTCTTGCCAGGGGCATGGCGCACCCGTACGGATCGCGCAGGATATGCCCCGCCTCGTCCATTATCCCCATTCTGCGCAAAAGGTCCATGAGCGAAAGATAGCCTGTGGCCGAAATCCCTCTGCAGGGGGCGTCTCCTGTGACAAGCCTGCCGTCTGCCGTTTTCGCGACAAGTCCTGCAGGTCCTGCTGTCACGTTTGTGACAACGTCATCTCCTGCCAGGGCACCGCACTCAAGGCCTATGCCCTCAAGAGCCGGTCCCAGGGGGACGCTTGTGAGATACAAATCCCTTTCGCAGACAAGGGCAATCTCGCCATTGGTGCCGAGATCCGCAAGCAGATAGGGCGGCCTTGCCCCGGCATGCCCAAGAAAGGCAAGTCCTGCCGTGATGTCGCCTCCCACAAAGGGTGCCGGCAGGGGCGGAATGTACACTTCTCCAAGGTCCACAATCCGGCAGCTCTCGTGTCCGTGTATGGAGGTGCTGTAGGGTGCGTGAGCCAAGCCCGAAACATCCGCCTGCAAAAGAATGGCGCTCATGGCCGTGTTTGCTGCTACCACCACTCTTGAGGGAGACAGGCCCACCTCGTCCATCCTTGCACGCAAAAAGGTGCGCACAAGCTGTGAAAGAAGGGCCTTCCCCTGCGGATCCTGTGCCATGGCAATACGGGAAACGACGTCCGCGCCCGCTCCGGCCTGCGGATTCAGGGCCTGCCCCTCGCTCAGGATTTCGCCGTTTTTGGCATCAAGAGCCCTCCAAGCAATGGAGGTCGTGCCGAGATCAAAGCCCCACACGCACGATCCCTGCGGCTCTCCCCGATGCTTTCCCGGCGCCTTCTCCTTTAGAGGAGCCCTTGCCAGGCCCGGCACTTCCAGCAGCACTTCCTCGCTGTCAGGTATCTGACAGCGGCAGGCAAGACGCCATCCCGCGTCCACGGCCTCCTTGCCAAGGCGCTCCACTTCCTCTTCCAGGGCCACGGGTGGAGTCGAGACAAAGCGCACCCGGCACTTGCCGCAGCGCCCGATGCCGGCGCACAGGGGAATGGGCTCAAGCTTGCCCGAAAGCCAGATTGCCTTTGAAAGCGGCCCCTTGCCGTCGTATTCCACAGTCGTTTCGGACTGTCCCTCGCGTATGATGCGTATGCGCAACGTGTATCCACCCCTCGTACTGTTCCTGTTGCCAATGGCAAGACTCTTGCATAGATATTGATGCGCCCTCAAGCGCCTTTCTGGCCCGATTTGGTTCGCCTCCCAAGGGCACGCCCTTTCCCAAAGCTTTGCGCACAACGTGCAGCACTGCTCCCCTCTTTTTCGCTCTTTGCCATTCCGGAAAACACCATGGACAAGGCACAGGATGTCCTAAGCAAGGAAGAACTGGAATTCCTCCTCTCTCCCCTGACCGACGGGGAGTCTCAAGACCTGTCCACACATGGGGAAAGCTTTGAGGATGAAGACGAAGACGAAGAGAACGACGGCCAGACACAAGGTGAAGCTGAACACAGTCCGCAATGCGAAAAAAACGCCTGGCAGCCCCGGACGCTGGAAGAAGACGATGTGGCAGATGCAAACCCGGTCCTCTGGGCCAGGGCCGAATTCCTTGCGAGCCTTCTCGAGGAGGAACTGGGGTCTGCCACAAGGGCCCACATGCGCGCACGCCCCCTTTCCCTTGCAGTCGGCTTTCCCGAAGACCTTGCGGAACGGTCGGCAAACCCTGCCTTTTTTGCTCTCCTTGCCGCAGGCAAAAGCGACATTGTCTTTGCCTGCAATCCCCTGACAACCCAGGCTCTGGCGGACGCAAGCCTTGGGGCCGGGCACATGAGCCTTCAGCCGCGGGGGACCTTAAGCTATTTTGACAAGGAACTGGTGCGTCGCTGCCTTGACGGTCTTCCCCAGATGATCGAAAGGGCCTTTGCCCTGCCGCCCTGCAAGATGTCACGCATCGTCTGGTACGCAGACGACATTTTTTTGACAGTCCGCAACATCCGGGTCTACGCCCTGCGCCTTTCCCTGGCCATTGACGGCCTTGCCGGAGAGTGCCTCCTGCTGCTCCCCCTGGAACTTTTTGCAAAAGAGGGGTGAGCAAAACAAAAGGGGGCGTTTCAGGCTTTCCCGTGCCCCTTGCCGTATTCGACGCACATGAGCGTAAGCCCCAAGGCCGGAGCCGTGGGTGCCGGCAATGCAGTTCTTGAACGGCTTTCAAGAATGCGCGGGACATCGGAAGAACCCACCTTGCCCCTGCCTATTTCCGCCAAAAGGCCTGCCATGTTGCGCACCATCTGTTTCAGAAAGCCGGAACCGGTGACAAAGAGTTCGAGCATTGGGGCGCAGCCTTCCCACACGGTATTTTCATTGAGCTCAAGCGCGTACAGGGTGCGTACAGTGCTTTCCCGACCAGTTGTGCCCGCGTTTGCCAGACAGGCAAAGTCGTGTTCCCCGAGAAGGTGGGGAAGGGCCTCCCGCACGACTGCCACGTCCAAAGGCCCGCAGCACCAGACATAGGGTTTGAGTGCTGGTGGTACAAAGCCCCGCTCTTGCCAGAAGCGGTAGCGGTAGGTCTTGTTGTGGGCGTCAAAGCGGGCATGGAAATTCCTTTCACAGGGCTGAACCGCAAAGACACGTATGTCACAGGGAAGCAGGGCGTTTAGGGAATTGCGCATATCCTTGAGCCTGGCATAGCGATCCTCGGGAAAATCGCAGTGCGCAACCTGCCTCTCCGCATGCACGCCGCTGTCCGTCCTGCCCGAACCGTGCACGCGCACCTCCTGCCCGGCAAGAAGCTGCAGGGCATGCTCCAGCTGCCCCTGTATGGTCTGCATGGCAAGGTGCTGGGCCTGAACCTGCCAGCCCATGTAGCCTGTGCCCACATAGGCTATCACAAGCCTTAAACGCATGGGCTAGTCCAGGACAGACACAAGGCCTGCCGCGTGATTGACCGGACCGCAGCCAAGGCCCGGGGCATAGCTCATGGTCAGGGCCCTGTTCAGGTAGGCCTGGGCGTTGCGTATGGCTTGAACCATATCCTCGCCCTTGCCAAGGCCCGAGGCAATGGCAGCGGAGAGCGTGCAGCCTGTTCCGTGGTTGTTGTTTGTGTCTATGGCCTTCTGGGTCAGGAACACCAGGGTATCGTCCGGCAGGCACAGTATGTCCAGGACCACATCCGCGTGCTCCATGTGTCCGCCCTTCACAAGGACTGCCCTTGGTCCCAGGGACAATATCCTCTGCCCTGCCTGCGCCTGGGTTTCCTGATCGCAGATCTTCATGCCGGAGAGCATCTCAGCCTCTGGGATATTGGGGGTGAGCAGATCCGCAAGCGGCACAAGTTCGCTCACAAGGGCCTCCACAGCGTCTTCCTGCAAAAGCCTGCTTCCGCTCTGGCTCACCGATACGGGATCGACGACCAGGGGAAAATCCTTGTGCGCCAGATTCTCTGCCACTGTGTGAATGAGTTCCGCGTTGAAAAGCATGCCCGTCTTGGCCGCATGGACGGGAAAGCCCTCAAAGATGGTCTTGAGCTGTACATCCATAAACTCGGCAGAGGCAGGGAAGATGCCATTGACGCCAAGGCCGTTTTGCGCAGTCAGCGCCGTTATGGCGCTCATGCCATAGCAGCCCATGGCCATGATGGTCTTCAGGTCCGCCTGTATGCCCGCTCCGCCACCGCTGTCTGAGCCCGCTATGGTCAGGATGTTGGCTATTGCCATGATGTGTTCCTCACTCTCTGCAATTGTCCGGGCAAAGCCCCTCAACCCGGAACGTTTTTTTGTTTTGCCGTATCGCTCTGGCTTCCCCAAAGGGGCAAAAGCCGCATGCCCCGAAATCTGCCTTTTGTGCGCCTGGCCGTCAAGGCAGGAACGCGAGGCAAAAAACTATTGTCTAATTGCAAAAATTCGCCCTGCTACTTTGGTGATGAAATTCAATGATTTCAGCAATATATAAGTAGACGGACTTCTCAATTTAGACACTATCCCCTTTGCAGGATCCGGGCGAGGCACTCCAAAGCCCCTGAAAGAACATCCTGATCCCTGAGGCCCAGGGCCAGGCGCACACCAGCACTCTCTGCCTGGCCCCCAACTGCAAAATAGGACACGTCGGCCACGATGATCCCCTGCCTTGTTGCCGCCTGTGCAAAGGCCGTGGCCTCCTCTGGTCCACCCGGCAGCTTGAGCCAGCAAAAAAAGCCGGTAGTTCTGGTAACGAGCTCGAAGCCGTCAAGTTTGCTTCGCGCAAGCTCATTGGCCTTGTGTGCAGCCTTGCGCTTGGCAACAAGGACACTGTCCGCTGTGCCGTCCCCAATCCAGAGTGCTGCAAGCTCGGCCATGAGCGGCGGCGCCATGGAAACCGTGTAGGATATGGTGTGCTCAAGGGCCTGCACAAAATGCGTCGGAGCACAGAGATAGGCTATGCGGAGCCCAGCCCCCAAAGCCTCGCTTGTCGAGGCAATGAAGCAGCTGCGCTCGGGAGCAAGGCGGGAGAGCGGCGGAAGATGCTGCTCAAGGGAGAGGGCATACACGTCATCCTCTATGATGCAAACATCATATCTGCGGCAGATGGCCACTATCTCCCTGCGCCGAAATTCCGGAATCAGGGAAAGAGTCGGATTGTGGCACGACGGCATGAGATACACTCCCCTGATGGCCCTTGTCCTGCAGGCAGTCTCGAATGCCGAGGGAATAATGCCGTTTTTGTCCATGCGTATGGGGACAATTTGCAGGCGCAGCCTCTGCGCCAGATGTCTGAGCAGGGGATAGCTCAGCTGTTCCGCAGCTATGCGGTCCCCCGGATTGAAGAGGGAGGCAAGGACAGTGAGCAGGGCGTGCTGAGCGCCTGCGCAGACAAGGACATTGTCTGGCGAAACCGGCAGGCCGAAGCGTGCGGCCCACAGGGCACCGGCCTCCCTGTGGCCTGCCCGCCCCTGCGGGGGCTGGTAGCCGCCAAGCTCGTCAAGGCCTCCCCGCCCCTGCAGCACAGAAAGTCCCTCCAAAAGGGAAGGGTTCAGATGCTCGAAAGGCGTGATAAAGCCCATGTCCAGAGGCTTTCCCGGGCCAAAGGGCTTTCCCTGCTCGCATCGGCTTGTGTCTGAACAGGCCCTTGGCAGTGGCCTTTGCGCATAGACATCAACCTCCTGCACCGGGCGCACCACAAATGTACCCCGCCCCACAATCCCCTGGCTCAGATTCAGCTGCGCAGTCCTTGCATAGGCTCTGGACACAGTGCCCACTGTCACCCCCAAAAATCCTGCCAGTTCCCTGTGGGTGGGAAGGCGCTCCCCCGGAGCCAAAGCACCCGTGCGTATCATGTCCGCTATTGCCTGCGCCAGGGCTTCCCAGCGCGTCATGCGCGTCCTGTCGCGCAGATGATCCTCGTAGAGCTCTTGCAGTTGCCTGAAATTCATGTCCTTCCTCCCGCGTCCCCTTGCTCTGGTGGCAGGGCAGACATTTTGTCACCCTGACAAAGCAAATTGTATCCCTTGCGAAGAATATTGTCACATACACTGGCCCAACCCCTGGGGAAAGGGGTTCGGAGACGTTATTCCTCTCCATCGGCACCTTAAAGTGCATCACAAAAAAAGGAGGATGCTATGGAAACAGGAACATTTGCGATCAAGTCAGGCCTTGCCCAGATGCTCAAGGGCGGTGTCATCATGGATGTGACCACCCCGGAACAGGCTGTCATAGCCCAGGAAGCAGGCGCATGCGCTGTCATGGCCCTGGAAAGGGTCCCTGCCGACATCCGCGCAGCCGGAGGCGTTGCCCGCATGGCCGATCCCGCTGTCGTGACGGCCATCATGAAGGCCGTGAGCATTCCCGTCATGGCCAAGGCACGCATAGGGCACATCACGGAGGCCCGCATCCTGGAAAGCCTTGGCGTAGACTACATCGACGAAAGCGAGGTCCTCACACCAGCCGACGATCGCTTCCATATCGACAAGACGGCCTTCAATGTGCCCTTTGTCTGTGGCGCGCGCAATCTCGGCGAAGCCTTGCGCCGCATTGCCGAGGGAGCCTGCATGATCCGCACCAAGGGCGAGCCAGGAACAGGCAATGTGGTCGAGGCAGTACGCCACTGCCGTCTTCTTCTGGGTGAAATCGGGGCACTGTGCGCCCTTCCCGCAGAAGAGGTTCCTTCCTTTGCCAGAGAGCACGCAGCTCCCCTCGAACTTGTCCTTGAGACACGCAAGCTCGGGCGCCTTCCCGTCGTCAACTTCGCGGCAGGCGGCATTGCCACCCCTGCCGACGCGGCCCTCATGATGGAGCTCGGCTGCGACGGCGTCTTTGTGGGATCCGGCATCTTCAAATCCGCAGATCCTGCCCGCAGGGCCCGTGCCATCGTGGCTGCTGTCTCCCACTATCAGGACTACAGGCTTCTTGCGGAGGTTTCCACAGGCCTTGGCGAGGCCATGCCAGGCCTGGACATTGCCTCGCTTTCCCAAATGGATCGCATGCAGGAGAGGGGTGTCTGATGGCTGTTCGCATAGGCGTGCTGGCCCTGCAGGGGGCCTTTCGCGAGCATGTCCAGGCCCTTGCAGGATATGATACAGAGGTTTGTGAAATCCGCACCCCTTCCGATCTCGAGGGTCTGCGGGGCATTGTCCTTCCTGGCGGCGAGAGCACTGTCATGGGCAAGCTCCTTTTGGAAGAAGGCCTTCTTCACCCCCTTGCCCAATTGTGCGCTTCGGGCATACCGGTGCTTGCCACGTGCGCCGGTATGATACTTCTGGCCAGAAACCTGCCCGGCTTTTCCGAACAGCCACGTCTTGGGCTCATGGATATTGCAGTCCTGCGCAATGCCTTTGGCCGCCAGAAGGAAAGCTTTGCAACTCGCCTTCATGTCAGGGAGTTTTCCCGGCAGGCAAACGATTTGATCGAGGCTGTGTTCATACGAGCACCCGTTGTCGCATCCTGTGGACCCGAAGTGAACGTCCTTGCAAGCCTGCAGGGCAATCCCGTGGCAGTCAGGCAGGACAATATGCTCGCCCTTTCCTTCCATCCGGAACTTTCCTGCGACACACGCTTTCATGGCTGGCTTGTGCGCAGGGCACAAGAGCACAAGGCTGCCATGCACTCTGTCTGACGCGCACTACGACACAAGGCCCCTTATGCACTTTCATTCAGGCACAAGGGGCCTTCATCTTTTGGCCTCCCTTCCGCTTTCAGGGGCATTTTTCCTTTCCCTTCCGCCCTCTTCCTGTGCTAGACTTGGAACACGAGCAGGGAACAGTGAGGCACCCCATCTCCTTCCCTGCCCTGCCTTTTTCCCGCCCTGTGTCCATTGCAGGAGCGGGCAAGCTGGGCTATAGGAACCGCAGTTCATACGGCATTCAGGAGGCAGCAAGTGCGTCGTTTCTATCAGGAAAGCTGGCAGGGTATACCCTTTACGACCTTTGCGCACACCCATTTCTTCCATCTTGCGGACGCCAAGTTCTACTCCGTTTTCTACGAAGAGCTCTTTCGCAGATACCAGTCCTGGGAAGACTTGCCCGAAGTCTGGCGCAGGAACAAGACTGCGGACGCCCTGTGGATAGCCTCGCGGCTCAAGAAAATGCAGGAGGAAAAGACGCACGACTCTCCTTTGCGCGTCCTTTCCATAGGCAGTGGCGTAGGCTTCATGGAACGCATGCTCTTAAAGGAGATGGGCGATTCCATAGAGCTCTATGTAAACGAGCCAAGCACAGTGTGCATGAAGTGGCTGCGCCGCCTTATCCCTGCAGACCGCATTTTTATCGGGCAGCCGCCGGATTGCCTGTCTCCCGACATCTACTACGATATGATCTATCTCTCGGCTGTCGACTACGGCATTCCCCAGGCCCAGCTCTCTCACACCCTGGACAGTCTGCGCTACCAGCTTCTGCCCAACGGCGAGATCCTCTGTCTTTCCGCCTCGCTCCTCGAGGAGGAAAGCCCTGTGGCAGCCTTTGTCAACTTCTGCAAAAACTGCATACGCGGCATCCTGCACTACCTTGGCATACGCAAGCAGCAGTTCTGGGGCTGGCGCAGGACGCGCAGCGAATACAGACAGCTCTTTGCCTCCTCCGGATACAAGTCCGTGGAAGACGGTTTTCTGGACGATGGCTTTGGCACCTACTGGATACGGGCTGCAGCACGGGAACAGGCAAAGCCGGATGAACAAAAGCCCCTGTCTGCCCAAGAGGCAGAGACAAAGGCCGAATAACCTTCTCGCCCTGAAAGCCCGCATGGGCCCCAAACAGGAAGACAAGCATGTTTTTGCCCACTGACGACGCTTTGCGCGCGCTTCTCGGATCCGCCCAAACCATAGCCATCATCGGCGCCAAGGACGTGCCAGGCCAGGACGTGGACAGGGTGGGACGCTACCTCATCGAGGCCGGATACAGGGTTCTTCCCGTACACCCCAAGCGCAAGCAGGTTTGGGAAAGACAGGTCTACCCCTCCATCACCATGGTGGACTCTTGCGACATCGTGGTTCTCTTCCGCGCGCCCCAGTACTGTCCCGGGCACGCACAAGAGGTGCTGGCCATGAAAAACAGGCCTTCCTGCTTCTGGATGCAGGAAGGCATTTCCTCACCCGAAGCCCGGACTCTTTTGCAGGACAAGGGCATTGCCGTGGTGGAGGATCGCTGCATCATGGTCGAGCACAGGCGCCTTCTGCAATCTGCCAGCTGAAGGCCTTCACATTTCCTGCCCCATTTTTTGCCCAAAACGGATTTTTTGTCATGACAAGCACAAGCACGCAAGCCAAGGACCCGGAAATTGCCGCACCTGTAGACGATACATCTGTCTTTACCTGCAGGATGTGCGGCCAATGCTGTCGCGGTGAAGGCGGCATTGTGGTCAGCCCCAAGGATCTTTTGCGCATAACCTGCGCACTGAACATGAGTGCCGAGGAGTTTGCGGCAAAATACGGGGAAATGCGGGGCGGCAAACTGCAGATACGCACAGGGGAAGACGGCTTTTGCATCTTTTTTGCAGAAGGCAAGGGGTGTACTGTCCATGCCGGAAAGCCCGACGTCTGCCGTGCCTGGCCCTTTTTCCGCGGCAACATCGTCGATCCGGATAGCCTTGAGATGGCCAAAGACTTCTGCCCGGGCATAGACAAAAACTGCACCCATGCCGAATTTGCCAGGGCCGGCCGGGCCTATCTTGCCAAACACGGCCTTCTCGCCCACAACAGGGACGAGGAAGGTCGCGCTGTCATTCTGGACGACTGAAAACGCTCCCTTTGTTGTCAGGGAGAACTGTCAGGGAGAAAACGATCAATGTGTGCTGCTGAAAAGGCCGAAACAGCTTGCGAGACGCAAGATACGCCCCTCATTGTGCCAGACTACGACTGCGCCTTCATGGAAAGGACGCTGATGGAGATGCTTCGGCTCTATCACCATCCTGTCGGGGTCACCTTTCTCTTTTCCGATGAGGAAACAGAAGCATTCAGGCAGGAACACCCGGACTGGCTTCAGCCCACAAGGCCCATGACCTTCTGTCAGTGGGAAGTTGCCGCGCGCATGCAGGGCAAAACCGTTCTCGGCACCCTCGACAAACTGTTCTGTACCAACGCCCAGGTGAGCTTCGGCTGGCGGGAGATAGACGAAGGCGAAATCCGCTCCCAGCTCAAGTATTGCCGAAGCGCCGCCCAGGCCAGGCGCTTTCTCGCCTCCAAGCCGCGCATTGAGCCGGGTACCCTCAAGGCCATCGGCATCTCTCCCCTGGGATCCTGTCGCACCCTTCCCCACGTGGTGCACATGCTGACGGATTCTTTGCAGGCCTACCATCTGGCAGTGGATTTCATGGCAGCCACGGACATTCACCCCCTGCCCACGCAAATCCTCATGAGCTCCTCTTCCTGCGGAGGCTCTGTCCACTGCTGGCAGTCCGGACTCATGAATTTCACCACCCCCTGCTCCGGAGCCTACAACAGCGGCAAGATCGAGCGCGGGGAAGCCAACGTCCTTGTGCCAGGGAAATACGTGCGCGCCCTTGTTGCCAGACTTCTTGAACGCATCGAAGCCAGCGGCTCGTCCTCGGTGGTACGCCCGGGGGACTTCTTCCCCGGTGCAGACATCTGCAAGAACTGTCCGCTCATCGTCTTCAAAAAGGGCGAAAAAGCGTGCCCTGGTTGCAACAAGGCATAAGCACAAAAAGTTCACGCACATATCGAAAAAGCGCCACCTTTCCAAAAACTGCTTTCCCGGAAGATGGCGCTTTTCTCATTATTCTCGCCCATGGGCTTGCGGCTAACTGTTTGCCAGGGCATCCACAAAGGCATTGTATTTTTGTCTGCACGAACTCCATTGTGCATTGAGAGACGTACGCACTTGCACATGAAAGGACTCTAGCTGTCCGCGCATGAGCAGGGCCAAAAGCCCGCGTGCGTCCTTAAGGAAGTGACGGTAGTGCATTTCCGTGACTCCGGGCACAGGGAAGGGCAGGCGTTCCGCGCGGGTTATGTCCTCGCGCAGTCTGGCTATGGGCTTGTCCAGGGAAGCCGGATCCGGGTCTGTCACCTCCAGACCGTCCGCTATCCTGCGCAGTATGGACATCATGTCCGCTGCCAGACGCACGTGGTCGCGCAGAGGGTGATCCCGCAATATGGTGTCCTGGGCCTCGGCTGCCCGGCTCTCCACAATGCTTCTGTATCTTTCCTGGGACTGCGCGTAGGCGCGGTAGTTTTTTTCTATCTGTCCCGCAAGCCTGCTGCCGAGCCTGCCGTCGTCCACAATGCTTGTGTCCTTCACGTACGAGCGCAGGCTCTCGTAGTCCCTGTCCATGTCCTGGCGCAGCCTGTCCATTTCGGCAAGAAGTCTCTTCAGCTCCGCAGTCTCTTCCGGGTCGAAAACGCCCCGCGCGGGTGCTATGCCATACGCCATGCATGTGGCGGACGGCTTGTCCTTGCCAAAGCCCAGCGTTGTGTAGGAATTCCTGTACTCCTCCACGCCGAGCATGATGAGCTGCGGATAGCGGCCGCACAGGGAAGAAAGCTCCCTGTCTGCTATGTTGGCGTAGTCCACCCTGCGCTGGGCAAGAGCCAGTTCCTCGGCCGAGGCAGGAGGGAGCGACTCGCTCAATGCGTAGACCGTGACCCTTTCTTCCGGGCCGAGTTGGGATTGGGGTTGAGCTTGAGGCTGGGCCCTGGGCTTTTGTTCTTCCACAAGAGGCGCCTCAACACCCTTCTCCGCTTTAGGGCTCTTTTCTTCCTCAGTCTTGTTCTTTAGCTCATCTCCACCATCTAAAACCAAATCAACTAACTGATTCACCCTTTCCGTCACTATGTAAATAATAA
>ENA-ORSJ01002600-ORSJ01002600.1-human-gut-metagenome-genome-assembly--contig:-NODE-2600-length-11560-cov-457.358018_pt1 | contig 11560 bp, 17 predicted proteins | sample MGYA00242191_ERZ509158 | MGnify/ENA primary metagenome ERZ509158 (study PRJEB26280, sample SAMEA2338623) | human gut metagenome | biome: human gut; feature: human-associated habitat; material... | reverse complement strand
CCCAGCCGTAGCAATATGGGTAGAAATAAAAGATAATGGTGGTTTTGACAATTTCAACCTCTGGAACCAAAAGGAAGTGGCGAAATGGGTAAAGGCGAATTATGAGTGCAGCATGAAAGTTGCCATGGAAGTTGCAGAAGTAATAATGTAGCCACATGGATAACCCATTCACTTGGCAGCACCTACGGTACTGCCTTATCCTCCTAATAATATATATATTAATCTCTAAAATCATACAGTTATGGCAGTAAATCAAAAAGCAATCGGGTGCAAGCTAGAAATCAGAGTTCTAGAGAAACTAGAGAATTATTGCGCCAAACATAACCTAAAGAAGAACGCAGTAATCAATCTAGCAATTGAGTATTGTATCGACCATGGCAAGGTATAGCCGTGGTGCCACTCTCAAAGGCTGCTTTTCAGCAGCCTTTTTTCGTGCCACCACACCCCCGACCGCCACCCCTTTCGGGGTGGCTCAAAAAGTAAGCAAAGTTAACCCCCTTAAAATAAAGTTAAAAACCAATTGTTAAATTGTAAGATAAAATTCAAGAAAAGCGGAAAAACCGCCAAAACCTAGCACATACCTCGGGAGTAAGTCGCGTTCAAAACTATTTTGTACATTTGCAACCGGTTAGGTATACCCCCTATCCGGGCAGCATGCTGCAGTAATGGCATGAGCACCCCCGGGGGCACCGCACCGCATATTAATCAATGTTTGTATAACTAAAAGTATTGTATTATGGCACAATCTAAAGGATTTTTTGGCCTTCGTAAAGGCTCAACCAAGAGTTTGACGTTCTCCACCCTCGATGGTAAGCAGATTACTAAAGACCGTGTGTATGATGTTAAGAACCCTCGCACTGAATCACAGATGCGTCAGCGCATGTTGATGACAACTGTTGGCGCAGCATACAAAGTGCTGAAGTCTATCGCCGACCACTCATTTGAGGGCTACTCAAGCGGTATGCAGTGTATGCGTCAGTTCAACTCTCGCAACCTCAACCGCTTTAAGCAAGCTGCAGCAGCCAAGGGTTCCGTAGCTTTCAACGAGTATAAGGACGGTGATATCAATCCACTTCCTTTCATCCTGGCAAGCGGTTCTCTTCCTGGCTTCTCTTACAAACTCGATAATACATCGAATTTGGAAATCGTGGGCGAAAAGGAAGGCGCAGACTTCGCAACTGCTGAAGGTATCTACGCTGCTTTGGGTGTTCAGCGCAACGACCTCATTACATTCTGTACCGTCATTGGTGAGGGAACAACTTCAAATGGTGTATACTCGTATAAGGCTAAGCGTTTCAACATCGTTCGTCTCTATTGTGATAAGTCTGGCTCAGTTTCAAAGCCTGCTGATGCCTTCACCATCAGCACAAACAACGACCAGGCATCGATTTCAATGAGCACTGCTGCAAATGCTATCACTATTAAGACGGGAGCAGCAGACTTCGGAGCCGTGATTCAGTCGCGCAAGAACGACAATGGTTGGCTGCGCTCTGATGCAGTGATGATTGTCGCTGATTATGTAATCAGCGGTGTTAAGACTGCAAATCAGCTTGCTACATACCCAGTCGGCACAGAACTCATTTTGAATAACGGTCCTATGGCTAATCAGGGGGATGCAGAAGCAACTGAACCAAAGCCGGGTGTAAACCCTCTGAGTTACACTGTTGAGAACGCGGGTACCGCTCAGATTAATATCACTAACCCTAACAGCGAGACAGTCACATGCACCGTTAAAAAAGGAAATCAGTACTGCTCGGTAACTAATACCGGACTGATTTCAAACACCAATTCGGACGAGCCGGATCAATCTGCAACTATCGAAGTGGCAATTGGTGCTGCTAAATTCACTGTCACCGTAAACCTTAAGGGTACAAAAGATGCTGGTCTAGAGTAGTAGAGAAGTTTATCGCTAGAGTTTCTTATCATACAAATTAGGCTGATACCTGGTTTTTGGGTATCAGCCTTTTTTTATCAAATACCTAGAAAAAATGAATCAAGACACTAAAGACAGAATCGAATTCTCTTCAGCCGTGATGTGTATAGCTGCTGCTATAGCTATCGGTATTACGAGTATAGTAATCAGTGTGACGCACAACATCGAAGCGGGTGTGTTAATCTTTATCGCTCAACTTCTAATCTTTGCAGCGTCCGTGTATCAAATCAATTACAAAATATATCAATATGGGGAAAGTAATAAATCAAAAGACGATAAAAAGTGATTTCTTCACTCTTGAAGAATTCACCCGGTCTACAACCGCAAAAAGGTTGAAGATAGATAATGAACCATCAGATGAAGTGGTTCGTAACATACAATATGGTGTGCAGATGGTCCTCGACCCTCTGAGAAGAATACTCCAGACACCTATTATTATCACTAGTGGCTATCGGTGTGCAGCTTTGAACAAAGCCGTAGGTGGTGTTGCCAACTCATGGCACACGAAAGGAAATGCAGCCGACCTCAGAGTAAAGGATGAGGAAGAAGCGAAAGCAATATTCCAAGTCTTGAAAACACTGCCTAGCGTTGATACGGTTCTCTTTGAGCACTCGGCCACATCGATATGGATGCACGTACAATGGGACATGAAGAAAACACCAAGACATCATTTCAACTTTAATTTTCAAGCAAAATGAAAAAACTCCTCTTTATAATTTTTCTGTTTGCGCTCATTGGCTGCAAGACAAAGCAGACCATCGAGCAAGAAAAGGTGCAAACGAAATCTTCGATATCTAAAAGCACCATGGTTGATGATAGCAGTATTATTACTATCGTATATGATATGATGGATGATTTTGACGCTACCAGAGAGATTAATAAGCAAGGAACAAATGATACGGCCAACACTCCTAAACCGCCAAATAGGAATCGACATCGGAAAGGCAAAATCGTGATAACAAAGACGGCCAAAAGTGCAAAATCAGAAATTTCAGACAGTACTGCAGTAAGTATATACCACAAATCACCGAAAAAAGTAGCGAAACGCGTTAACAATTGCTCCTTACTACCATGGGCGATAATTACGCTATTGATAGTAATTATGGTGATTTATGTTAAATATCAGTGTAGGCGCGAAAAAATATCGAATAAAATTAGGCACGGTACTGAATAAAATCGTATCTTTGCACCGTCAGTTGAGGATAGGAGCAACGCTGAGGAGCGACTCTGAACGGCAACTGGCGCACGATAGCAGATAGCCGTGAAACGAAAATAAATCCTCGTTTCACGGCTTCTTTCTTTTCTGAATCTGATATCAGATTTTAAGAAAATCTGCTTACCTTAATCACCCTTAGGGCTTTCGTGCTAATCGGGAATTTCCTCAAACTGCTAAATCGTGACATATGATAAATAGAAAATTATTCGCAGAACAAGTAATGCGCTTACTTGAGCAAGATACCTACTTAAGAGTATCTTTCGTTTCAAGCAAGCTGATGGTAAGTAAGCCAACAACAAGAAGGCTCCTCAATGCCATGGTAAAAGATTGCATCTTGCGCAAGCAACTCAAACTCTATGGTGGCAACGCTTATGAATATCTCTATTCTAGATTTTGACCCGGTATCTGCTTCGTTGCTAACGTAGTAAACCTAAGTGATGAACAACAAACATTAAATACTTTACCGAATGATAATGAAAGTACTAAACCAAGGCGCAATCGTCAAATTTCATGGCCTACGCTTACAAGTGGTTAAAGCCGTTGACGGTTGCCGAGGGTGCTTCTTTAAGCACCTCAAACTTTGTCATGCATCGATAGTTGGTGCATGTTCTCCTCCTTTTCGAGATGATAATGTAATATTTCGCAAATATGATAAGAACAAAAAAGAAAATCTCCATGGACGAAAATAAAAAAGAAGTGATTACAATCACACAAGAAGGAATCATCATTGTTGATGATTTAATTGCTGATTTCCAATATCTGTACGATAAGATAAAAACGAAATCATGTATCATAGTTATGAATAGTAAAGCAAGCTATCTATGTTTGCTTGTCGCCTTCGAGCATTGGTTATCTGATAGAGTGTCTGAAGATGAGTTCAAGAAGACTGTTACTTATATAAAAGATGAGTGGCAGAAAAATCTTGAATGGATTAAAATGCTAGAACCAGAAGATGTTATAACAATATTCTAAGCCAAACTTACGTTAACATTTGGCCCTTTTTGAAAATATGTTAATAGTGTCGAACTAATTAAAGATAAAAATTATGATTAGACTAGAAATTGTCGGCAACCTTGGAGCCGACGCAGAAATCAAAGTCTACAATGGAAACAAATTTGTTTCCTTCCGAGTAGCGCACAGTGAAAAATGGGTAGACCAACAAACGGGAGCAATCACCACGCAAACAACGTGGGTATCATGCTCACTAAATGGTGATGGCAAAGGCTTGACAGAATACCTAAAAAAAGGTACTAAGGTCTTCCTTCGAGGAACACCAAACTTTGTTACCTACTCTTCCCCGAAGACCCACAAGATAGAGACCGGAGTAAACCTCTTTGTCAAAGAGATTGAACTTTGCGGAGGACACCAGGAACAATCGCAAGAAAATAAACCGGGCGTGCAAGGACTTCCGGTACTAAGAGGAGTAAAACCATTTTAAGATTAGATTATGGACGAGAACAAAATTGAACGAGTGGCCTATGCCACCGCCCGAAATTATGCTCTCGATGGATATAGACTGCTAGATTACGAGTTCAATGAAATCTCGCAACTAGCAGTCTATCAGATGCGACATAATAACGGCAACGAACTAAAGATAATAGGAGATTTAATCACAAAAGAGATTAATATCTACCTCAATAAAAAATTGAATAAGACGATAAATTTATAAGTATAAAATATAACTTATGCAGCAACTCATAACAACACCAAACAAAATCAAGTGTATCAATCTTGATTGGCTTTCGGTCTACTGCCTGGAGCCAAAAGGGGTTGCTATGAATGCTGCATACTTCAAAGCTTTAGGATGGACGGTTGAAGAAAGAGAATATGGCACACCTCAGTACAGGGAAAAATTCACGTTGATGAATGGCAGGCACCCATTCCTCGAAATAGAACGAAATCCCTACTCACTAAAACAGAATGGAGGAATCTTTGAGCCCGAATCTTGTCATATCAGATTGGCAAACAGAACCCTCTATCAGCCACAGCCAGTGCAACAATTGACGAACTTCATAGTAAAGTATGGGTATGAGTATAAAGGCATATCCCGAGTTGACGTGTGCTGCGACCTCACAATATTCGATAATGGCATGAAACCCCAAGACTTGGCTAACAAGTATATGAAGGACAAGATTTGGAAAGTACACCAAAGCCACATGGCCCCTAATACAGACGATGGCGATGATACCTGGCGAATAAAAGTACATTTGGGCGCCCATGGTAAAGAGACCAAAACTGGCCGTACATGGAACTCACTCAAATGGGGAAGCCCGAAATCTGCCCTCAGCACCAAATTGTATAACAAGACCTACGAGCTTGAGACAAACACCGGAAAGTTTTATATCAAGGACACATGGGTAAAGGCTGGCTTATGCGACCTCCAAAAAGTAACGTACGAGTACAAAAACCCAAAGACAAAAGAAATTGAAATCCGCTCGAAACAAGTATGTGTGGTACCAGGTACCGCAGTTGATCGAGAGATACCAATCGAGGGCGCAAAAAAGATAGACGTATGGAGAGTAGAATTTTCGATGAACTCAGAGGGTAGAAAATGGATAGACCTTGGCGATAACCATGTTGTCGATTTGTCCCTCAATGCCTTCGACAACTTAGATAGCCTGGCTGCTACCTTCTTCACTTGTTCAGAATGGCTTTTCTGCTTCATCTACGCAAAGTGGATAACCAAGGGACCAACGAGAATGAAGGAAAGAACAAATCGATGCAAGAAACTGCAACTGTTCAATACAAAATTCCTTCACTCCCACTACAAGCCACAGAGACAGACTGAGACCGAAGACCCAAGCAGAACAGAGAAAATAATGATGTACAGACTGATAAATAAAAGCAAAGATAAAAATCTATCTGAAGAATATCGGGAAGCTTGCCGACAAGTGGCTGCTGAAATCTCAAAAGAACATGGTGATTGGTGGGTTCCAGATGAAATGTATAATGGCAGAATGGTTAATCACTCATTGGAGAGACAACGAGTGAAAGAATATAAAGAAGACCATCCGCAGACAGTTGAACAGTTCAGAAAATGGGCAGAATATCAGTCTGAAATCACTGCCGAATTTAGTAAGGCTAAAATCGATAAATATATTGATGTTCGAAGAAAATTGAATAATCAGATAGAAAAAAGAATAGAACAATATAAAGATGAAATAAGAAAATTGTATGAGACAATCAAACGGAATGAGATACAGACCCAAAAAGATGTGAATGAACTTCACAACATATTTGGTGACCCATTCTAAAAGATATCATAAGTGAAAGATGAATTCATATTCGATAAAATGAGTTAAAGTCATAAGTTTCAAGGTTTTTTGGTTTTAGCGAAAACAACAGTTAGGCTGGCACGTGATGTGTCGGCCTTTTTGCGTTGCAAAATTTTGACACGGACACTGCTTCGATGCCCACGTAGTAAACCTAAGTCTTAGAGAACAGAGATATCATGAAAACTGAGGAAGAAAGTTGTAATCAGAATGCGCTTTCGGCGGTGCAGTAGCACCGCCGTTAGAGTGCCAAAGTAATTCCTTGTAAATAATTGGTAGTCAACACATAAAGCCCAGTTTTGGGGTATACCTAAAACTGAGACCCCCAAAACAGACCCTAAACCACTCCCAAAACACCCCGATACCGTTCCCCTTAGAGCTTGCTTGAGCACTAAATGAGCAAACGAAGAAAATTAACAACAAGCAAAAAATAACACAATGGAGACGATATCTGGAAATAGCAGACAGAAAGCTAAAAGAAAAGCAGACCTCGGGCAAATCCCCCCTCTGCCCCACCCATATAAGGGCGTAGGCGGTAGCGCCCCTTTTACATTTCTCTTCCATGGCGGGGCGCTACCGCCTATGCCCTTATGCCCGTGCGCCCTCCCCCCAGGGGGTGGGCTCCCAAAAAATTAGAAAGCGGTGTCCGAGAGCCTTATCTTTATGGGACCCACGGCTGCTACGCAGCCCCCATAAAGATAAGGCACTCGGGCTTATTTGTCGCCTAGCGGAATTTAACCCCCTTCAGCCCCGTAATTCGGGGCTACAATTGCTGAACTTGCGCCCATGCCTTAACCACCTTCTCGCCCTCGGGGTAGTTTCCATTTTTCAAGCTGCCACCCTAAAGGGATGGCGATCTTGAAAAATGAAAACCACCCCTCGCTTGACCGAGAAAGCGGTGTCCGAGAGCCTTATCTTTATGGGACCCACGGCTGCTACGCAGCCCCCATAAAGATAAGGCACTCGGGCTTATTTGTCGCCTAGCGGAATTTAACCCCCTTCAGCCCCGTAATTCGGGGCTACAATTGCTGAACTTGCTAGCATTCTTGCTGCAGAATCCCCCCTCTGCCCCACCCATATAAGGGCATAGCCGGTAGCCCCCCTTTTACATTTCTCTGCCATGGCGGGGGGCTGCCGTCTATACCCTTATACCCGTGCGCCCTCCCCCCAAGGGGTGGGCTCCCACTCGCTTAACCGCAGCCTAGAGCCTAGCTATGCCGGGTCCCGCGGTTTCACCGCCCGGCATAGCTAGGCACAAGGCTGCTCTAAGGTAGCCCTAAAGGGCTGAATTATTTGTGCGGTGTCGGCTGAAGCCGTCCGCCTAGCTTCCAACCGTACCCCACTTCGTTTTTCTTCGGGGAGGGGGCTTGCAGCTCCCCTCCACTCAGAAAAAACGATGGACGAATACCCCCTGAGCAAACTTGCTGCTATGTATTGCTGCTTGCAGCAGCAAGGTACGAAGACCCCCTATAGCTTGCTGCACTCCTGGCACAAATGGCGCGATATGCGTTTATGATTATCGTAAGCGATAATCACGCATATCGCTCGTTAACCCCCTTCAGCCCCGTAATTCGGGGCTACATATGCTGAACTTGCTTCCTCGCCACCACTACGGGGCTTGTCGGCTCAGCACCGCCCTTTGGGCGCAGCTTCGCCAACAAGCCCCTACCCCGACCACCACCCCTAAAAGCGGTTGGGTCCTTTTTTGTCGGCTGGCGCTTTCCTCGGGGTCGTTCCTCCCCCGAACCCTCCCCATAGTTACCCTATCTTGCTTCCTCGCCACCACTACGGGGCTTGTCGGTTCAGCACCGCCCTTTGGGCGCAGCTTCACCAACAAGCCCCTACCCCGACCACCACCCCTAAAAGCGGTTAGGTCATTTTTCATCGGCTAGCGCTTTCCTCGGGGTCGTTCCTCCCCCGAACCCTCCCCATAATCACCCACCGCCCCCTTGCGTTTCTGATGTCCCTTTGCGAGAGCGCAGCGGATAAACCGCTGCGCACTCGCTTGCCCACCCCCCACCCCCTAAAGGGGGCTTTTTCTTTCAATTCTTGAAAATTACTAAGGCTCGGTTGCGCCCATAGAGAAATGGATATGATAAGAAAAAATTTAATTAAATAGGTAAGGACCGTTTTTAATTTTTTCTTATCATGATAGGAGGGTAGAAGCAATCTGAAAAACCTTGGTACAAAAAAGCTATCTATGGTTGTGTCGGGGCAGCGAAAAGGATGCGTGCCTGGAGCCAAGAAGGTTGGGCGATAGGTGCGAGCATGAACCTAGCCCTAGAGGGGCTAGAACCATGCACGCCCCTCTCGCTCTGGATGCAGCCCTCATGCTGAAGCAGAAGCTACTGCAGTAAGTATATACTTTTTAACTAAAGTGTTAAAGAAAAGTATATACTTTTAACTTAAAAAACTTGCTTTTATCGGGAAAAATTCGTACCTTTGCATCAGAGGAAGGGGGTAGGCGGTCTACCCTTAACTCTTAAGCTATCGTATTATGACCTATATGGATTTGTTTAAATTGGAAAGTCTTTTATCAGAGTTTAAGGCAGATAAAATACAAGTTGAACTGAAACAAGAAACCGCTTTCCCTTATGCATTTGGCGAGAGTTCAAGCGAGTTGACAAATATCTCAGTTTATAAGGGATTATTTATAATGGTAATTCCTAACGATGATAAAGAATTCAATGCCATTTATCTTCGCTTGAAGAAATTGATGAATGACTATGATTTCAGCAATAATGTATTGCTAGATTATAGCAGTAAGTATAAAGCGAGAATGATAATCGACGTAACATCATCTCATTAATAAAGGTAACGAGGGGCTCACCACCCCTCATATAAAATCTCTGCTATCATGATTAATCAGTATATACAATATCTAGTTTTGACAAAAGGGTATTCAGAAAATACCGCTAGACAATATGAAACAAGTCTTCGCACTTTCGCTAGAGCAAATAATGGGCGCAGATGGAGCGAAATCAATCAGAATGATATAACTCTCTATCTTGCTAACAGAAAGGCAGCAGGCGCAAGCAATAATACCATTATAGCAAATATCTCAGCTATAAGGGGCTTATTTAATTGGATGCAGCGAAACTTTAATCTTAAAGTCAATCCGGCAAAGTACATCGAGAGCCCGAAGAAGGAAAAGACGATACCTCATGTTATAAACTCGCTAGATATTGCTAGAGCAATCGAGCATGAGAAGAATGAGGATATCAAGCTAGCTATCATGTTGATGACCTCTTGCGGTCTTAGAGTTTCCGAATGCCGAAATCTCAGATATGAAGATATTGATATGAAGGCAGCTACTGCCATCATCATCGGCAAAGGTAATAAAGAGAGAAATATCTATCTGCCTTCTCTCCTTATTACTGCTATCGAGTGTAGGGATAAGAAAGAGGGAGCCATCTTCGAGAAATGGGAGGATAGAGGATTTCGTTATGCTATCTATCTTGCTTTCGAGCGCATCGGGGTAAGGATATCTCCTCATCTTCTTCGCCATACCTTCGCTAGCCGAGCAATCAATAATGGCATGAGATTAGATGTGTTGCGTGAGTTGATGGGGCATACATCAATATCGACAACTCAGATATATCTGCATACAAACTCTGCTATCATGCAGCAAGAATATAATAATACAATACATTAATTTAATCATCTAAGCCCTAGCGCATCACGGCTAAGCGCAAAATAATGAGAATCAATTTAAATGAGATTTTAGCGAGAGACGATTACAAGCGAATGACAGAAAATTTGAAGTCAATTACTGAAGAAGTCGCAGAAGGTATTCGTAAGAAGATGGACGAACTCGATATCGAAGATGATGGCGATTTCGATAGCGGTGAAATCGGTGCTGATGGTGTTGTTGTTCGGGTGATAACTGTTAATAGTAATAGCGGTTTTAATAAGAGATTTCTAGGCATCAAGAGATATGAAGAGGGAAATCATCATGCCTATTATGCAAACTTGGAAGGTATTAATGATACTTATTATTTCACTGGTGATTTCAATGCTCGAATCTATGGAGCAACAAACAAAGAGGCGCTTGCCTTTTTGAATGCTTCAAAAAAGTTAATACAAGGGCTTGGAGAACTTGAACAACACCAGGTAGATGAAATTCAGAAAGTACTTGATGAGAGTAGAAAACAATAAATAAGGTAACGAGGGGTTAACCACCCCTCATTAAAGCTATCGTGATATGAAAAAGAACAAACTCGACCATGCCGACATGGTCTTTCTCACATTTCTTGATAAAATGTGCGTACACTTTGCGTATTGGGCAATCATTACCCTAGTCTATGTTTTGTGTAGTAAGTAGCGTATGAACAGAATGACATTTAAATATTATCGAGCGCTGAAAGCAACGCTCGATATGTTATCAATCAAGTGTAGCAAAGGTGTATTGGTGTATGGAGCAAACACCATCGAGCAGAAAACATTTTGCCAACTCATCGACCTTCGTAAAGCAGCTAAAAGGCTACTCAGTTGTACTAGTATAGAGATACGGGGAATCGGCCATTATCTCGCAGCTGAGAAAGCGTTCGCTGTCTGGCTCCAAGAGAATGTGACATTACCAGGTAACCCCAAATGGGGCTATCTCTCATCCCCTCACAATTGGTTCCGCAACAACTTTGCAGAAGACCTCAACATCTTGAAGTTGTCAATAGCGCATACCGAATACTTCATGATCCTCAGAGAGGAACATCTACTTTATATAAGGAAACAATTATTCAGCCCTCGCCAGCACGGATAAGGCATATATATATGAGCAATATCAATTTATCTCGCTACAAAATTGTATGGGTAGAATTTATACCAAGTAAGGGGTATGTAACAAAGCATGTCCAAAAGCTATTGGGAGCCTTAGATACTTTCAATAAGCTAAAGTCTTTCAAAATGTGCTATCCCAACAAAAATGCAGCAATCAGTTTTATACGAACCTTTAATAAAAAGCTAGATAAAAATTATAGGTGTTTAATATCAACTGATAAGCAATTCAGCATGGCCAAAGAAGAAAATGGCTACAAAATCCCATACACAGAAAAGCAGCTGAAAGAAGTGTATATACTATATGGGAACCCAGCCGTAGCAATATGGGTAGAAATAAAAGATAATGGTGGTTTTGACAATTTC
>ENA-ORSJ01002581-ORSJ01002581.1-human-gut-metagenome-genome-assembly--contig:-NODE-2581-length-11632-cov-3.870778_pt1 | contig 11632 bp, 7 predicted proteins | sample MGYA00242191_ERZ509158 | MGnify/ENA primary metagenome ERZ509158 (study PRJEB26280, sample SAMEA2338623) | human gut metagenome | biome: human gut; feature: human-associated habitat; material: faeces... | reverse complement strand
TAAATTTGCGAAAATATATGGGCTCTATATATTGATAGCTTTGATTAATCTGATTTTTTTGATCTATGTTTAATATTATTAAAAACTTAAGTTATGAAGAAACCTTTGAAATCAATTAGCATGCTGCTTTTTCTGGCGGGGATTCCTGCAGGAATGACGGCAGTATCTTTACCGATGGAAACCACATGGGAAGCTTTGCAACAGGATGGAGCGTGTAGAGGGGTTGTAAAAGATGCGTCTGGAGAAACCGTTATTGGTGCAACGGTGGTAGTGAAAGGTACGACAAATGGTACAATTACAGGAATCGATGGTGATTTTGTATTGTCAAATGTGAAAAAAGGAGATGTGATACAAATCTCTTTTGTTGGATATGTGTCTCAAGAGATAAAATGGAATGGTACTCCGTTGAAAGTTGTATTGAAAGAAGATACCCAGACTTTGGAGGAGGTTGTTGTAACTGGTTATGGAGGTACACAGTTACGTACAAAAGTTACAAATTCTATTGCTTCTGTTAAAAAAGAAGCATTAAGTGTCGGTTTGTTCTCAAATCCGGCCCAGGCTTTGTCTGGTGCGGTTGCCGGTTTGAAGGTTATTCAGAATTCTGGTAGTCCTGGTGCAGCTCCGACTGTAATCTTGCGTGGTGGTACGAATCTGGATGGTACAGGTTCTCCGCTGGTTGTTGTGGACGGACAGTTGCGTGATAGCATGAGTGATATTAATCCGGAAGATATTGAGTCTATGGATGTTTTAAAAGATGCCGGTGCTACGGCTCTTTACGGTGCTCGTGCCAGCAATGGTGTTATTTTGATTACTACCAAAAAAGGTAAGCAGGGTTTTCGTGAAATTAATTTCAAAGCTAAGGTTGGTTTGAGTTATGCATATAATCCTTATGATTTTTTGAGTGGAGCTGAATATATAAAAGCTTTGCGTAAAGGTATTTATGATGCAGGAAACTTGTTCGTGGATAAGAATGGTGTGACTAAAGGATATGGTATTTATGCCAATGGCGCTTTGTCGGGTGCACAACCTTTCGGTACTGGTAATGTGTATGGAGAAAGTCCCTATAGTACTATGTTTCTGGATGACGATAACCGCTGGTTGTTACAGAAAGGCTGGAAGACGGTTACCGACCCTATTACTGGAAAAGAGATTATTTTCAAAGATACGGATGTAGATAAATATAATGCAAATAATCCGGCGTTTTCACAGGACTATAATGTCAATATGTCTGGTGGTAATGATCGGGGTACTTATTATGCAGGTATTGGTTATAACCATCAGGAAGGTGTGCCTATCAGTACTTTTTATGAGCGTATATCTTTCATTACGAATGCAAGTTATAAGGTTACGGATTGGCTGACTTCTACTTCTTCTTTGAATTATAACCGTGCAAACTGGAGAAACCTTCCAGGATCGGCTTCCAGTGAAGCCAATTATTTCGGCCGTGTACGTGCATTACCACCTACGGTACGTTTTGAAGATGAAGAAGGGAACATGTTGTTAGGTCCTGGAGTTGCAGATGGAAACCAGTCCTATCAGCCGGAAAAATGGAACAGTGATAATCAGACGGATAAGTTTACGATGGTGCAGTCTTTTAAGATTGACTTGATGAAGGGACTTACACTGACAGCTAATGCAAACTGGTATTATTCTGAAGGTTATTATGAGAATTTTACTCAGGATTATGAAAGTACTCCGGGGGTATGGAATACGACTCGTTCAACTTCTGCGGAATATAACCGAGATTTTCGTCAGACTTATAATGGTGTATTGAATTATAATCAGACATTGTTCCGTGATCATCATGTGGATATCATGTTAGGTATGGAATACTACAATAGATATTATCGTGGATTTTCAGCTGCGGGTCAAGGGGCTCCGACCGATGACTTGGGTGATCTGGGGCTGACTGATAGCGGTGAAGGAATGCGTGCTATTGATTCATATCATGAAAAGCAACGTATTTTGTCATTCTTTGGTCGCTTGAATTATGATTTCCAGGAAAAATATTTGGTCTCATTTGTTTTCCGTCAGGATGGTTATTCTTCTTTATTGGGTGATAACCGCTGGGGATTTTTCCCAGGTGTATCGGCAGGTTGGGTATTTGGTCGTGAAAACTTTATCAAAGAGAAGCTGCCTGTTCTTTCATTTGGTAAATTACGTGCCAGTTATGGTGTGAATGGTAATGCCAGTGGTATCGGTGCATATACTTTGCAGGGTAGTTATAACAAAGTAACAAACTATAACGGAAATGCCGGCTACTTGATTGCTGCGTTGCCAAATCCGGGTTTGAGATGGGAAAAGACCAATACATTTGAAGTTGGTTTGGATTTGAGCTTTTTCCATAATCGCTTAACAACCAATTTCACTTATTATAATCGCTTGACTTCAGACAAGTATGCAGCTTTGAGCTTCCCGACAACCATCGGTTTCTCTTCTGTAACTAATAATAATGGTAAACTTCGCAACCAGGGTCTGGAAATGGAGTTTTCTGGTCGCATTATTGAGACAAAAGACTGGTCATGGAATGCTGGTTTGAATGTTGCATTTAATAAAAATAAGATTGTTTCTCTGCCAGATAATGGCTTGGAAAGAAATAGACAGAGTGCATTCCAGGTTTATACAGGAAATGGAGATGAAAAGATGTGGGTTGGTGGTTATCAGGAAGGGTATGAACCCAATATTCTTTATATTTATCAGGTAGATGGTATTTATAAGTCATATGATCAGATACCGGGCAACTTGATTCGTAAATATGGATCTTATACTTATTATGGACCAGATGCCTGGAATCAATTGACTGCAGACCAGCAAAATGCAAAGACTAATTTCCCGATTCAGCCGGGTGATGCAATGTTCCATGACGTGAATGGAGATAATGTAATTGATGAATTTGATAAAGTAAGAGTGGGTAATACCAATCCGCACTGGACTGGAGGTTTCAATTCAACTTTATCTTGGAAAGGCTTGAAATTGTATACTCGTTTTGACTTTGCGCTTGGATTTTGGATTTATGAATCTGGAGCTTCTCAAAGTACAACTCCGTGGCATTTGGGATGTATGCAGGGAACTTATAACGTACCTGATTTGTATTATGATACTTGGTCTGAAGAGAATCCGAATGGAACTTATCCTCGTTTCTTGTATGCTGATCAGTTAGGTAAGAATAACTATCAGCCAGCTTCAACTTTGTTTGCTCATAAAGGTAATTACCTTGCTATCCGTGAGATTTCATTAAGCTATTCTTTACCACAGAAGTGGACTCAGGCTGTCAAGATGCAGCGTGCAGAAGTTTCTATTACAGGACAGAACCTGGGATATATCACTTCTGCCAAGAATGTATTCTCTCCAGAGACAGGAGCGAATGGTGTGGTAAGCAATGGTTATGCTTTGCCAAAAAGTGTTCTCTTTGGTGTTAACTTGACTTTCTAATATATTAAAACAGAACTGATATGAAACAATTTATAAAAAATACATTACGAGCAAGCGCATTTATTGTGGCTTTGGGAATGGTTTCCTGTGATGCACTGGATTTGGCTCCGATCGATTATTATGGAGATGGTAACTTTTGGAAAAGGAAGGAGCATGTGGTCTCTTATATGGATGGTCTGCATAAGAATCTGCGTGATAAGATTTTCAGACACCAATATGAATTAGGTGAGGCCCGTGGAGGAACAAGTAAAATGGGTACTGCTGTAGATGGAACATCCTTGAATTATCAGAGTATGGTTTCTCAGCGTCTGACTTCTGAAGATCCGGGTATTACAGGCTTTGGGGATTATTATGGAGTAATTGCCAATGTGAATATTTTCCTCCAAAAGACTAAGGAAGCCGATTACATGGAAGAAAGTGAAAAATCTTATTATCTGGCACAGGCTTATGGTTTGAGAGCATTCTATTATTTTGATTTGTATCGCACTTATGGTACTGCTCCATTGCGCTTGGATCCGAATGAAGTGGTGAATGGTAATTTCAATCCGGAAGACCTTTATATGGAACGTGCCAGCGGTTCAAAATTGATGACGCAAATTAAGGCAGATTTGGCAGAATCAATGAGACTGTTCGGTGATAATAATTCATTTGATCCTGAAAGCAGAGGAAATAAGAAATCTTATTGGTCAAAAGCTGCAACAGAGTATTTGGCTGCTGAAGTATATTTGTGGAATGCCAAAGTTTCAGTTGATGATAATGCGGCCAATGAGGCTGATCTGGCGATCGCTAAACAGCATTGTCAGAGTTTGATGGATAATTATGGTTTGAGCCTGATGGATAATTATGCAGATATTTTTGATGTTGAGCATAAAGGAAACAGTGAAATAATCATGGCTATTCGTTATATGGAAGGGGAAGCTTCCAACTCTAACGGTACTTATATGTATAATTATCAGACGGGTGCTTGGAAGACAATCGGTTACAATGATGAAAACGGTAATGCTATGGGTGACACTTTGCAGGTAAGAACCAGTGGCATGCAACGTATCGAATATTTGCCGGAATTCTTTTTTGCCTATGAGAAAGGACGTGATAGTCGTCGTGATGTAAATTTCCTGAGTGCCTATAGCAAGACTGATAATTCTTTCTTAGGAACTGTATTCAAGAAAATTATGGGACATCTGAATGCAAATACCAATAGCTATATTTGGGATGCTGATGCAGTGTTGTATCGTTTGGCCGGTGTTTATTTCATGATGGCAGAAATTGCCAATATGGAAGGAGGAGATGTTGCCCAGTATATCAATCCGATCCGTAAACGTGCATACGGGGCTAGTTGGAATGAGGAAACAGATGCTTATGTCAATGGTGATTTCACGCAGAATGAATTAGCTATCTTGGCAGAAAAAGATAAAGAAATGTTGGGCGAAGGTCAACGTTGGTATGACTTGAACCGTATGATGCTTACTAAAGGAGGAGATCACTTGGTTTTCTGTAAAGAAGGTAGCAAGGACGGGCAAGCTCCTATTCTGAATAAATCAACAGAAGCATATAAAGTTTTTTGGCCGATAGAAACAGAAATGTTAAATAAGGATCCGAAGCTTGTTCAAACACCTGGATATGAAAATGCAGCGGTGAATTGAGCTAGGTGCATTGTAAATTGATAGATTAAAGATTATATTAATAAAGTTAATCATTGAAGGACGGCAAGAGATTGGTATATTGGGAATAAAAGATACAACTCTTGTCGTCTTTTTTTGTATGTTATGCGAAGTTTTTTTTGTTTGATTGTGTCTGGCTTCCTTATTTCTCTGGCCTGTAAGGCACAGACAAACTGGGATCCAGAGCAGCATGCAGTTATTGTATCAGAACGGGGGGACGGGCGTTTTACAAGTTCATATGCCATAGTTCATCAGCTGGTTAAGAATACCCGTCCATCTTTGTCTTTTCATAGTGAGATGAGGCCGGAGGAAATGCCTGTATGGCAGTCTGAGGTACGGCAAGCCATGATGAAATTAATGGCCTTTCCTGATTATTTACCGGAAAAGAAGCCTATATGCGTAAGTCAGGAAAAACGTGATGGATATACATTGGAAAAATGGGAGTTTTATCCGTTGCCTCAGGCCCTTTCTACTTTTCTGGTACTTCGTCCGAATCATTTGTCCAAAACTGTGCCTGCTGTCTTGTGTATTCCAGGCTCTGGTATGAGTAAAGAAGGACTTGCCGGTGAACCGGGTATCTCGGAGAAACTAAATGATAATTATACTTCAGAGAAGGTTTCCATGGCACTAAATTTTGTTCGCAAAGGGTATATTGCCGTTGCTGTGGACAATCCTGCTTCGGGAGAGGCTTCAGATTTGGAAATGTATACTCGTGGAAGGCAATATGATTATGAAGTCGTTTCTCGTATGTTGCTTGAAATAGGATGGAGTTATTTGGGATATACTTCCTGGTTGGATATGCAGGTTTTAGATTGGATGAAGCAGGATCCGGATATTCGAAAGGATCGTATTATTGTGAGTGGCTTTTCTTTGGGGACGGAGCCATTAATGGTACTGGGTGTATTGGATCCTTCAATTTATGCATTTGTGTATAATGACTTTTTATGTCAGACTCAAGAGCGTGCTATTGTTATGACCAAACCTACGGAAAAAGGTTATCGTCCTTTTCCTAATTCAATTCGTCATTTGATTCCTGGTTTCTGGCATTATTTTAATTTCCCGGATTTGGTTGCAGCTTTGGCTCCGCGTCCTCTTATTCTGACGGAGGGGGGACTTGACCGGGATTTGGAATTAGTCAGAAAGGCATACTCTTTGAGTGGTCATCCGGAAAATGTGGAGATACATCATTATGAAAAATATGCAGATCCAGCTCTGCGCCACTTTGTTTCCGTATTACCGGAGGGGCTTGACAGAGATACGTATTTTCAGATGGTAAATGTGGATGGTACAAATCATTATTTTAAGAATGAATTTATATTTAAATGGCTGGATCAACTGTTTCTTGATTTGTAATAAATAGCTGTCAAGCATAAAGGCTGTCCAAACGGGCAGCCTTTTTATTTATAATCTTGTCAGTAAACAATCGGGAACTCAATTGTTTCACTGGTTTCATTCCAGTCCTCAACAGTGAAGTCGCCGGTACTTTCATTGATCAGCAAGTCTCCGATGACTAAATTAAGTGTCAGCCGGCTGTTTGCGGTCAGTCTTGTATTCAGTTTCTGGGACAGTGTATGTATGCTTCCGTCTTTCAGCTGGATGCGAAGTTCGAATTCCGGATCAGGACCTGAAGGGAAGAGCATTACCGTGGCATTGGACATCTGCATTCCGTCTTCAGAACGTACCAGAGGGAATTTGACGGTTTTATCCATATTTTCTGCTTCGGCAGTATAATAATTCAGCCGTTCGGCTATTCCATGGATGCGGACTTCCATGCTCGCAATATGGTCGCTGAAGGTACCTTTGTCCTGATTGGTTACAGTTACTTTCAGGCCGGCCACTACTCGTTTCAGGGAAGCATTCAGGCTTTCTTCTGCAATATCTGTTTCTTGTATGGCGTGCACCAGGTCATATACAGGTCTGTATGTATCGTCATCTGTATTTTTCTTCAGTGATAAATAGCTTTTCGACAGGTCGGTTCCTAATGACAGGCCGGGAGTGACGATGGCCGGTGCGCTGTAAGTCGGTTCTTCGTAAACGGGAGTTCCCCAGTACACCATGTTGTATGTTCTTTCAGGAAGTGTCAGTTCCCGGTTGTAACCATTCAGGGTATGACCTTCCTTGATGGGATAGAACCCGTTGAATACGGTTAGTTTGTTGTTGATGTAATTTCCGAAGTAAGTTGAAGTTCCTGCGTTGCAGGGAAATACTTCAAGAATGCCGGTCATGGGACTTTGAGGCTCTTGTGGCGTGTCAACGAAAGCAGTCAGTTGAGGAGTAACCATCGGAATGCTGTTTACATCGTTGCTTACATCTTCTTTATGGCATGCTGAGGCCACAAAGAGCAGGGAAATTGCTCCCGAAATCATTTTTTTCATAAAAGTAAGTGAGTTGGAAAAATAGTTTAGAAAAGTCTGTTAGTTTAGTTTCTGTGATGTATATACAACAACCGGAAAGTCGGAATGTTTGATAAGATCATTGTTTTTTTGTCCGGCGGATAATTTTTCCTTTCTTTTTTCGTTTTTACGCACTTTGCGTTGTACATTTGAGGCAGAAATCGCATATCGGGTCGTCTGGCTGCTGAAAATAGTTGGGCGTCCTGGCAGAAAGAGATAAAAGCTTATGAAGAAAAAACTGATGGCTGGATGTATGGCCGGGATCACCTTGCTGATGGGATCCTGTGCCGGAAAGGCAGGACAGGCAGAGAAGCCTGCGGATGATTCACTCTATTTGCTGGTAGGCAGTTATGCCGACAGTATGCAGGAAGGAGTGAAAGTGTATGAGTTTGACCAGGAAAAAGGAGACGGAACGTATTTGAGTGGTTTGAAAGGGATCTCAAACCCTTCTTTTCTTACTGTTTCCGGGAATGGAGAAAGAGTGTATGCAGTAGGAGAGGACAGTGAGGAAGGTTCTACGGCCAATGCGTTGTCCTTTGATCGGGAAGCCGGTCGCCTGAAACTGTTGAATTCGATGCTTACAGGAGGAGGTGCTCCTTGTAACATCACGCTCAGCCCCCAGGAAGATTATGTACTGACTGCCAATTATATGGGAGGAAGTATTTCTGTATTTCCACTGGATGCTGACGGGCAGCTGAAGGAAAGCCATGTAATCCGTTTCGAAGGAAAAGGTCCGGATCCGGAGCGTCAGTCACAGCCGCATTTACATAGTGTTTTGTTTACGCCTGATTCCAAATGGTTGCTGGCCAATGACCTGGGAACAGACCGGATTCACGTATTTCCTGTAAAGGATTCATCGAAAGGAGAAGGGTTGCTGGATGAGGCTGCAGCCTATGACATTCAGTTGAGACCGGGAAGCGGACCGCGTCATACCTGTTTCTCACCCGATGGACATTATGCTTATCTGATCACTGAAATCTCCGGAGATGTCGTGGCAATGGCATACGACGGCATGCGTCTGGACACGCTTCAGTATATTAAGGCCGATACGTTGTCGGCTCAGGGAAGTGCGGATATCCATGTTTCTCCTGACGGTCGTTATGTTTATGCTTCCAACCGTCTGAAAGGAGATGGCATTGCTGTTTTTGAAGTGGATACGGAAGATGGAACACTGAACCGGGTAGGTTATCAGCCGACGGGTATCCATCCGCGTAATTTTGTGATAACGCCGAATGGAAGTTTTCTGCTGGTGGCTTGTCGGGATACCAACGAAATTCAGATCTTTGCCCGTGATGCTGATACGGGAATGCTTACGGATACCGGTAAACGGATAAAGACGGAAAAACCGGTTTGTCTGGTATTTGTTGCAAAGAAGTGATTAAAATCAGGCTTTTCCGGCTCTTTGGATAAAGAGGAAAAGAGCTGAAAAAATGTTTCGGCGTTTTACATAAAACAACGAAGGCTTTTCGTTGAAACGTCGAAACATTTTTTTTAAAGCCCGAGGGGTTCAAAGTACAGGGGTAAACAGATGGGCAAACCATCCGACGAAGCGTTTCCAGGGAGAGCGCTTGAGATGCTCCTCACGTGTATATACTGTACTGTTCAGCTTGTCTTGCCGGAACACTTCTGTCAGTTCGGCCGTTGTCGGAAGATCGAAGATAAATGCATTGATCTCATAATCATATCGCAGGCTCCGGCTGTTCAGGTTGGTGCTTCCCACGGTACAGAAACGGTCGTCTACCATCATGATCTTGGAATGATGAAAGCCTCCGTTGAAGACATAAATATGAGCTCCGGCCTTGCGCAGGCGGTTGGCGAAGTAGAATCCTGCGTCCGGAGTGAAAGGAATATCCGACTTGCCCGGAATCATGATTTCCACTCTGACTCCGCGCTTTACTGCCCGTTTGATGGCTTTCCGAATGCTTCGCGTCGGTGTGAAGTAAGGATTGATCAGCTGAATTTTACGGTCGGCCGCATCAATGGCGGCAATATAGGCTTCCCTCACAGCCTTGGGAGCTTCTTTGGGGATTCGCTGTACGATAGCCACCCGTCCTCCGCTTACGTCAGGAAGATGTGCCAGGGAATCTTTATCCAGAGGGAAACATTCTTCTCCACCGATATGCTGTCCGGTTTCCTTGTTCCAGGTATGCAGAAAGGCTTTCTGCAGATATTCGGCGGCAGGCCCTTCGATGCGTACATGCATATCACGCCAGGGACCGATTTCCGGCAGTCCGTTGATGTAATAGTCGGCAATATTCATACCGCCCGTATAACCAACCTTCCCATCCACTACTACTATTTTTTGATGATCCCGGCTGAATACATGGTTGATATAAGGAAAACGGAACGGGTCGAACTTTACAATTTCAACTCCGCGTTCGTTCAGCATCTTTAAATGATCTTTACGTAACGGACGGTTATTGGAGAAATTTCCGAAAGCATCGAACAGGGCACGTACCTTTACACCTTCTTTCGCTTTTTCAGCCAGTAGTGTAAAAAGTTCCTTGGCAATAGAGTCACTCCGGAAATTAAAATATTCCAGATGTACCTGATGACGGGCATTCCGGATTTCGTGAAACAGACTTTCAAACTTACTTCTTCCGCTTGTAAGCAGAGTAAGTTGGTTATGAGGTGTTATGACATATCCTTGCTGGCGCAGGTAGCGGGCAAATATCGAATCAGAAGGCAATTGTACTTTTACCGTATCTGTGGTACGAACCATCATATTCGTATCTTCCGGGCAGCCTGTCGATAAAGATGGCTCTTCATGCCGTTCTCCGGCTTTGGCCGGCATGGCTGTCATGCAGACGAGCATAGCCAGACACAATACCTTATATATAAGTTGACAGATAATCTTCATACAATGAATTCTTCAAAAGGCACAAAAGTAGGGATAATTCCACAAATAGCCAATATTTCTATGCGAAGATAGGATGTATCAACTATAAAAACAGAAGAATATGCATATCTTTGCACAATATTTCAAAAACATCAATACATCAAGACATGAACAGTTTAAAAGGCATTTTCTATGGAATCGTGACCTCAGTCACATTTGGTTTGATCCCGTTGTTTACTCTTCCTTTGATGCAAAAGGGGATGGAGTTTGACTCCATTCTTTTCTATCGTTTCCTTTTTGCAACCCTGGCATTGGGCGGTATGATGAAGCTGAAAAAGGAATCGTTCCGGATTGAACGGCGAGACATACCTATGCTGATCCTGTTGGGATTCTTCTATACCGGTTCTGCCATGTTTCTTTTCTGGGGGTATAACGTTATGGGAGCGGGAGTAGCTACCACTCTGCATTTTACTTATCCGATTTTTGTCACTTTGCTTATGTTCCTGATTTTCCGGGAAAGAGCTTCGTGGGTTACGTGGCTGGCCATTATTCTGGCCATCTTTGGAGTCAGCCGGCTTTCTCTGAAAGGAACGGAACTCTCACTCGATCCCGTTGGCGTGGTCATTGTGCTGCTTTCTGCCGTTGCATATGCCAGTTACATCACGGCGGTCAACCGTTCCCGTGTACGGGACATGAACGGACGCAAGCTGGCATTCTACGTATTCATCGTCAGTACTGTTCTGTTTGCCATAAAGGCTGGAACTAATCAGGGCATTCAAGCTCTTCCGGATGCCTGGTCAATTGTCAATCTGTTTCTGCTTGCCGTCGTGCCGACCGTTATATCCAACATCACACTCGTGCTGGCTGTGCATCATATCGGAGGCACTCTGACATCCATACTGGGAGCGATGGAACCTGTCACCGCCGTATGTATCGGTGTGCTGGTCTTCAGTGAGCCGTTTACAGCTCAGGAAGGAACCGGTATTCTCTGTATCATTGCTGCAGTTACACTCATAATTCTTACCAGGACCATACAAAAAACTTTATCTTCCGTTGTGCGGAAAATACGTCCCCGGCATGCCTGATGCAGGAGGTGGCAAGAACAGATTTAACCCAACATTTTCAGGCTTTTGTATTACTTTGTTGTTACAATGAAGGGAAGTACAGGAAGCTTTGACCTTTTATTCCCTTTTTTGAACACTTATACAATCTTATTTAAGAAAAAACATTTTATCTTTGCAATTGTTAAAAGAGATAGACTTAGAAGCTGTTTTGATTTCATTCGATAAATTTGTTAAGCATGATTT
>ENA-ORSJ01002576-ORSJ01002576.1-human-gut-metagenome-genome-assembly--contig:-NODE-2576-length-11648-cov-3.207108_pt1 | contig 11648 bp, 6 predicted proteins | sample MGYA00242191_ERZ509158 | MGnify/ENA primary metagenome ERZ509158 (study PRJEB26280, sample SAMEA2338623) | human gut metagenome | biome: human gut; feature: human-associated habitat; material: faeces... | reverse complement strand
GGGGCATCGGTCTCAGCCTCCTCCGCGAGCCGGTCTTCTACGTCGCGCAGGCATTCCAGCAGCAGCGGATTGAAAGCACCGTGCTTTCCTGCGGTCAGCTCAGCGACCGCTTCCTCCTGCGAGAGGGCCTCGTGTTTGTCCCGCTTGCCGACCAGACCGTCATAGGCATCCGCCAGCGCTACCACCTGTGCTGCGATGGGGATGTCATCGCCCTTCCGGCCATCGGGATAGCCGCTGCCGTCCCAGCGCTCATGGTGCCAGCGGCAGATCTGGATCGCAAATTTCACCAGCGGCTCGTCCTGATACTGGGACAGATTTTCCAGCATCTGCGCACCCAGAATGGGGTGGGTGTGGAGGATAGCGGTTTGTTCCGGCGTCAGGTCGTGGGCGTTGAGGATGCGGTCGTCGATAGCAACTTTGCCGATGTCGTGGAGGGCAGAGGCCGTCGTGATGAGGTAGCGGTCCATTCCGCTCAGGCCGTAGAGGTCGGTCTTCTGGCACAGACGCTCCAGCAGGATGCTGGTGATGCGCTGCACCCGGGAGATGTGATGGATGCTCTCGCTGTTGTGGATCTCCATGACCTGGCCGAGGATGCCGATCATCATCTGGTCGTTCTTCTCCCGGTCATAGAACTGCTGGGACACCAGCGCACTGAGACGACGCTGACGGGCGTAGAGCCGGGCGACATTGGAGACGCGGCGGTGGACGATGCGGGCATCGAAGGGACGGCTGATGTAGTCCGAAGCACCCAGCTCGTAGGCGCGGCGGACGGTCTGGGAGGAATCCTCGCTGGAGATCATCACGACGGGGATGTCCTCGAGCCAGCCCTGGGCGGACATCCGGGAGAGGACATCGAAGCCGTCCATGTCGGGCATCACGATGTCCAGCAGCACGATGGAAATATCCGAGCCCCAGGCGTTCAGAAGCTCGAGGCACCTGGGGCCGTCGGGGGCTTCCAGGATCTCGAAATCGTCGCAGAGGATCTCCGAGAGGATGTCACGGTTCATGGGGGAGTCGTCCACGATGAGCACCATCGGACGGTGCTCATTTTCAGAGTGGACGGAATCGGGGGCGATGTCCGCGGTGACAACAGTGTTCTTGCGGCGCTTTGCAAGGTACATCCGCTTGTCGGCGATGAGCAGGGCGTCGCTGATGGGGATGCCGGCGGCCATCACGCCGCCGATGCTGGCCGAGACGTGCATCTTCTCGAACTCGGGCAGATGGGACGCGAAGAGACGCTTGTTGATGTCCTTGAGCTTGCGCACGAAAGCCTCAGCCGAGATGTCGGGCAGGATGAGCAGCAGTTCGTCGCCGCCGTACCGCACCAGCATATCGGTGGAGCGGATGCAGCGGTGGATGATGGATGTGATGAGCCGGAGCGCTGCGTCACCGGCTGAGTGGCCGTAGGTGTCGTTGCAGAGCTTGAAGTCGTCGAGGTCTATCATGGCGACGCCGGCGTTGAGGTACTTGTGCTTTAATTCCTCTTCATAGAAACGGCGGTTGTAGGCACCGGTGAGGGCATCCCGGTAGATGAGCTCGTTGGAGTGGAGGGAGCTGCGGGCGCTGGCGTCCAGCGGCAGGATCATCTCCATCACATAGGGCTTGCCGTCCACCTCGACATAGCGGGCCGTGACCTGATAGAGGGAGCTGCCAAGCGTTTCCAGCTTGGAGCACTGGCATTTGCCTGCCATTGCCTCGCGCCCCACGCAGCTGGTGCAGGGATGGACATTCTTCCAGGGCGGGTAGCAGGGTTCTTCCGCCAGCATCTTCGGGTCGAGAAGACGGACGGAAGCATATATCTTGCGCAGACAGGCCATCTCCTGTTCGGCCTGCTGGCATGTCAAATTTTGCTCGGTAAGTTCGGACATGATGTCGCTCCTATTATAACAAGGTAACGAGGGATGGTGTGGAAGGAGGGCGAGAAACAGCAGTCCTTCTGCAGCGAATAATTATAATCATGTAATATACTACCACAATCATGGGAAATCCGTCAATGCATAGAGAAATATTTCCGAAATGGAATGACCGTCTGCCGGGATTCCCGGGAAAATAGAAATTTGGAGCAGACCGATAAAATTGTTGCATCCCGGCGCGAAACGGCTCGAAAAATTTGTAACCGATTTGATAAAAATACGCACAGACACAATAAATTTGGACGCTGGTTGCACAAATATGAAAAATTGTGCCGCTTAACAAAAAGATTTTTGGATACAACAGAATGTATTGTGGAACACTCACAAAATATGGCAAATAATCTTGTCTATTTGTTCTATTGCGAATGGTCGGGCGGATGGTTATAATACAAACAGAAACCGCAAAACGTGTAACGAGTGCGCTTTGCGAGATGCTGTGATAAGCGTTAATGAAGGAGAACAAGATTATGAAAATGATTTCTCGTCGTGACTTCCTGAAAGCTTCCGCTGTTGTGGGTGCTGCCGGCGTTCTGACTGCCTGCGGCGGTTCTTCCTCTTCCACTGCTTCCTCTGCAGCTGCCTCCACCAGCGCAGCCGCTTCCACCGCTGAGGGCGGCGAGAAGATGGTGAAGGTCGCTCTGACCTGCGACACCGGCACCATCGACGATGAGAGCTTCAACCAGGCCTGCTGGACCGCTGTTTCCGGCTACATGGGCGATAACTGCCAGTACTACATCCCCGAGGCTGACGCTTCCGATGAGGACCGCGAGACCATGATCCGTCAGGCTGTCAACGACGGCGCTGATGTCATCGTCTGCGTCGGCTACCTGTACGGCGCTTCCCTGGCATGGGCTGCTGACCAGTACCCCGATGTCAAGTTCATCGCCATCGATGTCACCCAGGGCGACATCGGCACCGACGCCATCCCCGCAAACTGCTACTGCATCACCTTCAAGGAGGAGCAGGCAGGTTATATGGCTGGCTACGCTGTCGTTAAGGACGGCAAGACCAAGCTGGGCTTCCTCGGCGGCATGGCTGTCCCCGCTGTCATCCGTTACGGCTACGGCTATGTGCAGGGCGCTGACGCTGCTGCTCAGGAGCTGGGCACCAACATCGACATCAACTACTTCTACGGCGGCCAGTTCTACGGCGATGCAAACATCACCTCCCGTATGGAGGGCTGGTACTCCAACGGCACGCAGGTCGTCTTCGCCTGCGGCGGCGGCATCTACACCTCCGCTGTTGAGGCTGCTCTGAAGAGCAACGGCTATGTCATCGGCGTTGATGTTGACCAGAACTACATCGGTGTCAACGGCGTGGCAGACGGCTCCTTCGCTTACAACCCCTTCATCACCTCTGCAATGAAGGGCCTGACCGAGGCTGTCAACACCGCTCTGTCCGACATCGATGCAGGCGAGTGGGGCGACATCGCTGCTTCCAACGGCAACTTCGGTCTGGAGGACGGCGACTACGTCGGCCTGCCTACCGATGCTGACAGCTGGAACTTCGAGACCTTCACCACCGACGAGTACGAGGCTCTGAAGGAGAAGATCAAGAGCGGCGAGATCACTGTGGACAACAGCTCTGACGACAGCACCAAGCCCACCGTCAGCGAGTTCACCACCGTCAACTACATCCAGTAATCAGAAACTTCCCGGGCGGGACGCTCTGCAAAGGGCGTCCCGCCTTTTTTTGTATGCTTTTTCAAGACGATGAAGGGATGTTCGTCGAAATGCACAAAAGTAATACTTATGATACAGCAAAACACTAAATTTTCAAAAAGAAGTGTGCAAAACAGCAAAAATACGGTATAATGGTCATTACAATAGTATAAGTGTCGTTTGGACACGAAAGGAGAGTGAGCAGATTGGCAGAGGATTTTGTGATCGAGATGCTCCATATCACCAAGGAGTTCCCGGGCATCAAGGCAAACGACGACATTACCCTGCAGCTGCGCAAAGGTGAGGTCCATGCCCTGTTGGGCGAGAACGGCGCAGGCAAAAGCACCCTGATGAGCGTGCTGTTCGGCCTGTATCAGCCGGAGGAGGGTAAGATCCTCAAAAACGGCAAGGAGGTCGCCATCCGCAACCCCAACGATGCAAACGCACTGGGCATCGGCATGGTCCACCAGCACTTCAAGCTGGTGGAGTGCTTCAGCGTGCTGGACAACATCATTCTGGGCGTGGAGCCCAACAAGCTGGGCTTTTTGCAGAAGGCCGAGGCCCGCAAGAAGGTCGTGGCCCTGAGCGAGAAGTACGGCCTGCGTGTTGACCCCGATGCGCTCATCAGTGATATTTCGGTGGGTATGCAGCAGCGCGTGGAGATTTTGAAGATGCTCTACCGCGACAATGAGATCCTCATCTTCGACGAGCCCACCGCTGTGCTGACCCCGCAGGAGATCGACGAGCTGATGGAGATCATGCGCGGGTTCAAGAAGGAGGGCAAGTCCATTCTCTTTATTACCCACAAGCTCAACGAGATCATGGCGGTCGCCGACCGCTGCACCGTCCTGCGCAAGGGCAAGTATATGGGTACCGTGGACATCAAGGACACCACCAAGGAAGAGCTTTCCCGCATGATGGTCGGCCGTGACGTCCAGCTTCAGGTCGATAAAAAGCCCGCTCACCCGGGCGATGTCGTGCTGGACGTGGAGGGTGTCACCATCCACAACGACCAGCGCAAGAAGGACTCCGTCAAGGACGTCACCTTCCAGGTCCACGCAGGCGAGATCGTCTGTCTGGCGGGCATCGAGGGCAACGGCCAGACCGAGCTCGTCTACGGCCTCACCGGCCTCGAAAAACTGTCGGGCGGCAAGATCACGCTGGACGGCAAGGACATCACCCGCGAGAGCATCCGTCAGCGCTCCAAGGACGGCATGGGTCACATCCCGGAGGATCGCCACAAGCACGGTCTGGTGCTGGATTTCAGTCTGGAAAACAACATCGTGCTGCAGCGCTACTGGCAGCCGGAGTTCCAGAAGGGCGGCTTCATCCAGTCCGATAAAGTCCGCGAGTACTCCGATAAGCTGATCGCTCAGTACGACGTCCGCAGCGGTCAGGGCAGCTCCACCATCGTGCGCAGCATGTCCGGCGGCAACCAGCAGAAAGCCATCATCGCCCGCGAGATCGACAAAGACCCCAAGCTGCTGGTGGCTGTTCAGCCCACCCGCGGCCTGGATGTCGGTGCGATCGAATACATCCACCGCCAGATCGTCGCCCAGCGCGACAAGGGCAAAGCTGTCCTGCTGGTCAGCCTCGAGCTGGATGAGGTCATGAACCTGTCCGACCGCATCCTCGTCATGTACGAGGGCGAGATCGTGGGCGAGTTCGACCCCAAGACCACCACTGTGCAGGAGCTGGGCCTCTACATGGCCGGCGCACGCAAGCAGGGAAAGGAGAACAAATAAATGAACAAGAAAAAACTTTCCCACAGCAACCTCAACAGCTCCATCACCAGTGTGCTGGCCGCGCTGCTGTGCATCGTCATCGGCATGGCTGTGGGCTTTTTCGTGCTGCTGGCCATCAACCCGGCCCACGCATGGGGCGACGGCTTTGTCCGCATCATTAAGGGCGGCTTCCATGACGCCCCCTACGGCGTCGGCAAGGAGCTGGCCAACGCAGCGCCCCTCATCATGACCGGTCTGTCCGTGGCCTTCGCCTTCAAGACCGGCCTGTTCAACATCGGTGCTGCCGGTCAGTACACGCTGGGCGCTTACGGCGCTCTCTACTGTGCCATCATGCTCAAGATGCCCTGGTATGTCTGCCTGATCGTCGCCACCATCCTCGGCGGCATCTGGGGCGCTATCCCCGGCTTCTTCAAGGCTTACTTCAACATCAACGAGGTCATCACCTCCATCATGTTCAACTGGATCGGCCTGTATCTGGTCAATGAGCTTATCTACCAGAACGGCACCGGCCCCATGTACGACGTGCGCAACACCCGTACCCTGAACCTGAGCAAGAACGCTGAGTACGCCCAGTCCATCATCCCGGACTTCGGCCTGAACAAGATGTTCCAGACCAACAGCACCACCATCGCGATCTTCCTCGCTGCGGCAGTCGCCATTCTGATCTGGGTCATCCTGAACAAGACCACCTTTGGCTATGAGCTGAAGGCCGTCGGCCTGAACAAGAGCGCCGCCCGCTACGCCGGCATCAACGAGAAGAAGAACATCATCCTCTCCATGGCCATTGCAGGCGCTCTGGCAGGCTTCGGCGCCGGACTCTACTACCTGTCCAATGTCTCTCAGTGGAACCCGCTGAACTCCACCAGCCTGCCGGCCATGGGCTTCAACGGCATCTCTGTGGCCCTGCTGGCAAGCTCCAACCCCATCGGCACCATCTTCTCCGCGATCTTCATCTCCCACATCTCGGTCGGCGGCTCTTTCCTGTCCACCAAGTATTATCCTACCGAGATCTCCGACCTGATCAGCGGTATCATCATCTACCTGTGCGCATTCTCCATGCTGTTCCGTGGCAAGATCCACTCCATGCTGTTCAAGAATGCGGACAAGACCAACGTGAATGCAGAGCCTGCCCCTGCTAAGACCGAAACCAAGAAGGAGGGCAAGTAATATGCTGCTTCTCATCAAGTATACTCTGCTGTATGGCATCGTGCTGATGCTGGTCGCTCTGGGCGGTATGTTCAGTGAGCACTCCGGCATCATCAACATCGCGCTGGAAGGCATCATGGTCATCGGCGGTGTGGCGGGTGTCCTCACCCTCACCATGCTGCCCGAGAGCCTGCCGGCTTTCGCCACCGTGATCATCGCGGTGCTGGCGGCGGCTATCGCCGGCATGGTCTACAGCCTGCTGCTGGCCTTCGCGTCCATCAACCTGAAAGCGGACCAGACCATCGGCGGCACGGCCCTGAACCTGCTGGCGACGGCGGTGGCTGTGGTCATCTCCAAGAACTTCAGCGACAGCGGCAGCGCCAAGCTGAACTACTCCAACAAGCCTTTCCTGTTCAGCATCGGCGGTCTGGAGCTGAGCATCTTTGTCCCGCTGGGCATCGTCCTGCTCATCGTCAGCTACATCGTGCTGTATAAGACCCGCTTCGGCCTGCGTCTGCGCGCCTGCGGCGAGCATCCTCAGGCTGCGGACTCTGTGGGCATCAACGTCTACAAGATGCGTTATGCCGGTGTCGTCATCTCGGGCGCGCTGGGTGCGATCGGCGGTCTGGCCTATATCGTGCCTCCCGTCCAGACCTGGAACTTCGAGGTCGGCGTGGCCGGTGCAGGCTTCCTTGCTATGGCCGTTATGATCTTTGGTCAGTGGAAGCCCTTCAACATCTGCGGCGCAGCCATGTTCTTTGCCGTGTTCAAGAGTCTGGCCAACATTGCCGACTCCACTTTCCTCGCACAGCTCCACTGGTCCAGCAACATCTACAACATGATGCCCTTCGTGGCATCCATGGTCATTCTGGCCTTCACTTCCAAGAACAGCATGGCCCCCAAGGCCGAGGGCATCCCCTACGACAAGGGTTCCCGCTGATTCGAGCGTATTTTCCGGGCGCAGCTGCTTTTCCGGGCGGCTGCGCCCTTTTTGCTTCTTTTTCAACAGATTCCACAAAACAGCGCTTGCTTTTGCGGGAAAATTTGCTATACTTGAATTACAATGTCATACGATTGCCGGAGGCGGGGCAGCGCGGCCCGGGCCGTCGGCGGAGAATATTATTTAGGAGCGTGACCTTATGCGCATTTACGATTTGATCGCCAAGAAGCGGGACGGCGGCACCCACAGCCGCGAGGAGTTGGAAGCCATCGTCAACGGCTTCGTCAGCGGCGAGGTGGCCGATTACCAGATGGCGGCCTGGATGATGGCTGTCTACCTGCGCGGCATGACCGACGAGGAGACTGCCGAGCTGACCGATGTCATGGCCCACAGCGGCGTCATGGTGGACCTTTCGCCCATCCCGGGCATCAAGGTGGACAAGCACTCCACCGGCGGCGTGGGCGACAAGACCACGCTGGTCATTGCGCCCATCGTGGCGGCCTGCGGCGTCAAGATCGCCAAGATGAGCGGCCGCGGCCTCGGCCACACCGGCGGCACCATCGATAAGATGGAGAGCGTCCCCGGCACAAAGACCGCCCTCTCGCAGGACGAGTTCTTTGCACAGGTGAATAAGATCGGCCTGTCGGTCATTGGCCAGAGCGAGGGCATCGCCGTGGCAGATAAGAAGATGTACGCCCTCCGCGACGTCACCGCAACCGTCAGCTGCATCCCCCTCATCGCGTCCAGCATCATGTCCAAGAAGCTGGCCTCTGGCTCGGACGCTATCCTGCTGGACGTCACCACCGGCACCGGTGCGTTCATGAAGACCGTGGACCAGAGCATCGAACTGGCCAAGCTGATGGTCTCCATCGGCACCCATCATGGCCGCCGCGTCGCTGCTATGATCACCGACATGGACACCCCGCTGGGCCACAACATCGGCAACAGCCTTGAGGTCATGGAGAGCATGGACGTGCTCAAGGGCCACGGCCCCGCCGACCTGACCGAGGTCTGCCTGCAGCTGGCTGCGAATATGCTGGTGCTGGCCGATCAGGGGTCTCCCGCCGAGTGCCGCGCCATGGCCGAAGCTGTCATCGCAGACGGCTCTGCCTTTGCAAAGTGCAAGGAGATGTTCGCGGCCCAGGGCGGCGATACCCGCGTTCTGGACGACTACAGCCTCTTCGAGAAGCCCGCCGCCAGCTATGAGCTGCTGGCCGAAGAGGACGGCTACATCGTCGCCAACGACGCCGAGAAGATCGGCTCTGCCAGCGTTCTGCTGGGCGCAGGCCGTCAGAAGAAGGGCGACCCGCTGGACTTCGCCGCCGGCATCACCCTCCACAAGAAGCGCGGCGACTACGTCCACAAGGGCGAGAGCCTCGCCACCTTCTACGGCGCGGCGGATAGGTTCGACGCTGCCGCCGCCGAGTACCGCAGCGGCCTCGTCTACGGCCCCGAAAAGCCCGAAGAAGCCCCGCTGGTCTATGCCCTCGTCACCAAGGACGGCGTGGAGCGGTACTGAAATACCTGAATCGCTGAGAACGGCCCCGGGATCTGTGTGTTCCGGGGCCGTTTTTTCGCCAAAACTGCGCTTTGTGGTGGATAAAACCGACAGAAGAACTGATTTTGTAGATGTTTTGCCTGAGATGTGGTATAATCTATTCAATAGCGCCCAGACGGCGCAGGAGAAGAGAAAGGGTTATTCTATGAAGATCGTTTTGGTGGGCGGCGGCAAAGTCGGCACAGCGCTGGCGCGGCAGCTCAGTGAAGAGGGTCACAACGTGACCGTTATCGATACGAACAAGGCCCGTGTGGAGCATATCGGGGAGTCCTACGATGTGATGAGCATTCTCGGCAACGGTTCGTCCATCACCACCCTGTCCGAGGCGGGCGTGGAGGAAGCAGACGTGTTCATCGCAGTCACCGGCTCGGACGAGCTGAACCTGCTTTGCTGCATGTTTGCCAAAAAGGCGGGCCACTGCCACGCCATCGCCCGCGTGCGCAACCCGTCTTACAGCCATGAGCTGGACTTTATCAAGAAGCAGATCGGCATCTCGGCCATCATCAACCCCGAAATGGCAGCGGCCAAGGAAATCTCCCACCTGCTGCGGTTCCCGGGCGCAAGCAAGATCGATACCTTCGCGGGCGGACGTGTGCGGCTCATCAAGTTTGCGCTGACCGAGCGGCAGGGGCTGGACGGCGTAGCCATCCATGAGATCCCCACCCGGCTCAAGAGCGACATTCTGGTCTGCGCGGTGGAGCGTGACGGCGGGGTTATCATCCCCAACGGTAACTTTGTGCTGCAGAACGGCGACCAGGTCACCTTCCTCGCCACGCAGGAGAAGGCCCACGAGTTCTTCCAGCGTATCAATATGCCGGTGCGGCCGGTGCGCAACGCCCTCATCGTGGGCGGCGGTGCCATCGCCTATTATCTGAGCCAGGAGCTGCTGGAAAATCACGTCCGCGTCCGCATCGTCGAGCGGGACCCGGCCCGCTGCAATGTTCTGGCCGAGTCCCTGCCTGAGGCACAGATACTGAACGAGGACGGCTCCAACCGCGACTTCCTGCTCTCGGAAGGTCTGGAATCCACCGAAGCCTTCGTGGCTCTGACCAACATCGACGAAGAAAACGTGCTGCTGACCCTGTTTGCAAAAAAGCACTCCAAGGGCAAGCTGGTCACGAAGATCAACCGCCTCGAGTTCGACGATATTCTGGCCGGGCTCGATTTGGGCAGCATCGTCTACCCCAAGTACATGACCTGCGACTACATCGTGCAGTACGTCCGCGCCCTGCAGAACGAGGCCGGAAACAACATCAAGACCCTTTACCGCATCCTCGACGACCGCGTGGAAGCGCTGGAATTCACTGTCCATGAGGAGAGCCGGGCCACCGGCGTGCCGCTGAGCCAGCTGCATCTGAAAAAGAATCTGCTGCTCTGCTGCATCACCCGCGGCGACAACATCCTCATCCCCCGCGGCGGCGACCAGATCCAGGTGGGCGACAATGTCATCGTCGTCACGCTGGAACACGGCCTGCATGACCTGCGGGACATCGTGGAAGAGTAACGGGGGACAGGACGTATGAATTATGCGATCGTCTTTCGTCTGCTGGGCTACATCCTGATGATAGAGGGTACACTGCTGCTGCTCCCGGCGGTGACGAGCCTCATCTACGCCGAGTGGGCCGTCATGGGCGTGTTCCTGCTGACGGCGGCCATCAGTGGGGCGCTGGGCTTTGCCCTGCGGACCATCAAGCCTCGCAGCAAGGTGTTCTATATGCGGGAGGGCTTTGCGGCCACCGCCCTGAGCTGGATCACCATCAGTATCATGGGCGCAGTGCCGTTCGTCCTCACCGGCTGCATCCCGAACCCCGTGGACGCCATGTTTGAGACCGTTTCGGGCTTCACCACCACCGGTGCCAGCATCCTGCCCGGTGTGGAGGGCCTGCCCAACGGCATCCTGTTCTGGCGCAGCTTCACCCATTGGATCGGCGGCATGGGCGTTCTGGTGTTCCTGCTCTCCCTGCTGCCCCTGACCGGCGGCTCCCACGTCAACCTGATGAAGGCGGAAAGCCCCGGCCCGCAGGTGGACAAGCTGGTGCCGAAGGTGCAGTCTACGGCCAAGATCCTGTACGGCATCTATTTCGCGCTCACGGTGGTGGAGGTCTGCTTCCTGCTGGCGGGCGGAATGAATGTGTTCGACTCTCTGCTCACGGCCTTTGGCACGGCGGGTACTGGCGGCTTCGGCTTCAAGAACGACAGCTTTGCCAGCTTCTCGCCCTACATCCAGTGGGTCGTGACCATCTTTATGATCCTGTTCGGCGTGAACTTCAACGCCTATTTCCTGCTGCTGATGCGCCGCTTCCGCCGCGCTGCCGCCAGCGAGGAGGTGCGCGCCTACTTTGTGATCATCGGTGTGGCTGTGGTCATCATCACGGCCAACATTTACAGCATGTACAACGGCTTGGGCGAGGCCCTGCGCCACGCCGCCTTCCAGGTGGGCTCCATCATTACCACCACAGGTTTTTCTAGCTGTGATTTTGACCTGTGGCCCACCCTCTCCAAGGAGATCCTTGTCATGCTGATGTTTGTGGGTGCCTGTGCGGGCAGCACCGGCGGCGGCATGAAGGTCAGCCGCCTCCTGCTGATGGGCAAGACTGTGGGCAAGGAGCTCAAGCAGGCCCTTCACCCGCAGGTGGTTGCCCCCGTCCGGATGGACGGCAAGGTGGTCAACCATGAGACCATCCG
>ENA-ORSJ01002571-ORSJ01002571.1-human-gut-metagenome-genome-assembly--contig:-NODE-2571-length-11690-cov-3.047959_pt1 | contig 11690 bp, 11 predicted proteins | sample MGYA00242191_ERZ509158 | MGnify/ENA primary metagenome ERZ509158 (study PRJEB26280, sample SAMEA2338623) | human gut metagenome | biome: human gut; feature: human-associated habitat; material: faeces... | reverse complement strand
TGCCGGAATCGCCGATTATTTCGGCTGGGATCCCACCCTATTAAGAATCGTCTATGTATTAGCAACAATCTTCACCGCTTTTGCCGGAATCATCATATATATCATCCTATGGATCGTAATGCCGGAAAGAAGACCGGGAGATGGATATGAGGACCGTATGAACAACCGATTACACTAAAAATAAACGTCGGTAGACTTGAGTGAGAACACTGCAAGTCTGCCGGCGTTTGTCATTTCTATTCTTGTCTTGCAGAAAAAGGAAGCGGGAATTTCTTACCCGAAACTAATACAGTTCCAATCCGAATTCTTCTTTCAACTGCATCAATGCCTGATTCTTTTGAGACATCATCTGGAACTTCTCCACACGACCTACTGCACGAACCGTTTCTGTCGGTGCACTTACCCGTACCGTCATCACCACTTTACTATTCTTCAACCGGACACGGAGATAATCCTGCAACTCAGGAATCAATGCCGTAAAGTCCTTTGCAGCAATCTCATTATCCACTACAATTTCAAAAGTGGTAGAGTTATTGAGCAACACCGGACGAAGCACCTGCATGCGTTTTGCGATAGCCACCTGCTCTTTCGGCAACTGACCTGCATACTCCTGCCAATAATAATTCAAATCCCGTTCATTGAAGTTAGAGTCTTGTTCCGGTTGCTGTACTCTGGGAACATGAGCTACAGTTGCATTCTGCGCGGCCTGATCGCGCTGCGGATTCTTGATAGATACGCCCAAGCTGGACATCTTCATCACCGGAACCTTTCGTTCCTCTTTGGCAACCGAAGGAATTCCTGCGCCCGGCAAAGGAGCGGATGAAGTCGTATTCGTAGCAGAAGGCGATACAGGCCTTGCCGTCGTAGCCATCTGCGGCTGCCTGTTGGGAGTGACATTAGCAGTACCCGAAGCCGGTGACGAATGAACAGGAGCCTGCTGTACAGATGAAGCGGAAGCTACCTGCGACGGCTGAGCGGCGGCAGGTTGTGAGAACACGGGTTTTATAGTCTGTTTAGGGCTACGCCCACCACTCACATCATCCCCCTCGGTGGTAAGCTGCGCAACCTGTATCAAGGTCAGTTCTACCAGCAAACGCTTGTTCTTGCTGATGCGGTAATTCAAATCACATTCGTTACAGAGCTTCATCGCCTTATACAAGAAAGGCAACGGGCATTTCTGCGCCTGTTCCTGATAACGTTGGCGGATACTCGCTCCCACCTCAAGCAAAGGAAGTGTTACCGGATCTTTGCCTACCAACAAATCGCGAAAGTGAGAAGACAATCCGGTTATAAAGTGACTTCCATCGAATCCCTTATTCAACACATCGTTGAAAAGCAACAATGCATCACTCACTTTATTGGCAAGAAAGCAATCCGTCAAACGGAAATAATATTCGTAATCAAGTACATTCAGGTTGTCAATCACGCTTTTATACGTGATATTTCCTCCGGTAAAACTCACCACCTGGTCGAAGATAGACAATGCGTCGCGCATACCTCCATCTGCTTTCATGGCAATCACGTTCAGTGCTTCCGGCTCTGCTGAGATTCCTTCTTTCGAAGCAACATACGAAAGATGATTCACCGTATCTTCCACACTGATACGATTGAAATCATAAATCTGACAACGGGAAAGAATGGTCGGAAGAATTTTATGCTTCTCCGTCGTGGCCAAGATGAAAATAGCATGACGGGGAGGTTCTTCCAGCGTTTTCAGAAACGCATTGAATGCAGAAGCCGAAAGCATGTGTACCTCGTCGATGATATAAACCTTATACTTGCCAATCTGTGGCGGAATACGCACCTGCTCCACCAGCTGACGAATATCGTCCACCGAGTTGTTGGAGGCTGCATCAAGCTCATGGATATTATACGACCGCTGCTCGTTGAAGGCAACACAAGATTCACACTGGTTGCAAGCTTCACCGTCGGCAGTAGGTGTCATGCAGTTGATTGTTTTGGCGAAGATACGTGCACAAGTAGTCTTTCCTACCCCACGCGGTCCGCAAAATAAATACGCATGAGCAAGTTTCTGAGTAGCAATTGCATTTTTTAGCGTAGTGGTCAGCGCCCGCTGTCCTACCACCGATTCGAACGTGGAGGGACGGTATTTACGGGCCGATACAATATAGTTTTCCATATCCGGGATTTTCTCTATTTTTGCTTTGCTTGCAAATGTACACAAAAAAGTGATAAGTAATAAGGGATAGAGAGAGAAGTTTTGAAGCAGAAGCGATAAGTTTTTAAGTTATTAGTTTTATCTTTGCGGAGATTAAAAAGATTAATTATGGGTAAACTAATCAGTATCTGGGAATTTATATGCCGACGCAAGTATCTTATCACTATCGTCGCATTTGCTGTCATTATCGTTTTTTTGGATGAAAACAGCCTGCTTCGCCGTCTTGGATACGAACGGGAGATCAGCCAGTTGAAAGAAGAAATAGAAAAGTACCGGGCGGATTACGAAGAGAATACCAAGCGCCTTAATGAAATAAGTACCAATCCGGATGCTATCGAACAGATCGCCCGCGAAAAGTATCTGATGAAGAAACCCAATGAAGATATTTACGTTTTTGAAGATTAAAGAATGAAGCAACTAGTACCCGCCCTCTTTGGCGTAGGCGCCGTAATGGCCCTCACAGGAGCAGCCGTATTCATTACAGGCTGGATTTATGCACCCTACATATATACTATTGGAGCCGGATTCATTGCACTGGCACAAGTAAACACCCCGGTAAAAGGGAAAAGCAAGACACTGAAACGTCTCCGTGTTCAGCAGATATTCGGAGCACTCGCTCTTATACTGACTGGTGCTTTCATGTTTACCACACGAGGCAATGAATGGATTGCCTGCCTCACTATTGCTGCCATACTCGAACTCTACACCGCCTTCCGTATTCCACAGGAAGAAGAAAAGGAAAGGGCATAAAAAAACCTGTCCAAAACTTCACAGCCTAGAACAGGAACATTATAATTTACATATTTCTAATATAAACAATGAAATCTCTTTTATAAGAGAAAAGCTAAAAAAATTTCCTTATTAGCAGCAGGTGAATATCTTGCATTCAACCCGTCAACAATTTCTTTTGTAATATTGAAAGTGCTGTCAGCATAAAGCAGGTTATCGAAACCAGTGTTGCTGATAATCAGGCTATATCCTTTATCCTTATTATATATTTTCAAGAATGAGTTGATAGAATCGCGGAGCTGCAAGCTTATTTTCTGGTTTTCTGCTTGTAATTCACTAGTCAGTTTTTCCTGCAACTGCTGCAAGTCACGTTGTTTTTGGCTGATGCGTAAGTTTTCCTGTTCAGCACGTTCACGGCTGGCAAAACCATTATTTTCCAGTTTGCGCTGGAATTCTCTCATTTCCTGATCCAGTTCCTTAGCCTTTTCGTTCAGTGTAGTACGAATGTTTTCTTCCTTCTGAATCATCATTTCGTTCAGGTCATTCCAGTAACGATATTTAGTCAGCAGAGAATCGATTTCCACGTAAGCTATCTTCATGTTGACCGGACCACCCACTACAGCCGGAGTTGAGGTACTTTTGTCATTTGCCTTGTTGTCAGTACATTGTGTAAACATCAGCACCAGAGCCAGTGCGATTAATCCGTTAAGGATATGCTTCATACTTTTCATAATGTTTTTAGTATCTTAGTTATTAATTGTTTTTTCGGTTTCCGCTTCCGGATGCCTGCGTTCTGCTATGGCGTGCAGGTTCACTTGCTGTGCTTCCCTGTCCTGCGACTGCACACATCCGATACCTCTTTTTCTCATAGCTTTACTTCCACTAACGTGCGTGTTAGGGAAACGTCCGTTCTTCTTAAAGAGTATCTTTACCGATAATAGTGCTATGCAGATAGCAACTATTAACATTGTTATAAGGATAGTCTTGAGCATTTCTATTAATTTTGTGCTGCAAATATATAGTTTTTGTCACTATGTCTGTTGGCTTTGGCCTTGAAAAAAGTATTTATACAGCTTTAAACCCTGTATTTAACTTATTTTTGCGAAATAAAGAACAGATTATTTACTTCAACGAATGAATTTGTATGGAAAAAAAGGATTTGAAACCAGCATCGGTGTTTCACTATTTTGAAGAGGTTTGTCAGGTTCCCCGTCCTTCCAAGAAGGAAGAAAAAATCAGAACTTATCTGGTAAACTTTGCGGTATCTCATGGTCTGGAATATCAGATGGATGAGGCAGGAAATGTTCTGATCAGAAAAGCTGCCTTCCCGGGTAAGGAAAATCTGAAGAAAGTAGTTTTGCAGTCACACATGGATATGGTGTGTGAGAAGAATCGCGATACAGTACATGATTTTGAAAAAGATCCGATAGAAACTTATGTAGACGGTGAATGGCTGAAGGCGAAAGGTACGACACTGGGAGCCGACAATGGTATCGGTGTAGCTACTCAGCTGGCAGTACTGGCTGACAAGGATATGGTACACGGACCGCTGGAATGTTTGTTCACTGTGGATGAAGAAACAGGACTGACCGGTGCTTTTGCCTTGAAGGAGGGATTCATGAGCGGAGATATCCTGATCAATCTGGATTCGGAAGATGAAGGCGAGCTCTTTATCGGATGTGCCGGTGGAGCAGGTACGACTGCTACTTTCCCCTGTCCGATGGTAAAGGCTCCGGAAGGATATTTCTTTTTCCGTGTAGCAGTCAAAGGGCTGACCGGAGGACATTCAGGAGATGATATCAATAAAAACCGGGCTAATGCAAACAAGCTGCTGAACCGCTATCTGATGCAGCTGATGGATCGGTATGACCTTCACCTGTGTGAGATTGACGGAGGAAATCTGCATAATGCCATTCCCCGTGAAGCACATGCGGTCTGTGCTGTGCCGATGAAGGATAAGGAATCCGTACGGGTGGATCTGAATGTTTTCCTGGCTGAAGTGGAAAACGAATACGCTGTTACGGAACCGAATCTGACCATGGAGCTGGAATCGGAAACAGCCTGTGCGGAAGTGATGGACAAAGAAGCCATGAAGCGTTTCCTCCATTCCATCTATGCGGTACACAACGGAGTGTATGCCATGAGTCAGGATATCCCGGGACTGGTGGAAACTTCTTCCAACCTGGCTTCCATCAAGCAGCGTGACGGAAAGATTGTAGTAGTAACCAGTCAGCGCAGTTCCATCCTTTCTTCACGGAAAGATATGTCACAGATGGTTCGTTCAGCTTTCATTCTGGGTGGAGCTGACGTGGAAACCGGAGACGGTTATCCGGGTTGGAAACCGAATCCTTCTTCCGAAATCCTGAATGTGGCAGTGGAAAGCTACAAGCGTCTGTTCGGTACCGAGCCGAAGGTGAAAGCTATTCATGCCGGACTGGAATGCGGTCTGTTCCTTGAAAAGTATCCTTCACTGGATATGGTTTCATTCGGACCGACCTTGCGCGGTGTGCATTCTCCTGACGAACGGATGCTGATACCGACCGTAGAAAAATTCTGGAATCATCTGCTGGATGTACTGGCACATATACCGGAGAACGCATGATCAGCCTGAAAACTTTTTTAAGCGGGTTGGCGCTTTTCTGTGCGCTGACCCCTTCCCAGGCTCAGGACAAGTTCCGGGTGATGGAATATAATGTGGAGAATCTGTTTGACTGCAGCCATGACTCCCTGAAGAACGATTATGAGTTTCAGCCGGACAGCCCGAGAGGATGGACGAAGATCCGCTATTATGACAAGCTGGCTAAAATAGCCAAAGTGATCCTGGCGGCGGGAGACAAGCAGGTTCCTGATCTGGTGGGATTGTGCGAAGTGGAGAACGAACACTGCGTACAGGATCTGGTGAAGAACTCTCCTTTGCGTGATGCCGGCTATGACTTTGCCATTACCCAGTCTCCGGACGAACGGGGCATTGACGTGGTATTGCTGTATCAGCCTGCCACGTTCCGTCATCTGTCTACCCATGCCATCGGCATTCCCAGCAAGGAGATTGACCGCCGGCCCACCCGTGACATTCTGCATGTGTCCGGACGGATTGTGACCGGAGATACGTTGGATGTATTTGTCTGTCACATGCCATCCCGTTCAGGCGGTGAGAAGCAGAGTGAACCTTATCGTCTTTTCACGGCAGGTTATCTGAGACGGGCTGCAGACTCTGTGATGGCAGTGCGTCAGCATCCCAATGTGATCGTAATGGGAGACTTCAACGATTATCCTTCCAACCGTTCCATTGCAGAAGTAATCGGAGCCGTCAGACCGGGCGATCAGATAGAGAAGACCCGCCTGTATAATCTGATGGACGGCAAGGAAGGCGGAACTTATCGTTATCGCGGAGAGTGGGGAACACTCGATCAGATGATGGTAAGCGGTTATCTGCTGGAAGGTAACGAACGTATCCGTGCCAAATATGAAGATGCGCAGATCCTGAAATTTCCTTTCCTGCTCGAAGAAGATGACCGGTATGGGGGCGAGTCACCGTCGCGTACATACTGGGGAAAGAAATATCATGGAGGATACAGTGACCATTTGCCGGTGTTGCTGGAACTGGAACTGAAGGAAGAATAAGAACCTGAATTCCTGAAATCAGATAAGAGGGCGATGAAGTTTCGAAAGATATTTCATCGCCCTTTTTAGGTGAATAACGATCCGGCAGATATATAGTCTCGTCAGAATTTTACTGCCGTTTGTCGCACATATTATCTTTCTGTAAGATTAAATCATTGGTATTTAGTCTGTTATTCTGTCGCTCAAGTTTGTATTCCTTGTCTGTCCGTTTTGCAGATTCCTCCCTAACTTTGCCTTAAACTTTAAATAAAAGATATCATGAAGAAAAACTTTTATGCAGCTATGCTGGGAGCAGGTCTGTTATTGACCGGGTGTCAGAATCAGCCATCGGCCCGTCATCTGTGGGTAGCCGATGTGCGCGAAGCAATCCGTACGGAAACTCCGGTTTCCTTAAAAGAAGATGTGGCGTCTGTTTCTTATGTTCCTCTTGAAACAACGGATTCCTGCCTGATCAGTAATGTAAGCAATCTGGTTATGGATGATGAATTTATTTTTGTAGAGAACGGAAAGACCCAGCAAATCTTTCAGTTTACCCGTGAGGGGAAGTTTGTACGCCAGCTGGGCAGAGCCGGAAACGGGCCGGGGGAATATGCTCCATATGCCATTGAAAGCATGACACTCGATTCTTCCCGGCGTGAAATCTATCTGAATGCCCGTCAGCTTCCGGCATGGGTATATAGCTACGACGGAACCTTTTTGCGGCGGGATACGCTGGTTTCACAGGCAGTCGGATACCGTTTCTTTCTGGATCGGGAACATGTTGTTCTGGGAGGCGCTCCGGTTACTCCTTTCGCACAGTCGCCCTGGCTCGTGGCTCTTGCCAATGAGAAGCAGGAAATATCTGCCTGGAAAGATCCTTTTTCTCCGTCTCTCGGGCAGGAGGTACGCTATATGCAGGAAATTCAGTTTATGCCTTATTCAGCTTCCGTAGTAGCCTATACTCCCTGCAATGATACTTTGTTCCGGGTTACTTCCGGAGGAATCTCGCCGGCTGTTGTGCTGGATCGCCGGAACGGGAAAGAATATTATGAGCAGATTGCAGACATCAATTACATGCAAACCGGAGGAGCATCCCTGGCTGGAGCTCTGGATCTGTATGGGTTTCTGGAAACAGACCGCTGTTTCTTTTTCCGGATCATGAGAGGAGAAGATGGACGCTTCTATATTCTTCGTCTGGACAAAGAGAGCCGGAAGCTCAGTTCTACACCTGTCAATGAAACTTTTCAGGAGATGTCGTATGGACTCGGTGACGGAAATATTGCCGGACTGGACAATGATGTGGACGGAGGAATTCCTTTCTGGCCCTGTTATGTATACGGTGATCAGGTACGTGTGCAGGTCGTGAATACAACCTTACTGGAAGAGTTGAGGGAACAGGGATATCTGCAACATGCTCCGGAGGCTTTACAGACTGGTCCGGATCAGAATCCGGTGGTTATTATCTATACATTCCGCTGACCGGATTCGTATATTTCAAAGGAAGAACGTATTTTTGTGAAGGTAATTGAAAAATAGCTTGAATGAAAATTCTTATATCTGTTTCCCTCTGGCTGGTGGCGTCTGCCTGTTTCTTCGTTTCATGTCACAAAGAGCAGTCCGTACCGCAACTGGCCTGGGGGAAATATTATGTCTGGTCGGATCCGGATTCTGCCTGTCAGGTGCTGCGTTCCATCGCTTTTCCCGAAAAGCTTTCTCCGGAAGATTATGCCCGATACGCCTTATTGACGGTGCAGGCCACCTGTTGCAGTGGGAGAACCTTGCCACCGGATTCGCTGGTAGAGGCAGCCTGTATATACAATAAGGTGTATGGATCGGCGGATGATAAGGCACTGGCCTGTTTTTATAAAGGGTATGTCTATGAGAACCAGGGGAAGGAAGAGGAAGCTTTGTTAAATTACAAGCAGGCAGAGGAAGCTTCGGCGTCCGGTGATGACCGGCGTACGCGTTTTCTGATTTATACGGCATTGGGAAACCTGATGGCCCGCCATTCCGGTTATGAATCGGCTATCGGTTATTTCAGAAAGGCATTGGACCTGAAGCTTTCTCTTCAGGCCTGGAATGAAGTAAAGGCAGACTGGATTCTGATTCCTCCTTCGATGCAGGTGAAAGGTTCTGATGCCTATCGGGAAGAAAAGCGCCTGATGTATGAAACATTGTCGGATGTGATTGAACGGATGGACTTTGCATCTCTGGAAAAGATTTATTATCGGTCGGCCCTGAAGGCCATGGATGACTATCGTTGGCCGGAAGCAACCGGTTTCTTGCTTCTGGCAATGGACCGGACTGTTACGAAGGAAGACCGGCATCCTTATGAACTGACTTTGGCAGAGGTTTGTCTTCAGACGGGAAACCGTGTAAGGGCAGACAGCCTTCTTCGGGAGGTTGCAAAAAGTTCGTTCCCTTTCATGCGGGCCAAAGCTTTCCGGAAAATGGCAGAGACTTTGCAGGCGGAAGGAAAAACGGCAGAGGCACTTCTCCAGATGCAGCATTATGCAGAGGCAATGGAACTGACGGTCACATCGGATACCCGTGCTGATCTGCTGGAGATAGAGAAACGGTATGACTGTTCGGCTTTGGAACGTCAGAATGATGCTTTCCGGAATCGTTGGGCACTGACAGTTCTGCTGACGGTTGCTGTTTTGTCTTCACTGGCATTACTTGTCTTTCTCGGCTGGTCTTTCTTCCGGAAACAGCGAATGGAACTGCTGAAGCGTTCCAGGCATGAAGTAGCCTGCCTGCAACAGCAGATAGACTCCTTGCAGGAGCAGATTGACGATAATCAGGGGGAAGCCCGTACGTTTCAGGAGAAGCTGATGGCACTTGAGGCTGAAAAGAAAAGTAAAGAGATACGCATCCGTCAGTTGGAAACGACTTTCCGTTCAAAACATATTTCGCTCTCCGTGGAAGCAATTGAAGCGGCTCAGGTTTATTTGCAGGTTGTGTCCCGAAAGACACCGGCATATCATCCTTCTTCGGACCGTTCGGCTCTGGAGCACTGGATGAACCTTTCCCTTGATTGCTGGGCTGAACGCCTGGCAATCCGTTATCCCTCACTGACCAATGGCGAAAAGGACATCTGTTATTTGTGCCGGCTGGGACTTGGGTTTGATGAGATGGCCTTGTTGCTGGGAGTACAGTCCCGTTCCGTAGAACGGACCGTCTATCGGATTTGCAGGAAGATGGGACTTTCTCAGGGAAGTAAGGAGGAATTTCGTTCCCGTATCTTCATGGTGAATTAAAAAGAATGTTTATTTTTGCCCTGCTATTATAAAGTGAGATTGTATGAAAAACAACCCGATGAAGTTCCCGCCTTTGATATTTTTCCTGATCATTCTGTTGTCAGCCTGTTCTCCATCGTCCGGATATTTGCTGGAAGAGGCCGAACGGACAAGCCGGATATCGCTGGACAGCTGCGATTATTATCTGATGCAGATCGAACATCCCGAACGCATGGATGCTTCCGGGCGGGCCCGCTATTGCTATCTGAAAGCCCAGCTGAACTTTAATACAGGCAGACCGGCTTTGCTGGATTCACTGATACAGGCTGGGCATATTCCTTCTGGAATGTATCTGACATCGACAACCAGCGCCTGATGAAATCATTAAAGATGATGGAGATCCGGATTGCGCTTTGGAAAAACCAGTTTGACTCAGTGTTGTCGATGTCAGATACATTCCAGAAGGAATATCCGGCCTTGTCGGATACGCTTCTCGTTCAGATTTATTCATTCAGAAGGGAAGCCTATATTCAGAAAAAGGAAGATTCACTGGCCTTGCAGATGGCTGATCAGGCTATCGCCTTAGCCTTTGATACGATATCTAAAGTCCGTACAGCCTGTTATCGCATTTCCCTGTTGTCGAAAAACGGATATAAGGAACAGGCAGAAGAGGAATACAGGCATCTGTTTGCTTCCTTACCGGAAGACGAGGATTATTCCTGGCTCCGGCACGAGGTGGTGATGTTCCGGATGTCCTGGCTGGAGAATGAGAAACGCTGGAAAGAAGCCTTGCAGGCCAGCCGGTATCTTCGTATTCCCAACCGGGATGGAGCAGCAGTACGGTTGTACCTTCGGGGAAAGTCGTATGAGTCTGTAATGGCTCTGGACTCAGCTTACCATTATTTTCAGCTGGCATCGCAGAGTCTTTCAACTGATGTATCCCGGATGGCATCCCAAATCCTGCTCGACCGTTTCCAGAAACTCCAACTGCCAGAAAACTTATATTGGCAAAGTGAACGGTTGCGTCATCAAGAGGAAGATGCCCGGAGGGGACTGAATTTTACGAAATCGGCTGAAGAGTTCCGACGTGTCCGTGTGGAAAATGAACTTTATCTGGTAAGGATGAAACGTCAGCAACAATTGATCTGGCTGATGAGTGGTCTTCTGGTGGCTTCCCTGCTTGCAGGCGGATTGATGATCGGTTATCTGCGGGAGAAGCGTCGCCGGATGCTGACTGACGAACGGCTTCGGAATGAACAGATCGAAGAGGAAACCCGTAAGTTGCGCTATGAAAATGCACTTCTTCAGAAAGAAACGGAGTTGACTGCACTGAGAGAGCAGGAAGCACAGCAACAGGTTAAGGTGGCCGATTTGCGTGCGGCGCTGTTCCGAAAACTGTCGGTCTATGGGAAACTGCCTTCCTTAGCGCAGAAAAGTGAGAAGGATCCTTCTGCACGTATCACGCTCAGCGAAGAGGAGTGGGGAGAAATCCAGCAGACCGTCAATGAAGCTTTCGACGGTTTTACAAAAAGGTTGGCTGAGGCCTATCCGTTGATGACGGAGAAGGATCTCCGTTTCTGCTGTCTGGTTAAATTAAATGTCAATATGAAAGACCTTTCTGACATTTACTGTGTAAGTAAAGCTGCAATATCCAAACGCAAATTCCGTATCAAGACCGAGAAGATGAATGTGACAGATGAACAGCTCAGTCTGGATGATTTTTTACGTTCTTTTTAGCAGATGTCCATCATACAGGGATAATGGCTCCTTTGTATCTTTTTGATAATCAATAAAAACAAGGTTTGTCTGTAACGGGGAAATGTCCAATATGTTTTAGGGAATAATTGAAGGGGAGTATCTAACTTTGTGCTGTTGAAGAAAGCAAAAGTCAAAAAATATAATGCTAACCTTATTAATGACAAACTAAAATAATAGGATTATGA
>ENA-ORSJ01002567-ORSJ01002567.1-human-gut-metagenome-genome-assembly--contig:-NODE-2567-length-11707-cov-2.863285_pt1 | contig 11707 bp, 8 predicted proteins | sample MGYA00242191_ERZ509158 | MGnify/ENA primary metagenome ERZ509158 (study PRJEB26280, sample SAMEA2338623) | human gut metagenome | biome: human gut; feature: human-associated habitat; material: faeces... | reverse complement strand
CCCCCCTGCCGTATTGTCCTTTGCACAAGCGGGCTCAGCGTGGAAGATGTGCTTGAGCTTTTGTGGGACTGCAAGGGCGCCATAACCCACCTTGAGCTTTTCAGCATGCGCGCCTTTGTGAGCGGCAAGCAGGACAACGTGCACGAGATAGGCGAGCTGCGCTTTGCCCTGAACTCCGGCCAGGCCCCGCGCCTAAAGCAGATGATACGCCAGATGATACGCTCCATGCGCGAAGCAGGTGACGAGCGCAGGGCCGAGAAGTTCGAAAAAATCCTCATCGGTGTCCCTGTTCTTTGGGAGCGCTACCGCAACCTGCCTTTGAAGTCGCGCATAGGAACAGGATCCGGCAACCGTTCCAGGGCCTTTGGCATGGGCTTTGTGGTCACGGACACCTTGCCAAGACGCAGTGCAAGGTACCTGGAGGAAATCGAGGCCGGCAAGCCCCGTGTGCCCATACGCGCGGAAGTGGAAAAGCACACCATCTTTCGCGAGCCAGAGAACCTGGGTCCCATGGATGTGCTCTTGCAGAGCATGCATGGGCTTCCCCTGTGCGCAAATCTCGGGCTTGAGCGCACCGATATCTGGGCAAGTCCCGTGGGTACCATGCGCGAGAGCCGTGCGGGCAATATCGTGAATCTTCTTGGTCCCATCACGCCCTCGCCCCTGGAGGAAAAAAAGGAAGAGGGAACCTCGCCCGGACGCTTCTATCTGAACAACGGCCTTGTAAACATCATGAAGGTACTGGTGGGCTTCATCCCGGCCTTCTGGTCCTTCATATACACACAGGAATGGTGGTTCCTCGCCTGCTTTGGCGCCTTTATCTGGTTTGGCATCACTGGCGTGCGCAATGTGGTACAGATGGTGCTCGCTGCCAAGGGCCTTTCGCGCAACAACCTCTTGCACTGGCGCGATCATGTAAGCTTAAACCGCCTGTGCGATTCGCTCATGTACACAGGCATAAGCGTCTTTTTGCTCGAATTTCTCATGCGAGACCTTCTCTTCGAGCGAACGCTTGGGATAAGCGTCATGGACAATCCCATGCTGATTTTTGCTGCCTTAAACGTTGTCAACGGTTTCTACATCTTTGCCCACAACATCTACCGGGGCTTTCCCAGGGCTGCGGCTGTGGGCAATCTCTTTCGGGCCATCCTGGCCATTCCCGTGGCAGCCCTCTACAACTCCGTCTTTGCCCAGATACTTATCCTGTGCGGGGTGACGGACATAGCCTTCTATCTCGCACCCTTGGCAAGCGTCATCTCCAAGTGCGCCTCGGACTCCGTGGCAGCCCTCATCGAAGGCCTTGCGGACAGCAGGGTCAACATTCGCATGCGCAGGACGGACTACGCGAACAAGCTGCGCTCTGTCTTTGATACCTACACCATGCTGGAGCTGCTCTTCCCGAAGGAAGACGTGTTCTTCAGTCTGGCGAGACCCGGCGGCCTCAAGGGAAGGGGCGGCGAAGAAGCGCGCAGGCTTGAGCTGACCTTCATCGTCAATGCCCTGGACATGATGTACATCTGGTACTACCAGCCCCGCGCCCAGGAAGCCCTGAGGATGACCATACGCAGCCTCACTGGCGCAGACCGCATGGTCGTGCTCTTGTCCCAGCTTGTGCTCTTGCGCGAGCGCGAGGTAAGCCAGCTCATGGTGGACGGCCTTGTGGGCAGGGCCTTTGCCCGCCCCCTGGCGTTCTATTTGAGCAAACGCAGGGAATATCTGCGCGACATGGTACAGCTGTGCAGGCCAGCCAAGGTGACGGATCCGGAGACTGCAGCAAGCGTGGCCGAGGTGGAGAGCCTCTTGCAACAGGAAAACTAGCAAAAAGACGCGCAAAACCTCTTGCAAGAAAGGGGCCGTGCGGGCAAAATACCACCTTCCCTTTTTCATGAACCCCGGGGCTTCCGGATTTTGCGAGGTGAACGATGGACGCACAGGCTCACTGCGGGGAGAACCAGGCCCCCAAGGGGCAGACCTTTGTCTGGCTGCCCGATTTGTACGGCACAGGAAGAACCCTGTCTTTCGAGAAGGACTATCCCATGGTGGCAAGGCTTGATCCTGGTCTTCCCCCGCGCATGCAGCAGAAGAGCGGATCCCAAGCCTATGTTCCCCCGAATCTTCCCTTCGCAAGGGAGGACATGGCAGCCTACGTGCGCGAGCTCGAGCGCTTTGCGAAAGAGTCCGTCAGGGGATCCGACGCCCTGTGCGAGGCCATGATGCAGAGCGTGCGCGACGAGGAAGAGCGCAGGGCGCACGACGAGCGCGCGGCAGTAGAGGCCCTTTTGCAGGGTGGGCGCAATGACGAGGCAAGGGAGCGCGAGATCTTCGCCCTGCGCCAGAAGTCCCAGCGCCTGCTTGCCTGGCTGTGGCTGCAGCAAAGGGACGACGCTGAGATGGCGGGCATTGTGGAGCGCATAAACAGGGCTGTTTCCTCCATGAAGGCAAGCTTTGCTGCAGAACGCGTGGACGACTTCGGGGATCTTGCCCAAATCGCGGACTTTGGTGTGGCAAGCGAGCGCGCACACGTAAATCTGCGCGTTCTCCTTCAGGCTGCCGTGGCTCTCTGCCCGGAGGATACCATCTTTGTGTTGCACTCTCCCTTCGGGGAATTCGAGGATGTGACAGGAAAGGCTTCCCGGTGCGATTTTGCGGCAAGCATTGGAGACAATGCCACAGGCGTGAGGATTGCCCTTGAGGAACTTGTCCCGGGGTGTGCAGGGCCCTTGCGCGGAAGAATGGTCAGCCTTGCCTTTGTGTCTGGAGAAAGCCATGGCGCTTAAGGGGCTCATCTTCGACTGCGACGGGGTCATGATCGATTCCACGGACGCCAACAGGCAGTTCTACAATCTCATCCTCGAGCACTACGGCCTTCCGCCCATGCGCAAGGATCAGGAGCGCTACTGCTTCATGGCTACCTCTGCCCAGGCGCTTGAAAGCCTTCTGCCAAAGGAGCTGCACCCCGAGATTGCCCACATGGGCAGGGATGTGGTGAACTACAGGCAGAAAATCATGCCTCTGGTGAAAATATACCCCGGTTTCCTTGATTTTGTTCAGGTTTTGCATAATCATGGTATCAGAATGGCTGTCCTGACCAACAGGACCGAAGGCGGCATGCAGGCCGTTCTGGACATTTTCTCCCTGCCGCCGTACTTTGATCCTGTAGTGACCGCCTCGAAGGCGCGTCCAAAGCCCGCTCCAGATGGAGCCCTCTCCATCCTCAGGGCTTGGAACTGCACTGCGCAGGACGTCCTCTATGTAGGGGACAGCGCAACGGACCAGGAAACGGCCAGGGCTGCAGGCATTCCCTTTGTGGCCTTTCACCCTGCGATCCCGCTTAACGCGGACATGACCGTCTTTTCCTGGGCAGAGCTGCAGGAAAGATTGCAGCCCCAAATTCTCCGACAATAGCCAAAATCTCCCTGCACGGAGTGACCCTTGTTCATAGTTTCCAATGTTTTCAACGCGATAGCAGTCGTCTTGCACATGCTCATTTCCGCCTACATCTTCGTGGTGCTGGCAGCGTGCGTGATCTCCTGGTTTCGCGTTTCCCCCTACCACCCGGCCGTGCGCGCTCTCAATCAGCTCACGGAGCCGGTTTTCTTCTTCATTCGCCGCAAACTGCCCTTCAGCAGACTCGGGCAGGTGGACCTCTCGCCCCTCATTCTCATCATTGCCCTGGAGCTTTTTGACCTCATTGTGGTCCGCTCCCTGCAGCAGGTGGCCATGGGGCTGTAAGGCAGCGCATATATAGTTTCTATCCTTAAATACTCAGGGGCAAACCCCCTTTTTCCACAGCGCATGCTGTGGCAACCCTCTATTTGTACAGGAGACTCGTTATGGACCAGCAAGATCGTGATTTCATCCAGGAAAATGCCGAAAAGGATCCTGAACTGAAGTCGCTATGGGAAGACCATATCCTCTTGAGCAAGCAGGTAGAAAAGCTTGAGTCCAAGCCCTTCCGCAGCCCTGCAGAAGAGCAGAGCCTCAAACAGTTGAAGAAGCAGAAGCTGGACGCCAAGACACGCCTCGCAGACAGAATCGACGCGTTGAAGGCTGCCAGATAATCCGGGAACCGTTGACAACAGTCTCATATTCTGTCCCCCGGTTTTGCTCAGGGCCTGGTCTTGGCAAAACCGGGGGGAATATGGTTTTTTGACGATACGGTCCCCATGTATGGAGTAGAGCAATGGAATTGACAGGAGCACAAATCCTTCTTGAGTCTCTCAAAAAAGAAGGTGTGGACGTGATGTTCGGCTATCCGGGCGGTGCCATTATCGATATTTACGATACCATCACAAGGTATCCCGAGATAAAGCACGTCCTGGTACGCCACGAACAGGGCGCAGTCCACGCAGCTGACGGCTATGCGCGTGCCACAGGCAAAGTCGGCGTAGCCTTGGTGACCTCTGGCCCCGGTGCCACAAATACGGTAACGGGCATTGCCACGGCCTACTGCGATTCCATTCCTCTAGTGATTATCAGCGGTCAGGTTGGCACAGGCCTCATCGGCAACGACGCATTCCAGGAAGTGGACACCGTGGGCATCACCCGTCCCTGCACAAAGTATAACTACCTTGTGAAGGACGTGACCCAGCTGAGCAGGATCATCCGGGAAGCCTTCTACATCGCGCGCACAGGCCGTCCCGGCCCCGTGCTCATCGATCTGCCCAAGGACGTTCAGGTGAGCAAGGCCGAGTTCACGTGGAGCAACGAGGATGTGGCCATGCGCTCCTACAACCCGAACTACAGGCCGAACCACAACCAGCTGCGCAAGGCCATGGAGGTTCTGAAGGAGAGCACAAGTCCCGTCATCCTCGCAGGCGGCGGCGTCATCCTCTCCAACGCATCCCAGGAGCTCACGGAGTTTGCCAATCAGGTCCGCTGCCCAGTGACCTGTACCCTCATGGGTCTTGGCAGCTTCCCCAGCCATTCCGATCTGTGGCTTGGCATGGTGGGCATGCACGGCACCTACACAGCGAACATGTCCCTCAACAACGCTGACCTCATCGTCTGCGTTGGCGGACGCTTCGACGATCGCGTAACCGGCAAGCTCTCCACCTTTGCTCCCAAGGCCAAGATCGTGCACATCGACATCGACCCCACCACCATTCGCAAGAACGTGAAGGTGGACGTGCCGGTTGTTGCCGACTGCAGGCTTGCCCTGCAGGGCATGCTTGAGCTTGCCAAAACCAAGTACGCCGAGACGGACTGGGAAGGAAAGCACAAGAGCTGGTGCGAGACTTTGAGGAACTGGCGTACAGAGCAGCCCCTGACCTGGAACGACGAAGGCCGCTACGTAAAGCCCCAGCAGGTCATGCGCACCCTGCGCGAGATCACTGGCGGTGACGCCATCATCAGCACCGAAGTGGGCCAGAACCAGATGTGGGTTGCACAGTTCTATGACTTCGACAGCCCCAGGACCCTGCTCACCTCCGGCGGCCTTGGCACCATGGGCTACGGCCTGCCCGCAGCAGTGGGTGCCCAGTTCGCCTACCCGGACAAGCTTGTCATCGATGTGGCCGGCGACGGCTCCATCCAGATGAACATCCAGGAAATGGCGACCATTGTCGAAAACAGGCTGCCCATCAAGATCATCATCCTGAACAATGGCTACCTTGGCATGGTGCGCCAGTGGCAGGAACTTTTCTACAAGCACAACTATTCCTTCACCTCCATGCACGGCCAGCCGGACTTCGTGAAACTGGCCGACGCGTACGGTGCCGAGGGCTATCGCATCACAGCCAGGGAGGATCTCGAACCTACCCTGCGCAAGGCCCTTGCTTCGCCCAATCCCGCCATCGTGGACGTGGTCATTGAGCCCGAGGAAGACGTGTATCCCATGGTGCCGGCAGGCGCGTCCCTGGACGAAATGCTGCTTGTGTAGAGGAGGCCTCGACAATGATGGAAAACGAAAAAGACAGACATGTGCTTTCCGTGCTTGTGGAAAACGAGCCTGGAGTGCTTTCCCGCGTGGTGGGCCTTTTCAGCGGCAGAGGCTACAACATCCATTCCCTCAACGTGGCTCCGGCTCTTGAAGAGGGCACAAGCCACATGACCATCACAACCTACGGCGACATGCAGATCCTTGAGCAGATCATGAAGCAGCTGCACAAGATCGTCTCCGTCATCAAGGTTGTGGAATTTTCCGACATCCCCGCTGTCGAGAGGGAAATGATGTTCGTGAAGGTGCAGGCAGAAGGCGCCATGCGCGGCGAAATCCTGCGCACAGTGGACATCTTCCGCTGCAAGGTCATCGACGTGAGCCCCACCGAAATCACCATCGAGGCCACAGGCGATCATGAGAAGCTCGAGGCCATTGTGGGACTTTTGCACCGCTTCGGCATCAAGGAAATCGCCCGCACAGGCTCCGTTGTCATGCGCAGGTCCCGCCGCACCGAATAGGACTTTTTCAAGGCTCCGCAAGGCCCTCAAGGCCATGCCGAGCCGGCTTTGAAAAAAAAACTGATTGGTTGATCAGTTTTTTCTTGACAAAGCTTTGCAAAAGCACAAATCTTCAATACGTCCTTCCCGCTAAGGGAAGGGCATTGAACACTTTTCTTTTTTAGAAGGCACACTCCAATGAAAATCTATTATGACGGCGATGCCGATCTCGCTCAGCTCAAGGACAAAACGGTTGCCATCCTTGGTTACGGCAGCCAGGGTCATGCTCACGCTCTCAATCTCCGCGATTCCGGTGTGAACGTTATTGTTGGTCAGCGCCCCGGCGGCCCCAACTACGAGCTCGCCAAGCAGCATGGCTTTGAGCCCATGAGCGTTGCCGAAGCCAGCGAAAAGGCCGACTTCATCATGGTCCTTCTGCCCGACGAAGTGCAGGCCGATGTGTACAAGAACGAGATTGCCCCCCATCTGAAGGCTGGCAATACCATCATGTTCGCCCACGGTTTCAACATCCACTTCCAGCAGATCGTGCCCCCGGCAGACGTTGACGTGATCATGGTTGCCCCCAAGGGCCCCGGTCACCTCGTGCGCCGCACCTTCACCGAAGGCGGCGGTGTGCCGGACCTCATTGCCGTCTACCAGAATGCCTCCGGCAAGGCCAAGGAAAACGCCCTTGCCTACGCCAAGGGCATCGGCGGCACCCGTTCCGGTGTCATCGAGACATCCTTCCGCGAAGAGACCGAAACTGACCTCTTTGGCGAGCAGTGCGTGCTGTGCGGCGGCCTTTCCGCCCTCATCAAGGCTGGCTTTGAAACGCTGGTGGAAGCCGGTTATCAGCCCGAGATGGCCTTCTTCGAATGCATGCATGAGATGAAGCTTATCACCGACCTCATCTACGAGGGTGGTCTTGCCCGCATGCGCTACTCCATCTCCAACACTGCCGAGTACGGTGACTACACCGCTGGTCCCCGTATCGTCACCGAGGACACCAAGAAGGCCATGCGTCAGCTCCTCAAGGAAATCCAGGATGGCACTTTCGCCGGCAACTTCATCGGCGAATTCAAGGCCCGTGGCAAGGCAAACTTCCTGGCCACCCGTCGCATCGAATCCGAGCATCAGCTGCAGGAAGTGGGCGACAGAATGCGTCAGATGATGAGCTGGCTCAAGAAGGACAAGAATTCCGACTAGTCCTTAAGCCTTAGCATTACAATTGCAAATAGCGCATCTCTTGTCTTCGGGACAGGGGGTGCGCTTTTTGCGTATCCGGGTCCTGGGAAACGGTGACGCCCACATGCCAGGGCATCTGATGGAGGCTGGAAGGATAAGCAGATCAGGATTCCGGCTTCGCTGTTCCGTAGGCCTTTGAGATGGCATCGAGGCCATAGGCATGCAACTTTTTGTAGAGGGTTGAGCGTTTCATGCCGAGAATCTGTAATGCCCCGTTTGGCCCGTTGATTTTTCCCCTTGTCCTTTCAAGCACGTAGTCGATGTACTGCCTCTGCAGCTCGTCAAGGGTTGGAAGCGAGGCAAAGAAAGGCTGCATGTTTTGCTGTACATGGGGATGAGCAGCACTTTGGCTGTTGGCAGAAAGCTCAAAGTGCACATTTCCACGGGAAGAAAGTATTACCGCTCGCTCAATGACGCTTTTCAGTTCGCGGATATTGCCAGGCCACCTGTAGGTCGTGAGCTGAGCCATTTCATCAGGGCTGATATCCGTGACTATACGCTGGTAGCGCGTAGCGAACTGTTGAATGAAGAGTCGCGCCAGCATGGGGATGTCTTCCTTGCGTTGGCGCAAGGATGGCACAGAAACGGGGATGACAGCCACGCGGTAGTACAGATCCTCGCGAAAAAGCCCTTCTTCCACCATTTTCTGGAGGTTTTTGTTGGTGGCAGTGACCAATCTGAAGTCGGAACGAATCTCCTGCGTGCCGCCAATGCGCAAAAAGGTCTTTTCCTGCAGCACGCGCAATAGCTTCACTTGCAGGGAAAGGGGAACTTCGCCGAGCTCGTCAATGAAGAGTGTGCCCTGATTAGCCAGCTCGAAGAGACCGATCTTTTGCTTGTGGGCGCCTGTGAAGGCTCCCTTTTCGTGTCCGAAGCATTCGCTTTCAAAGAGGCTTTCGGTCATGCCCGCGGGATTCACGGCCACAAAAAGGCCGGATCGCCCGCTGTGATTGTGAATACGGCGTGCCAGGTTTTCCTTGCCGACGCCTGTTTCGCCCAGGATGAGAATGGGCGCGTCGGAAAGTGCCGCGGTATCCGTTTGCTCGATAAGCCGCTGCATGGAGGGTCCATAGAAGAACTCTTCCTGAGTGCCCTGTACTGCGCTCTGGCGAATACGTTCAAGGGCTGTGCTTTCGCGATTGTGTATCTTTTGGTGCCAGAGAAGAGCCTTGTGCAACTCTGAAGCCGCAATTTCGGCAATTTGTACAAAAAGATCCTCGTCCTGCAGATCGATTCTGTGGTGCAGATAAAGGCAGTGTGCAAAGAAGAAGAGGTCTTTGCCGTCAGCCTGGGCGCTTGGAAGTTTGAGCAAAAGGGCGCTGCCTCCTGCATTGTTGAGGCGTGCGCAAGCCGAGTTTTCGCACTGCGCAAGTGTTGCGACCAGAGACTCGTGCAGGTCCTGTTCGAGTTCACGGGCAGGAATGTAGCAGCTGGAAACAACAGTATGCTTCAGACCTGTGCCCGAAAGGGCGATGAGGCAGCCGCGCTCAAGCCCCAGAGCGGCACAGAGCGCGGACATGATATTTTGGAAAATGTCTTCCCTTGTTTCTGACTGTGTCAGAGAACCGAGCAGTCTGGAAAAATGTGCCAGGCAGTTTTTTGCCTCGGGAATGTCCAATTGTTCTGGAGATGGAAGGTGAGCTTGCGTGTTTTTGGGGGCTGGGCAGTCGTACTGATGAAAGCGCCAGAGCGTGCGCCAAGCCTTGTTGTACAGAATGTCGGCTTCCCTTGTTTTGTTTCCCTGACTGTACAGAAGCCTTGCCAGAGCCAGGCGTGCCCGCGCGGCATCGAGAACACCATGGGCCTCTTGCGCCAGCGCAATACATTTGCGCAAGGTGATTTCGGAATCCGGCAAGGGTGTGCCCATGGCCTGCGAGGTTGTGACATGAACCCGCAGGGCCGCGCTGCGAAAAAGTGGATTCGGGCTTTGCATGCCAGCCTGGATTTCTTCCTCGTAGCCGTAGCCGGGAATGTCTTCCAGGCCCATCCTTCTGAAGGTTCCGAGCATCTCGAAAATCCATGTGAAGCCGTAATATGGGCGTTTGACTCCGTATTTGATGCATTGGCGCATGCCCTCAGTTATGATGCGGTGGGCGATAGCAATCCTGCCGCACTGGAAATGATAGTAGGCGAGATTGCGGCAGCTCCAGAACCAGAGCTTGATCTCGGACTCTGGCTCTGTGCAGTGCAGGACGTCTGTCAGAAGCTCCATGCCCTGCTCAAGCATACCTACACGCAGGAGCTGATCTGAAAGATGTACCTTATGCCATTTCACTGTAAGGCGGATATTGCGCTCCCGCGCCTCGAAAAGAGAAGAGAGCATGGGGCCTAGGCCCATGTCCAGGCGACCCAGGGCACAGGCTGCGCTGCCCATATAGCGGATGCGCACTTCTTCCAGATAGTCAAAGCTGTCCACAAAGAAACCTTCCGGACACTGCTTCATGAATTCAATGGCCTTTTCGTATTCGCCCTGCATGAAATAGACGAGACCCACGCCTGTGGCGGTCGAGACCATGATGTCGCTGTCACCCAGGGCCTGGACGCGTTCCATCACTGTGCGCAGGAGGGCATGTGGAGAGGCAAGGTTGTGCAAATGCGACAGGTGAGCCTGGCAGCCTTCCACCAGATCCAGCATGATCAGGCTGCGTTCGTCCCCAAGCCTTTGCGCTGCTTTGCGGGCAGGTTGCAGCAGCATGACGGCCCGGGACTGTCGATAGGAAAACATGATGGAAATGGACTGAATGTGCTTGATGATCTGCAGATATTGTCTGCAGTCGTCATTATTGAGGCTGTCCCAGGGAATTTTTGCTGCAAGGAGCAGCAGTATGTTGATGCAGACAAGCACCGCTGCACTTTCGTCGCGACACGTATGTTTTCGCAGGGTGTCGAGCACTTTCTGGCTTCGTTCGAGATCGGTTAGCCCCGAATCGGGCAGAAGAATCTGAAGAAGAGGTGCGGAGGAGCATGAGTTGTCCAGTCCGGCATTTTTCCAATCGTCCAGAAAATCTCTGATGCGCTCAAGGTCATGCCGTTGCCAGTGATTTGCATCGACCTTTGTCACGCATTTGCGGACGGATAGTTTATCCAGGCTCTCGTCCAGCTCATTGGCGTCGGATTCCGTAAGCTGCAAAAGGCTTCTTCGCGAGACAGGCTCGTCCAGAAATGCAAAAAGTGCTGCCAGCTGCAGCATGCGTGGCTCTTCCCTGTTTTCTGTCACGGGGTTCCTCCAAAAAAAGTCTCAAATAGAGACTTTTTCCAATATATGGATTTTATCCATATCAGAGAATGCTAACAAAGGGCAAGTATTTGCAAAAAAAAACAAAATTTCAAAGCATTGCGCTAATTGTGAAAAACGGCACGTTACTTGCTAAATGTATAACAAGGTCAAAGTCACAAAAAATACTTTTATAAAAAATTTTTCATTTTGAATAAGTCATTTTCTCTCAGAGAAGAGAGATACAAGTACCTTTATTTGTAACTATAGACACGCTTGTTCGCACGAACAAATGGAGATTTGTTGATTTATTTTCTTTTTTATGCTTGATAGTATGAGGTTAGTGCCATGACAGCTACCACACAAACTGCATCACCAAGCAAGCCGACAGTACAGGAAGAAGTAGCTCGCCCACGAAGTTATTATATTTTCTGGGCATTGTCAGTGAGTATTTCCCTGGCTTGTGCAGGTATTTCGTATCTCCTTGGACTTTCCATAGACGGATGCGCATTCTTTGGTATCACATTGTTAGCCATTTGCCTGTGGGGCTTTAACCTCCTGCATGAGGGGCTTGTCGCCGTCATGCTGCCCATAGGCTATCTTCTGACAGGCGTCGGTACTCCGAAGCAGGTTCTTGCTCCCTGGACGCAGCCCATGGGCTGGCTGATTCTGGGTGGCCTCATGACGGGTCTTGTGCTCATGCACACAGGCCTTGCCAGACGTATAGCCCTCTGGTCACTGCATATTACTGGTGGTTCCTTTGTGCGCCTGCTCTGGGGACTGTTGCTTGCAGGCTTCATCATTGCTCCCCTGATGCCCACGGCTCTCGGCAAGGCCATTCTCATCTCCATTATCTGCATGGGCATATGC
>ENA-ORSJ01002553-ORSJ01002553.1-human-gut-metagenome-genome-assembly--contig:-NODE-2553-length-11751-cov-4.071563_pt1 | contig 11751 bp, 11 predicted proteins | sample MGYA00242191_ERZ509158 | MGnify/ENA primary metagenome ERZ509158 (study PRJEB26280, sample SAMEA2338623) | human gut metagenome | biome: human gut; feature: human-associated habitat; material: faeces... | reverse complement strand
TGAAGTCATTTATGTGAATGAGGAGGACACGGTTGGGCAGGCAATGGATACGATGGAAAAGTACAAGTATTCTGCGGTGCCGATCATCACGAAGGCAGGGCGTTACGCAGGAACATTAACCGAGGGCGACCTGCTGTGGGGACTCAAAAATAAGACAGATCTGGTGCAGAAAGGACTGGAAAAAGTGCGGATCACTGAGATTCCACGCCGTTCCGATAATCAGCCGGTACTTGTCAATGCGGATATGGAAGATCTTCTGGGAAAGATCATGAACCAGAATTTCGTGCCGGTGCTGGATGATCAGAAAAATTTTATCGGTATTATTACCAGAAAAGATGTTATCAGTTACCTTTGTAAAAAATAGTACATAATGATCGCTCTGTTTTTCAGTGGCGATCGCATTTATATATTTCCTGCATAAGATAAAGTATAACTGCTTTTGTAGGAGAATGAAATATGAATGGTTATCAGGATAACTCCAGCCGGAAAAATGCCTGCCGTTCGGGAATGCCTCTTATGTCATGCCCGGTGGCAGGCATTTCTGGCAATCGCTGCATAAATACTGCACCGCCAACCTGTCCGCCGGAAATACCTTGTGCTGGTTCGGTGCATCCTGTTTCGGAAAATGGGGCATTTTGCCCGCAGGGGCCAGAAATCCGACCTGCCCGCCCGTATCCGCAGACAGGAGGAAACAGGTCGCCGCAGACATTTCTGGGAGGCGGAAATTATCCGGTCGGCATGGGATATGTACCGATTCAGTCCTGGCAGCAGCCGTATGCGCTGGAAACCGCATTCAGGCGGGGAACTATTTTTCCGGATCTGGATCTGCCGTTTATGATGGGAGGTGCCTGCTGATGAATGAGACTGCCAGAAAATTGATGAAACGGATTGATGATGCCAGCTTTGCAATGGATGATGTGATTCTCTATCTGGACACCCACCCGGATGACAGGAATGCGCTGAATTATTACCGGTATGTGGTGGCACTTCGGAAAGAAGCTGTTAAAGCGTATGAGGCATCGTTTGGACCGCTCACGATCGAGGATGCGGACGATGCATGCACATGGTCCTGGCTTACAGAGCGCTGGCCGTGGGAAGGGGAGGTGTAGCGTATGTGGAGATATGAAAAAAGATTACAATATCCAGTCAATATCAAGACGCCGAATCCGAAGATCGCGCAATATATAATGAGCCAGTACGGCGGTCCTGACGGCGAAATCGGAGCCTCTATGCGCTACCTGTCCCAGCGGTATACGATGCCTTATAAGATGCAGAAAGGACTTCTGACCGACATCGGAACCGAGGAACTCGCCCATATGGAGATGATTGCCGCCATTGTCCAGCAGCTCACGCGCAACCTTACTCCGGCACAGATCGAGTCATCCGGGTTCGGACCATACTATATCGACCACACCACGGCAATCTGGCCGCAGGCAGCAGGCGGAATCCCGTTCAATGCGTGCGAGTTCCAGTCGAAGGGCGATGCGATCACGGATTTATATGAGGATATGGCAGCAGAGCAGAAAGCCCGCACAACCTACGACAATATTCTCCGCGTGGTCAAAGATCCGGAAGTATGCGATCCGATCCGTTTTCTGCGCGAGCGCGAGATTGTACATTTTCAGCGGTTTGGTGAAGCTTTAAGAAATGTACAGGATCACCTGAGCAGTCGTAATTTCTATACGTTTAACCCAGAGTTTGATAAAGTGAAAGCGAAGGGATAAAACAAAAACCTCCGTAAACAATGTCAAATTCATTCTTTACGGAGGTTTTCAAACCAGCACCGAGTACGGATAAATCCTTACTGGATGTAAGGGGATTACCCATAAGTATATTGTAGTAGTGATGAGTTAGGTGTGCCAAATTTTTTATCAAGATGCAGAACTAGTGTTTGCTAAATGCGGAGGCATATGGTATAATATAAACATGGAAAAAGATATATTTACTATTAAGAGAAATACACTTTCATATGGTAGAGGATATGTGTATTCTTTGCAATATCATCTTGTCTGGTGCACGAAATATCGAAAACAGGTTCTGAAAAATGGGATAGACGCAGAATGTAAAAAAATGTTGTATGGACTTGCGGAGGAATACAAATTTAAGATTCTGGCGATGGAGGTTATGCCAGATTATATTCATTTACTTCTGGATTGCAAACCACAATTTTTTATATCAGACATGATAAAGATTATGAAGGGGAATCTGGCACGTCAGTTGTTTCTTTCACATCCGGAATTAAAACAGGAGCTATGGGGAGGACATTTGTGGAATCCATCCTATTGTGCAGTCACCGTAAGTGACCGAAGCAGGGATCAGGTAGTGGCATACATTGAGGGACAAAAAGAGAAGGAAAAAAGAAAGTAGGAAACTTTATGCAGATTGTATCCAGCTATGGAGTAGAAATTAAAAAAAAGAATATACCGCTCCGCGCTACACTGGATATTTTCCGGAAAGCAGTTTCCTATCTGATTCCGGTGTATGCAGAGACATGGGAAGAACTTTCAGAAATCAAAAATCTACAAAAACGCTTTAATGAGGCGGAACATCTGGTACATGAGACAAAAAAGAATCATGCCAGATTTCCGTTTGACCGTCATTTTCCTAAGATGCCATCTTATCTGAGAAGAGCGGCGATTCAACACGCACTTGGAGCAGTGTCCTCCTATCAATCACGCCTTAGTTTGTGGGAAAAGGGAGAACTGAGGGGGAAACCGAAGCTGGTCTGTGAGAATCATGCGATGCCGGTATTCTATCGGGATGTCATGTATAGGGAAGCAGAACCGGGAGAAGGTACGGCTTATTTAAAGCTATTTGATGGGCGTGAGTGGAAGTGGTTTCAGGTGAAATTACTTCATACCGATATGGAATATCTTCGAAAAAAGTGGAGCGGGAAAGAGGCATCTGCCCCAACTTTGGAAAGGAAACATCATAAATATTTCCTTCGGTTTTCATACACAGAGGAAGTAACCTTATCGAAAACAGCTGTAAAAGAGCAGGTGATATGCAGTGTTGATTTGGGAATCAATACGGATGCAGTCTGCAGCATCATGCGGGCAGATGGCACTATCCTGGGACGTAAATTTATAAATTTCTCCAGTGATAAAGACCATTTGTATCATGTGCTTGGCAGAATCCGCCGTTTTCAGAGGGAACATTCCTCCAGACAGGTCCAAAGCCGATGGGATTATGCAAAAAGGCTGAATATGGAGCTGTCCCGCAAAATAGCTGCGGAGATCACGAAATATGCCGCAGAGTATCAGGCAGATGTAATTGTGTTTGAGTATCTGGAAATGCAGGGAAAAATATCCGGAAAAAAGAAACAAAAGCTTCATTTATGGAGAAAGCGGGATATTCAGAAACTGTGTGAACATCAGGCACATCGGAACGGAATTCGTGTGTCCATGGTCAGTGCCCGGAACACCAGCAGGCTGGCCTGTGACGGAAGCGGAGCGGTAGTAAGAAACCAGGAGAACCATAGCCTATGTACCTTCCGGACCGGAAAACAGTATAACTGCGACCTGTCAGCATCCTATAATATCGGAGCGAGATATTTTATACGGGAACTTTTAAAACCCTTGCCGGAAACGGAAAGGTCTTCACTGGAGGCAAAAGTACCTGCAGTGAAGCGTAGAACCTCCTGTGTTTATGCAGATTTGAGAAAGCTTTATGTAGAAGTAAATAACTTAAAAGCGGCATAAACGCAGGCAGATATACAGCGGACTACCTGTAATGTGGAAACCATCCGTATCCGGCATGGGAAAAGTGCGTATCCGCACGAATTCTAAGTTACTGGCGTATCCGCCGATATTTAGTCTTGCCGTTTAAAACGGCTGAGAAGCACGTGACTTTAGCCATGTGAGGTTCACGAGATACAGAAGGAGCCGGAAAACGAATCTGGAATTGAAAACCTGAAAGTTGCCCCGATCGAGCCGATTTTACTTCACTGTGCGCGGGAATTAAGCACGCGTCCGGATCTGGCGGATGGGGAGAAGATCATCACGACGCCATGCCAGAGTCTTGCGGTGCTTGGAAATTCGCTGGGACTTGAGAATACGCGGTTTATCGCATGGAATCGTCTGGCGGGCGGTGAGGTGCGCGTCCGGGCGATCGAAGACAGCCCGATTCCGCCGGGGTATTTTGCGGGAATCTGCCGGAAAGATGGACAGGCGGCGAAGGTAGAGAGTGTCAGCAGTCCGGAGAAAATCCGGGCATATGTGGAGAGCGGAAGCTGGAAGCAGGCGGATCTGCTGGAACTTTTGTATTGTAAGGATGGATGCCATCACGGGGATGGCGTGCAGACAGAGTGAGAGAAAGCTGCGCTTCATGGAAAACGCTTGAAGAAGCGGAAAATGCATGAATTGCGGCAAAAGAATGGGAAGAATGAAAGAAACGAAGAAATTCAAGGATAATTGGCAGAAATACTTCGGTCCGGCGTTGGGAATCGTAGCGGTATTTCTGATCTGGTGTTTGGTCTGCCGCATGGAGATGGTCAGTGCGTATGTGCTGCCGTCCCCGGCGCGGGTGTGGACGAGCTTTTTAAAAATGGTGAAAACCGGGGAACTGTGGAGGGATATTTCAATCAGTTTCCTGCGTGTCATGAAGGGATTTGCGATTGCGTTCCTGTTTGCCTTTGTGCTGGGAATGTTCCGGGCGCTGTTTCCGGGCAGCAGCGTTTACTATGAGTATATTGTGCAGTTTTTCCGCAATGTCCCGCCGCTCAGCATGATTCCGCTGCTGATTCTCTGGTGCGGAATCGGAGAGACGACGAAGACGGCGATTATTGTGCTGGCGTCCTTTTTCCCGATGTACTTAAATATCGTGAAGGGATTTACCGGGTGCGATTCGAAACTTCTGGAAGTGGGCGATATGTTCGGCTACTCGAAGCGCCGCAAATTTTTCCGCATCATTCTGCCCTATGCGATGGCAGATATTCTGGTCGGAATGCGGATCGGGCTTGGCTATAGCTGGCGCGCCATTATCGGTGCGGAGATGGTGGCGGCGTCCACCGGGCTTGGACATATGATTTTATTTGCACAGCAGATGTCGCGGACCGACAAGGTGATCGTGGGGATTCTGGCGATCGGGGCAGTCGGATATGTGACGGACCGCCTGTTTGGATGGATGATAGGATTTGTGCTGAAAGGATCCGGGGAAAATGGCTGGAATTGAACTGATTGATATTCATAAAACATACCGGGTGGATAACCGGGAGATTTCCGTTTTAAACGGGATCAACCTGTCGCTTCCGGCGGGGAGAATCACCGTGATTCTGGGGCAGAGCGGATGCGGGAAAACGACGCTTCTGCGGCTGACCGGAGGACTGGAGACGGCTGACAGCGGAGAGATCCGCTGGGAGAGCGCCCACAAGACGGCATTTGTCTTTCAGGAACCGCGCCTCATGCCGTGGTTGACCGTCTGGGAAAATGTGGTGTTCGGGCTTTCAAAAAAGGAGACAGATCCGGGGAAAATAGAGGCGGTTATCCGCACGGTCGGATTATCTGGATTTGAAAAAGCATATCCGGCACAGCTCTCCGGCGGAATGCAGCAGCGGGCGGCGATCGCGCGGGCGCTGGCGTATGAGCCGACCTTTATCATGATGGATGAGCCGTTTGCCGCGCTTGACTATTTTACAAGGGAACAGATGCAGAAAGAGCTTCTGCGCGTCCAGCAGGAGCGCAGTGCGAGCATTCTGTTTGTGACGCACAGCATCGATGAGGCACTGATTCTGGGAAGCCAGATTGCGGTCATTGAAAAGGGTATGGTCAAGGCGCTCTATGAGGTCAAGGCGCCGCAGGAAGAGAGGAATCTTTTGGAGGATGAGATGATAACCCTGAAAAGGGATATTATAAATAATTTACATTTTATTTAGAGGAGGAACGATTATGATGAAACGATGGATGGCAATGGGAATGGCACTCTGCCTTACCGCAGCTTCCCTGGCAGGCTGCTCCGGTACAAAAGATGCGGCTGATAGCACGCAGGCAGAGGCAGAAACCAGCGCAGAGGAGGCTGCAGCCGAGGAGGAGACAGCGAAAGAATCTGATCTGGATAAGCTGACCTTTACGTATGTAACTTCTCCGCTCAATGTGCCGACGATCATCGAGAAAAATCAGGGTATTTTTGAAAAAACATTTGGCGATATGGGGATTGAGGTTGATTATGCGGAGCTGACCTCCGGGGCAGATCAGACACAGGCGCTGGCTTCCGGCGATGTGCAGGTTTTGTATGCGGTTGGCGGTACTTCGGTGATTCTGTCTGCAGCAAATGGAGCGGATATCAAGGTATTAAATATGTACAGCCGTTCTCCGAAGGCATTCTGTATGTATTCTAAGGATGAGTCCCTGACGACGCCGGAAAGCCTGAGAGGAAAGACAATCGCAGGACCGACCGGAACCAACCTGCATGAGCTTCTCGTTTCCTATCTGGCAACGGCTGGCATGACGATCGACGATGTCAACTATGTCAATATGTCGATCCCGGATGCAAAAGCAGGTCTGGACGGCGGCAGTGTAGACGTGGCCCTGGTTGCTGGCGCAACTGCTTACAATGCAGGGCAGCAGGGTTACCACCTGGTAGCCGACGGCGAAGGCCTGATTAAGGCGATCATTGCAGTGGCAGTGACACAGAAATTCTATGACGAGCACCCGGAGATCATCGAGAAGCTGGAAGAAGCACAGACCGAGATTGCTGATTTCATGGAAGAAAAAACGGATGAGACGATGCAGATCGTAGCCGATGAGCTGGATCTGGACACCGATGCAGTCAAAAGCATGTACGATCTCTATGATTTCTCTACCGAGATCACAGATGATGACAAAGAAGGCTTCCAGAAGACCGCTGATTTCATGTATGAATCCGGCATGATCGACGAGGCATTTGATGTAAAACAGTTATTTATTGAAAAATAATCAGTGAACATTTGAGAGGATAAACGATTGAAAAGCAGCTCCCGGAGTGTGGATTCCGGGGGCTGCTTTTACGATTGCATATGCAATTATGAAAATACGGAATGTTTACGCTAATACCTTTTTAATCGCTTCTAACAGCTCATCATACGTCTCATAAGCCGGAATCTGCGGATATTCTGCCTTGATCTCCTCCGTCGTGCGGAAGAGGAAGCCCGCCTTGCTTGCCTCAATCATGGCGAGGTCGTTGTGGCTGTCGCCGCTGGCGATCGTCTCGAAGCCGCAGGACTGGAGTGCTTTGACGGTTGTATATTTGGATTTCTCACAGCGCATCTTAAAATCGGTAATCTCACCATTTTCGCTGACAACCAGAGAGTTGCAGAAGATGGTCGGATAGCCAAGTTTCTTCATCAGAGGTTCGGCAAACTGGGAGAAGGTATCGCTGATGATGATTACCTGAGTGATTTCTTTTAATTTGTCTAAAAACTCCCTTGCGCCCGGAAGCGGATCAATTTTAGAGATCGTTTCCTGAATTTCCTTGAGTCCCAGTCCGTGCTCGCGCAGGATGTTTAAACGGTAATTCATCAGTTTGTTATAATCCGGCTCATCGCGGGTGGTGCGTTTTAACTCCGGGATTCCGGTTTCTTCAGCAAATGCGATCCAGATTTCCGGCACTAATACACCTTCTAGATCTAAACATACAATATCCATGTCTCCTCCTGTCTGATACAACGCCTGTCAGCGCTGTGCTCGGTTGAAAAATTTGCTTCCTATTATAGACGAAATGCAGGGGAAATACCAGAGAAATTTGAGAAAAGATGAAAGAATAGAAAAAAGTGCGTTACTGGGCACGTATGCGTGAACAGTAACAAAAGTGCCAATTATTCGCGGTGAGAAAGATTCAGAAGTGAAGAGTTGGCATCATATAGCAGCAGAGTGGTTATCAATAGAATTAAAAAATACCAAAAAAGGGAGTCTCTTTTCGTGAGCGAGAGACTCCCTTTTTGGCACCTATAGTCGGGTTATAATTTGATTTTGATGAAATCATTAGCAATGCGCCGGTTTATTCATTTCAGATCTTTTATCGTTTTCTGTCTTCGAAGCAGTCGATTTCGAAAACAGTACTTTACCGGAATGAACCACAATAATGACACCCAGAACCATCAGCAGAACCGCGATAATAAGCTGCAGTCCTTCTACCATAAAGACAGCGGTTCCGGCATTGTAAGCCTTTACCAGTGCGATGCAGCGCTCAACGAGTGCGGTGAAGGTAACGCACAGCATAACAACCAGCGGAACCAGCAGCGTGCGGTTTTCACGGTCGGTGACGCGTAAGAAGACGCACAGGGTGATGAGAACCAGGGCGCTTAACAGCTGGTTGGCGCTGCCAAACAGCGGCCAGATGTTGGAATAGCCAATCTGGGTTAAAATGTAGCCGCATACCAAGGTGATAACAGTAGCAAAATATTTGTTGCAGAGAAGTTTTCTCCATCCTTCGGCGTGTTCCATATCATCGACACTGAACAGCTCCTGGAAGGACATACGTCCGATACGTGCAACGGAATCCAGGCTTGTCAGGGCAAGTGCGGAGACGCACATCGTCATAAAGCACTGGGCAGCGTAAACCGGGATGCCGAACATCTCCAGGAATCCGGCAACACCGGAGGAGAAGATAGCAAACGGAGTACCGGTTGCAGGCGTGCCATCAGCGGAAGCGGCAGCACCGGCAACGCACAGAGCCAGGACAGCCAGTAAACTTTCCAAAAGCATAGCGCCGAAGCCAACCTTCGGCATATCCTTTTCATTGGTGATTGCCTTGGAGGAAGTACCCGAGGAAACTAGGCTGTGGAAACCGGATACGGCGCCGCAGGCAACGGTTACAAACAAAATCGGGAACAGGTCACCGGATTTCTCATTGTGGAAACCAGTGTAAGGCGCCAGGTTCATTGCCGGATGTGCGACAAGCAGTCCAACGACGGCACCGATAATCATACCGGCAAACATAAAGGTTGTCATCAGGTCACGCGGTTCCATCAAAAGCCACATAGGAAGAACGGCTGCGAGGAAAATGTAAGCGAATACCATGTAGGACCAGTTTGCCTTGGTGGTAATGAGCGGGCAGTTCATGCCGATGACGAAAGCAGCTACCGTGCAGACAAGTCCGAGCATGGTCTGTTTCCAGCCATGGAACTGAGCCTTTTTCTGAATCAGTCCAAATACAACGGCAAAGGCAATGAACAGAAGGGAAATGCTTCCGGCTGCGCCGTTGACAGTTGCGGCGGCGGATAAGCTGGTCACGCCGTCTACCGTCTCATATGCATTGAATGTACCGGCAACCATGTCGGCAAATGCGGCGGTTACAATTAAAGTAAAGAGCCAGCAGAACAGAAGGAACAGCTTTTTACCGGTTTTGCCGATGTACTGTTCAATCAGAAGTCCCATCGATTTGCCTTCATTTTTAACGCTGGCGTACAGGGCACCAAAATCGGTAACAGCGCCGAAGAAGATGCCGCCGAGGATGATCCAGAGAAAGACCGGAACCCATCCAAAGACAGCCGCCTGAATAGCACCGGTGACAGGACCGGCACCGGCGATGGATGAAAACTGGTGGGCAAATACAACCCAGCCATCGGTCGGAACATAGTCCTGACCATCTTCTTTTGTGACGGCCGGTGTTTTGGCGTTTGGATCAATGCCCCATTTATGGGCGAGCCATCTGCCGTAGAGCAGATAACCAGCCGCCAGACAACAGGCTGCGATAACTACGATAACTAATGTGTTCATAAAGATACCTCCATTCCCATAGGTCAAATGGTTTTTAGTGTCCCGGCAGTTTGCCGGAGTTTCGGGAGCGGGGAAACAAAAAAGCCTCCGTCCTCCTGAAACTTTTAAAAGTTCAAGAAGACGGAGGCATAAGCATCCGCGGTACCACTTCTTTTACCGGCTGTAAAGCCGATCTCTCAGCCATATCCATCATTCTGAATATGTTCCTCTTTAACGGTAGGAATCCGGACCGGACTACTGGTATCCTGCATGCGTTTGTCCGATCAGCTCACAGGGGATAATTTCCATCGGCGTTACTGTCTTTCATCGCCCGGCAGCTCTCTGAAAACGTGGAGAATTGGAAATCGTGTCCTGCTCAATGCTTTTTACAAGTACGAATTATAGACTTTTTTAAAGGAAAGTCAATCGAAAAAATAGCCGGAAGTTTGTGACAGAAATTTTACAAATCCGTTATTTTGACAAAAAAATCACAACCAAGAAATCTAACAACTGCTTATCTAGAAGCATGAGTTACTGTTTACGCATATGTGCCCAGTAACAAGTCGGAAGCATTTCTGTGTTAAAACTTCGAAAAAACTGGACACACCCTTAGTTTGCTGTATAATAGGTAATTGTCGGTTCTTTTTAGGGCTGGCAATTATTTTTTATTTAAGTTGGGAAGAAAAAGGGAGAGTTTGAGGTATGGAAAAAATACGTCCAATGTTGTTTACAACATTGAAGAAGTATTCCGGTGCCCAGCTGATGTCTGATGTGGTAGCGGGTATCATCGTAGCGATCATCGCGCTGCCACTTTCGATCGCGCTGGCGCTGGCTTCGGGGGTAGGTCCGGAACAGGGTATCTACACGGCGATTGCAGCCGGATTTGTGATTTCATTTTTAGGGGGCAGCCAGGTACAGATTGCAGGTCCAACGGCGGCATTTGCAACGATCGTGGCAGGTATCGTGGCGAAGAGCGGCGTGGAAGGGCTGGCAATTGCGACGATCATGGCAGGTATCATCCTGGTTATCATGGGATTCTGCCATTTTGGTTCACTGATTAAGTTTATTCCGTTTACAATCACGACCGGCTTTACCTCCGGTATCGCGGTGACGATCGTCATCGGTCAGTTGAAGGATTTCTTTGGCGTAACCTATCCGGCAGGCATGGAGACGATCGAGACGATGCAGAAGCTGAAAGCGTTCGCAGCTGGATTCGGAAGTGTCAACCTGCACGCGATTATCGTCGGCGTGGTGTGTCTGGCGATTCTGATTGTGATGCCGATGATCACGGAAAAAATTCCGGGATCGCTGGTAGCGGTTATTGCAGGTATTTTAATGGTAAAAGTCCTGCCGTTGCATGTGAATACGATCGGCGACCTTTACACGGTCAGCAACAAGCTTCCGGCGTTCCGTCTGCCGGTGTTTAGCTACGATGTGATTCAGGGTTCCCTGTCGGATGCGTTTACGATTGCAGTTCTGGCGGCGATTGAGTCTCTGCTTTCCTGCGTGGTAGCGGACGGCATGATCGGCGGAAAACACCGTTCCAACACGGAGCTGGTGGCACAGGGCGCAGGTAATATTATTTCCGCCCTGTTTGGCGGTATTCCGGCGACGGGCGCGATCGCGCGTACCGCAGCCAATGTCAAAAATGGCGGCCGTACCCCGGTTGCAGGCATGGTTCATGCGGTTGTCCTGCTTCTGATACTGGTAGTTCTGATGCCGTGTGCAAGCTGGATCCCGATGCCGACCATCGCGGCAATCCTGTTTATGGTTGCCTACAATATGTGTCAGTGGAGAACCTTCGTCCGTCTGACCAAGACGGCTCCGAAGAGTGATATTGCGGTTCTGGTGCTGACATTCTTCTTAACCGTTATCTTCGATCTGGTTGTAGCGATCGAGATCGGTATGCTGTTATCCTGCCTGCTGTTTATGAAGCGGATGAGCGATGAGACGGGCGTCAGAAGCTGGCTCTATGTCGAAGAAGTAGAGGAGCAGAAGCGCAAAGAGCAGGAAGTAAGAAAAGCGAAAAAAGCCGGAAAAGAGCTTTCAGTGGAAGAGGCACAGCTCTTAGCGGCAGGGG
>ENA-ORSJ01002546-ORSJ01002546.1-human-gut-metagenome-genome-assembly--contig:-NODE-2546-length-11785-cov-2.538107_pt1 | contig 11785 bp, 1 predicted proteins | sample MGYA00242191_ERZ509158 | MGnify/ENA primary metagenome ERZ509158 (study PRJEB26280, sample SAMEA2338623) | human gut metagenome | biome: human gut; feature: human-associated habitat; material: faeces... | reverse complement strand
TACAGGGCCCGAGTTACGCTCGAAGCTGAAGTCGCTGTCAGGGCTTTTTCGATGCCGAAATCTGTGTGTTCTTGCCACTGAGAAAGGGCAATTGGCAGCATATTCCCTGTTGTGCAGAGGCCTGAGGGCGTGTTTTCGTTGTCCTCTCAAAGGGGAGAGACTTTTTGGTTGTGCATCGCTGGCAGCCGAAATACATGCTGCCTTGCGCGTTTCATGTGGGAAACATGCCGTGGAAGGCGGCGAAAAAAAGCGAAATTTCTGCTTGACAAAATTGCCTGAAAGACTCAACGTACCCGTAACAAATCCCCCAGCCAGGATAGTGGGATTTGCAGAGTTCCTGCAAGATACAGGGAGCTTGCCTGATAGAATGTTTTTCTTGTCACGTAAGGTCTCTCACGTCTGCAGGATTTTTTTGTATCTTTTGTTTGCCAGAAAAAGAGGATACAGAGAGAATTTTTCTCTGTATTTTTCCGGTATCTGACAAATCCTTTCAGGAAAGCCTGCAAGACCCAAAAAGCGATTTTACGCATAGAGCATAACAGACAACCTGAATTTTGTTCAGATATATTCCAGCTTGCAGATAGAAAGGAGTCCATCATGGCAGACATACGCCTTGTCAAGCCTCAGGCAAACGCAGTTCACAATGTCCCCTGTGCGACCGGAAACCGCTTTGTTCTGGATTTCCCCTCAGACGCGGCACTCTTTGCCAAAGACGGAGACGATCTTGTCTTGAGCTTTGAGGACGGTTCCTCCATACGCCTGCAGGATTTCTACACCACCTACTCGAAGGAGGAGATGCCGAGCTTCGAGATGGAGGGTGCTGAAATCTCCGGCGAGGACTTCTTTGCCGCCCTCGGCAACCCCGATCTCATGCCTGCTGCAGGTCCTTCCGCTGCAGCTGCCACCCGTGGCGGCGGCTTCAACCAGTACGGCAATGTGGAGCTTTTGCAGGGCATCGACCGTCTGGGCGGGCTCGACATCAGCTTCAACTGGGGCCAGGAGCACGAGGACGATCTCTATGCCTACGGGCACAGGGATATAGACTATGGCGTAAGCGTGGTCCCGGTTGTGCCGGGCATACTGGATCCGGGCATTCCGGTTGTTGACGATCCCGACAACCCCAATGACGGTGGCGTGGGTCCCGTGGTGGACAGACTTGAGGTCTGGGAGGAAGGCCTCGCCAACGGCAGTAACCCTGGAGGGGAAAATGTGCCCACAGTGGCCCATGGCGGCATGAACATAAGCGCCCCCGATGGTGTTGCGACCATTGTCATTGGCACAGTCACGGTCTTTGCCAATGGCCATCTTGTGCTTGGAAACGACGGCAAGCCGGTCAAGGTGGACACAGGCGAGGGCTATCTGCAGGTCACGGGCTTCAATCCCGCAACAGGGCGCCTTGAGTATACCTATACACTCATCTCGGCCACTCAGGAACACGGTCTCAGCTCTGACCACGACAAAGAGTTTGCCCACGAGCTCACAGTGACCGTCACGGACAGCGACGGGGACAGGGGATCGAGCACTATTGCCGTTGTCATCAGGGACGATGAGCCTACGGCTTACGACGATACCAACAGCATCACGGAAGGGGACAGTGAAGACGTTGTCTGTAGCGGCAACGTGCTGGATGGAACAATAGATAAAGGTACGGGAACTCCTACCAAGGACATCATCGGTGCCGACGGGCACATGGATGACGAGTCCAAGGTGAGTTGGACGACTGACGGACTGCAGTCTCTGGACGAGAACACCTATCAGACAAAGTACGGCACCATTAAACTGAATGCTGATGGTACCTATGAGTATACCCTTGATGGCGAGAATGATGCAGTGCGTGTGCTTGAAAACGAGCATACTACTCTTACGGAGACGTTCACGTATACCATCACGGACGCGGATGGGGACACCAGCGAAGCTACTCTGAGCATCACCATCAAGGGCAAAGACCATGAAGTGTTGGTGACCAATGGCGATACTCTTGTTGTCGACGAAGCAGATCTTGAAGACGGCAGCAAAGGCGGGCCTAGCGAATATAACACAACGGCCAAGGGTTCCATGGATATCACTGCTCATGACGGACTTGAGACTGTCACTATTGGTGGCATTAAAGTCGTGGAGAATGGACAACTGGTGGAAAATCCTGTTGTTCCAGATGGCTCTGTAGGCAAGATTACTGTCACGGATTTGATCGACCATGAGAATGGCACTTGGACACTAAAATACACGTATACCCTGGAGCATGCCACTACAGAACATGAAGACTCTGAAGTGCCTGGCCGCAACAACCTTGATGCGTCGCACACCTTTAAAGTGGTCGTAGAAGATCAGAACGGAGATACAAATTCTTCCGGACAGATCATAGTTGACATTGTGGACGATGTGCCTACGGCCAGGAATGATTACAACAGTGTTGATGAAGCTGATCCCACAGACGATGTTGACGTTATTGCAAGTGGCAACGTCATCTCTGGTACGCGGGAAGGCACCGAAGTTTCTGAGTACAAGGATACCCAGGGCGCTGACACGGCGACTGTGACCGGCATTGCCGTTGTCGACAGCGATGGCAATGCGGGAGAATCCTCAGCAGTACCAGCAGACGGGATAGAAATCACAGGCAAGTATGGTAACCTGACCATCAATCCCGATGGCTCCTATGACTATGTTCTTGATGAGAACAACTGGGAGGTCATGAAGCAGACAGGAGAAGAAGCAGATCCTCTGAAGGATGTATTCTCCTATACCATCACGGATGCTGACGGAGACACCGACGAGGCCAAGCTTACCATTACCATCAAGGGCTACGACCATAAGGATGTCGATGTGCAGTTTGCACCGAACCCGGTTGTCGTGGACGAGGCAGACCTTAAGGATAAGGACGGCAACTCTATAGGCAACGTTGACGGTAGTAAGCCAGCCACAGATACAGCCAGTAGCTTCTTCACCATTGATGCCAAGGATGGCCTGGAACGGCTGACTATTGACGGGAAAGAGGTGCAGCTGTCTTTTGCCGAAGACGGCAGTGTGACAGTGACTTACCCTGGCACGCACTATGAAGATAAGGGTGGTAACGGTTATCTGACCATTGATTCAGTGGTTGGGGACAATGGCTCGTATACCGTGCACTATACCTATCATTTGACAGGGCGTATCGAGCATGCCGGGCCCGAGAACCAGCTTGCCGACCGCAATGGCCTTGAAGATCAGCACAAGTTCAAGGTAGAGGTGTGGGATCAGGGCAATGACAGCAAGTCCGGCGAGATTACTGTTCAGATCCTGGACGACATCCCCGTACTTGTGGGCACCCCCACTCTCGAAAAGGGCCCTGTACCTGTGTGTGAAGATAAAATTGGCACGAATGGAACCTCTGTCACAATAGAGCTGAGCCAAGCCTTCAAGGATGAGTATGTTGACAAAAAATATGGCGCAGACGGTGAAGCCGAGAAGGACAAGGCGGTCTATTCTTTGAGGCTCTCCGGCGAGAGTGTGTCTACAAATCTGTATGGGCTTGTGGGTGAAGGAGAAGAAGCCGACTATGCGCCTATCTCTTTGGAACAAATCGAAAATGGTGACGTCCAGGGAGAGACAGAAGATGGTACAGTGTGCTTCATCATTCATGTCGATCCCACGACAGGTGAAGCAACCTTCACGCTGCACACACCTGTGCGGCATGAGGAAGGAAGCGATACAATCGGTCTTGAGACAACCGATGGTTCCTTGTCGTGTGTGTACACCATCACGGACGCGGATGGCGACAAGGCAGAAGCGATTCTTGATCTCGGAAAGGGTGTCTTCAAGATAGAAGACACCCAGACCCAGGCCGATCCAGTCGATCCAGAGCAAGACGCCCAGCTTGCCGTAGACGAAAGCTTTGCCAAAAGGCAAGAGGGGAATGTTGATCGCCTGACAGAACAAGATGACCCCATAGAAGATGATAAAGACAAAAATTTCGCAACAGACAAGGTAGCCACCTTTGATGCCAGGGACCTTTTCACGATTAAGATCGGGGCAGACGATCAGGGCTTGGAGGGATCGGACGGCTTTGCTGTCGAGCACACTTTTGCGCTGAAGATTGTGGAAAACGGCATAGATTCCGGCTTGGATGGGCTGTATGTCGATGGCAACAAGACCATGCAAGGCGACATCCTTCTTTTCGAAGAAAATGGCTCCATTGTCGGCCGTGTCGGTGAGGAAACTGGTCCTGAAGTCTTTACGCTCACTATTGACCCGCAAAGTGGGGAAATGAAGCTTGAGCTGTCGGGTGCAGCGTCCATAGTCCATGACAAAACCACAAAGTTCGACGAGGCAGTTGACCTTGCCGACAGGATACAGGTTGAGTTGACAGTCACAGACAGGGACGGTGATGAAGATACTGCGTATGCAGATGTGACTCTGACCTTTGAGGACGATGGTCCTGCCTTGAGCATGCCCAATGCTGAAGACATGGATACGGCTACGAAGGAGGGCACGGGAACCATCTCTGGACACATGGACATTGATTTCGGTGCGGACGGCCCCGCGGAGGATAATGCCATGGTTGTCACAGTGGAGGAAGGTGAAGAAGAGTACAGATTTGTCTGTGAGCAAGACGCGGATGGGACATGGTCCGCGACGGATGGAGAGAATGAATCACATACCTTCACAGTCGACAAAGACGGCAACTTCATCTATTCCCGCCCCGTCAGTGATGGCACTACGGACACTAATGTCACAATCACTGTAAAGCTCACGGACGGAGATGGAGACAGCATAGAGAAAACGGCTTTCGAGTATGCTCCTACCATCACGGTGGGCGAATATGAAGGTACAGTGCAGGAGGGAGGTGTTGCTGGACATACACTCGAGGATCCCAACGAAGGCGTTTCGGAGAAACCATCGACCTCCGGCACGATTACACTTGCACAGTCGTCCGAATCTGGAAAGGAGGACAACGGTGAGCTCACGCTGAGCCTGTGGGGTGGCTCTATCACCCATACCAGGCTGACCCCCAAGGCTGACGATGATGCGGATACAGTTTCTCAACCCAGTGATGAGTATAATGTGACAAATATCGGAAATATCACTGATGGTATGACGCTGTACCTTGTGAAGGGGAAGGACGGCATTGTTCTGAGCCGTGAAAATAACGAGACAAATTCGTACGGCAGCATCACCTTCACGAAGGACGAGGGGAGCGATACTTGGAATTGGAAGTTTGATCTGGCGGAAAATGGCCTTGTCAACAGCATGACCGAGAGGGAAGAAATACATCTTTCTCTCAATCTCGGCGTGTCCGATGGAATGTTGCAGGATGACAGCGGCAAGATAACGATCACCATCAAGGGCACCAATGACCTGCCTGTGTTTGTCAATGGCATCAGTGATTATAACGAGGCAGGAAAGAACCTTGTTACGGATACAGTTGGGGAAGGAGCCAAAGAAGCAAAAACAAAAATTGAAGGCACCCTTAGGGCCACTGATCCCGACACGGACAATGGCGGTAAAGAATCTGGCGATAAATCCACAAATCAGGAAAATAACCATCTGATCTTTTCGCTGGTAGGTTTTGAAGAAAGCAAGGTCGGAACAGTGGGCGAAGATGGCGAGTACACTGAATATGGTAACGATAATGCCGATCGCATTGACAATTTGCAAAGCATTGTCATTGAAAACGACGATGCCTCGATTACGACAAAGTACGGCACGCTGACTGTCAATGAAGACGGCACCTTTACCTACGAGCCCAGTGATACCTCGGCCATAGGCAAGGACGAGTACGTCACAGAAACCTTTACGGTCCGTGTGACGGACGCGCACGGTTCCTGGACCGAAAAGCAGATCACCATTACCCTGCGTGATGAAGACGCCCCTGATACTGGTACAGAGGTCACCTTGAACGCCAAGGAAGAGGGTGTCGCTGGGGATGCCGAGCTCCTGACAGACAATCACGATTACAATGCGCCAGTTAACACTCAGGATGGAGAACCTGAAGCAGAGGGAGGGACTGTTCTTTTCACAGACGAGGACCTCAATGATACTCTTAAGCTGACTGTTAATAATAATTCGTTGTTGAAATGGCAGAACGATGAATATACAGTCAATTTCCCGGACAATATTGAAGTAGGTATAGCCGGTAGTCCAAAAACAGTACTCTATCTTGTTGCCTATAACGATAATGGCGTGTGGTCCTTTAAGTGGACAGAGAGCAAGCAGGAGAACCAGGACATCGTTGGTACATTGACTCTTGAAAGAACAGATACGGGCGATGTTAAGGCTTCTTTTGAGCTGGATCCACAAAATACAACCGATAAAGAAACCGACAACAGCAACTTCCTTGATCAGCTGGAGCAGGGAGAGATTGTAACTGTCGAACTGCCCTTGCAGGCAGAGTCTTCTGATAGTGCTCCAGCAACCAGCCAACTGACTATCAAAATTGAGGGCACCAACGACAAGCCCGTCATTGACAGTGTTACAGAGGACCTGACTGATGGGGCCGAACAATACACCTACTCGAAAGAGGGCGAGGGCTCTGAAGATTCTGGTGAATCTTCTGAGACATCCGAGCCAGATCTTGAGGGTCGTGTGATCGCTCATGACGTCGACAGGGACAATGGTTCCGGGCAGTCTACGGCTGATATCACTGAACACGGCCTTGTTTTCACGTTGAACAAGAAGTTTGATTGCAGCACCGAGGGAGAAAAAGGTATAGCCGAGTCGGAATTCCAGGAAGAGGGTTCCGCTCCTTTTAGCAAAGAAGCAGAGCAGGCTGGTGAATTTACCGATCAGTACACCACCATCAAGACTACCTACGGAACCCTGGAAATCGAACCGGAAACTGGCGAATTCACCTATACTCTGGACAAGCCCGAACGCGATGAGGAGGGCAATCCCAACCCCATCATGGAGCTCGGCGAGGGACAGTCTGTCACGGAAACCTATACGGTGCGTGTGACGGACAGCCATGGTTCCTGGACGACGAGCGAGATCGAGATAACGATAAAGGGCACCAATGACAGACCCGTTATCACCACTACTGAAAATTTGGTGGTACATGGATCAGAAGAAAACACCCCTGATAAAAGCTATCATGAAGAGGAAGGTGATTTATCCACTGCTACAATAGTAGCGGAAGACTACGATCTCGGAGATAAAATCACGGGATTCTACTTTTACAAAGATGGTCAGGAATCTGATCTGAAGGACAGTATATCCATTACAGGTCAGGATCTGCTTGATATATTGAAAAAGAATCACGAGGCATTTTCAGGATCAGAGAATGAGTTGCAACAGCTGAAAGAATATCTTGAGCTGCATGCGGGAGACGACGTTGCAACTTTGCAGCTCTCTACCAAGCCAGATGGCACAGCAGAACTGACTCTGAAGCCCAATCAGGACTCCCCGTTCCTTCAGTCCATGAAAACGTCTTCCTACATAAAATTCGAACTTTCAGACATAGATGGGTATCATGTTGTTGCACAGGATGAGCATCAAGCTTTGAGTAACAATGTTAACGTCAGTCTCGTTCTGCACGGAACAGACGACAGTACAGCCACAACATCTGTGACCGTCCCCCATGTGAAAGAAGAGGGAGTCTATCGTGGAGAGTCGAATCAGATACTGGTTACTGATAAGATCACAGACTCTTCAGTTGAGCCTGGCTATGGAAAGGATCTGGTTTCTGCTACAGGCTCTTTCATCGTCCACGACAGGGACGCTGGTCAGATAGTCTTCAAGATAAAAGATGGTATTATTGGCAAGGAGACAGGCACAAAATTTGGAAAAGATGGGGAGGAGATAGACTTTGATAGCGAAGGCACAGGTGATAGCCCCATATATGTCCTTGGAGAGTACGGCTATTATGAAATCACGCTGAATTCTGTCATGGACCCAGACACAGGAAGCAAAACCTTTGAGTATACGTATAGCCTCTACTCGGAGAATGTGCCCCCAAATGTCAAAGATCGGTTAGATGGGGAGCTTGATGAGAAGATTGCCTTGGTAGACTCCATACCGCAGGGCGAAAAGGTCCAGGATCCTGTTACCATCATGGTCAATACTGGCAAGGAAGAAGACACAGCTCTCTCCCTTTCTGCCACTGTTTCCGGCAGCAATGACAAGCCGTACATTGACGAAGTTACCGATGATGCCCCCTCGGAAGAAGGGTACACGTCGCTGGACGTTGTTTCTGAAAAACCAAATGAATCAGACACATCAAGCTCGATGTATTTTGACAAGGAGGAAGGGACACTCCATATCACCCTGCAAAGAAACAGCAACGGATCTTCCGGCAAGTACATTGGTCAAATCCAGGGCGTTGATCCGGACCGGCCCCTCGAAGAAGGCGACACGGCCGACGGCACGACCGTTGTCAACTATGCCTTTGTCTACACAAAGGATGGGGATAACACTGTCTCCAACGTCTGGTCCATTGACGGCGCTACAGCCACGTCCAAGTACGGTACCATCAGCATTGATGCCAACGGCGTTATCCGCATTGAGCTCAACAAGGATGCTGGCAAAGACATCTCCCAGGGTGATTGGGAGGATATCTTTGACGGTCTTGGCGTGCGCTGCATAGACGATCTCGGAGCCACGTCCGAGGTTGTAACCCTTTTCGGCAAGCTCGTTGGCGTGGACGATAAAGCCACAGCCATAGCAAGCAACGAATCCTTGTGGGAAGGGCAACATGACTCTGATGACGATCATTCTCCGAATCCGTATGGGGGAGAAAAGGAGCCTGTTTTTGCCGACAAGGAAGGTCACATCGTTGATGGTTCGATCAGAGTCACGGATCCAGACAAGGGTGACGAGATAGGATCGGTTGTGACTGTCACCTTCGGTCAAGGAGAACCGAAAAAATTAAATTTTGGTAATCAGAATTCCATAACAATCGAAGGTGATAACGGCATGTTCACCTTCACTCTGCAGTACGGCGAAGAGGGAAGCAATACAGCGACCTTGCACTACACCTACACCTATACTGGTGCCCCGGAGGACCTTGATCACCTCAATATCGATGACCAGGATACTCTTGAAGACGTCAAGGTGAGCTTTACTTCCGGTCCGGATGAAAGCAGGCAAACCATAGATTCAAGCATCACCATTACCGCAAAGGGCACCAACGACGCCCCTGTCATAGAGTCTGTCAATAATACGGAAGTCAGTGAGACAGGGGAGCCGTACTTTGGTGGCATAGTTCCCGCCAGGGGTCAGGCTGAAGGGAATATTAAATTCAGTGATGTGGACAATGCCGGCGAAACCTACTGTGGTTTCCTCACCTACACTGACCCCGTAACAGAGACTACCTACTATCTCTATGGCGAGACTGGGGCGGATGGAAATACTGTCTATAACGTCTGGTATTTGTCCAATCCAGACAATACTCTTAACGTAGACAACATCACTTACGAAGATCTTGTGCTCACCAATCATGTGGAATTGGAGCACGGCACGTTGTATGTGGACGATCAGGGGAACTATGTCTACAGTAGAAAGCCTAACGACCTCAGCAATGAACCGGAAAACGTCTATGTCACTGTGAGCGATCCGCACGGTGCCATGGACAGTGTGAAAATAGAATTTAAATTTGAAGAAGGCAATGACGGTGGCAAGCTTCCGGCCATAGATATGGATGATGCCACCCTGTCTGTGATTGAGCCATCGAGAGGAGGCGATCGCGTGTACGCAGGCAAGGAAGGAAGCTATGTGAGCTCTTTTGACGAAGAAATTCGGGAGAAATTCGAGCTGACCCTGTACTACACCAAGGACGCTGAAGGCAATCAGCAACTGGTGTACAAGGACGAAGATGGCAATTTCGTGGATGCCGAGGGGAGTTCTGTTGATAATCCGTCTACCGGCACCCTGGTTTCTGATGGCAAGGGCGGCTTTACTTGGGAATTCAAGGACGGTGATACAGTTATCGTCCCTGACGTTGAATTGGAAATCCGTTTTGCCGAACCCGATGATCCCGATGGCTGGGAGCACGGCTCCTATTCCATGGCTACAGACTACGGCACAGTCTATGTGGACAGGAAGACAGGCGAGATACGTTACGAGCTGGACAGCCGTGCCGACGCCCTCAATGCTGGCCAGAAGGTAACCGAGCCTGTCGCTGTCTGGATCAACGGCCACCAGGTTGGTGATCTCACGCTGGAAGTGACAGGTACGGGTGACGCATCGCTCGTCGAGGCTCCTGCCCTGCGCGTGGATCTGGACGATGCGACCCTTGTCGACTCCGGGACAGTGCAGATTGACGATATCGACAACAGCGACACTGGTAACAATAGCGTCAATGATACGCACACTCTTGAAGTTACGCTTGACGGCGACACTAAACTGACCGTAGGAGACGGCACTTCCATCTATGTGGTGGCTACGGAAGAACAGCTTGGTTATGAGCTTGTGCAGACGATCGACGGTGTCGATAAGGACTCCTTGTATGGTAAACTGACCTTTACCTACGACAAGGATGGCTATCACTACACCTTCACCCCTGCCGACTCTGAGGCCAGCAAGAACCTCAGGGATGATGCCACGATTGATTTCACTATTCCCCTCATTGTGACCGATACTTCTACTACGGCAGGGAGCTCGGAAGAGTACAACAATCCAACCACCTCTAATGCAGACCTTGTAATCACCCTTGAAGGCAAGGCCGATGAACCCCAAATTACCGGTGACCTCAACGTTGGCATTACCGAGGAGGGGAGTGTTCCCGAGGATAAGGGAACAAGTGCCGGTCCGGATTCCCATGCCGTGCAGGGCAAGCTTGGGATCGAGGACTACAACGAAGGCTACAGCATCAGTGGCGTGAGTGGGGATGAAAGTACTTTCGAAAATGGCTCAACCGTCATCGAGGGTACGTATGGCACACTTGTCCTCAAGCAGGATGGCTCCTACACCTATACTCTGAAGTATGACAAGGTGCAGTCCCTGCAGCAAGGACAAGAGGAGGAAGATACTTTCACAGTGAAGGTAGTCAATGGCGCCGGACAGGATGCCTATGCTACCATTATTGTCGATGTCATTGGCGAAAACGATCAGCCCGTCGTGACTGTCACGCCCGTGCTCTCCGTTCAGGAACAGCATGGTACAGCCCAGTCTGTCAGCGGCAGGGTCGAAGCCCAGGATATTGATGGCGATGCTCTCACCTACGGCATTATGGCTGGTGAAGAATTTGTTGCCCCAACAGAAGATGGACAAGAAGCCACGGTCTATGTTTATGCCAATGGGGATGGATTTGCCTTCCAGACTGAAGACAATGGAGAGCAATCACTCCTTGTCGGAAAGCTCACCATGGCTCAAGACGGCACCTATACCTTTGTCCCCGAAGACTCGGAGTTTGTCCGCGCTCTTGATGCCGGAGAGAGCATAAACTTCACAATCCCCGTGGGTGCCCAGGATCAGTATGGTGATCCTGTCACAAGGCCCGTATCCATTACGGTCCACGGCAGCAACGAGAATCCCGAAATCACGACGGCCATCGAGATTTCGGAAAATGATATGCTGCAAGAACCGTCAACAGAGCCTCAGTATACCCTGACCATTACCCCAGGGAATCATAACTATTCCGCCACGGACGCCGAAGATGGCACTGAGGGGCTCTCCTATACCTTTGAACGGAATGGAGAGTACCTGACACATGCGGAGACGACAGTCTCTGCTGGTGGAAAGGAATACAATGTTTCCCTCGCCATTGACGAAAATGGGAAAATTTCCCTGAGCTACGGCGACGATCTCAGGGCGGCAATCGATGCCCTAGTATTTTGTTCTTGAAAAAAACTTAGAGGTTGTATACACTAGGTATGTG
>ENA-ORSJ01002545-ORSJ01002545.1-human-gut-metagenome-genome-assembly--contig:-NODE-2545-length-11796-cov-3.073759_pt1 | contig 11796 bp, 10 predicted proteins | sample MGYA00242191_ERZ509158 | MGnify/ENA primary metagenome ERZ509158 (study PRJEB26280, sample SAMEA2338623) | human gut metagenome | biome: human gut; feature: human-associated habitat; material: faeces... | reverse complement strand
CTTCCATATTGCCGTAGACAGCGGCATGGGACGTATCGGCTACAAGCTGTCGGAACGAAGCGTCGAAGAGATAAAGCGCATCAGGGCTCTGCCCTGTGTGATGATGGAAGGGATATTTACGCATTTTGCCGTGGCCGACGACGCGGCAGACGACGCCTGCGCGTACACGAAGGAGCAATTCTTTCAGTTTACACAGATGTACCGCTGGCTGTGGGAAGAAGGCGTGTCATTCCGCTTCCGTCATTGCGACAACAGCGCCGGCGTCCTGGCGTATCCGGCGTTTTTCTGCAACATGGTGCGTCCCGGTATTATTCAGTATGGCTATAATCCCTTCGGTGCGGCGCGTCCTCCGGAGTTTGTACCGCATCCCGTCATGTCCCTGCGCTGCTGTATTACCCATGTGAAGCGCCTGGAAGAAGGAGAGACCGTAGGATACGGCCGCAGGTTCAGGGCGAGTCGTCCTACCTTGGTCGCCACCTTGCCGTTAGGCTATGCCGACGGATATTCCCGCCTCCTGTCCAACCGGGCCGACGTATTGGTACGGGGACGGCGCGTCCCTCAAATCGGCAATATCTGCATGGATCAGTGCATGATAGACGTTACCGATATTCCTGACGTGCGCGTAGGCGACGAATGCGTGTTGTTTGGTCGTCAGGGAAACGAATATATTGGAGCGGACGAGCTGGCACGCATCATAGGGACGATACCTCATGAAGTGCTCTGCAATATCGGCCGCCGCGTCCCCCGTGTATATGTCGAAAAGGGGCGTTGCGTCGGCCGGACGGAATATTTGTTTCAACCGCAGCGCGTTTAGCTTTAATGAACTGCCGCGTTCGTATTGCGCGAAAGAGATGCGAGCCCCTTCGGTTCGAAAGAATGGGAACTGTTAGGTTCACTTTAAAACAAATGTTTGAAAATAAAGAAATGCAATAAAAAATGTTTAATATATTCGATTATTGTGCATATACACAACAAAGTTTATAGTTTTGTCATATTGTTTTATCGTATGGCCTATGACATAATAAACCCAAGAAAAAGCAACGGCGCTTTTCCATAAGAACGCCGCTGCTTTTTTAGTATTATAACGCCAGGGGGATGATTTCATGACAGGACAAGAAATACGCGATATGGATTTAAAATATAATCTGCATTCGTGGTCGAAGCAGAAGGGGCTGAAGCCCTTAGTCATTACGAAGGCGGAGGGCATCTATTTATGGGACAGCGACGGCAAGCGGTATATGGATATGTCGTCGGAGCTGGTCAATGCCAATGTCGGCCACGGCAATAAGGAAATCGTCGAAGCCATCAAGGAGCAGGCCGACAAGTATTGTTTCTTATCTCCGGGATTTGCCGTAGAGCCGAGAGCTATTTTGGCCAAAATGGTCATCGAACGGATGCCCGACAACATGGGGAAGGTATTTTTCACCAACGGCGGCGCCGACGCCAATGAAAACGCGATCAAGATGGCCCGTTTGTATACGGGGCGTTATAAAATCATGAGCCGGTACCGCAGCTATCACGGTTCGTCCTTCGGCGCCGGCAATATCAGCGGCGAACCGCGTCGTTATGCTTTAGAGCCGGGGATTCCGGGATTCATCAAGTTTTTCGACCCTTACGTATACCGGGAAGCCATTTCCTTTGAAAGCGAAGAGGCGGCGACGAAATTTTATATCGCGAAGCTGCGGGAACAGGTCGTATATGAAAATCCGTCGTCCATCGCGGCCATCGTCATGGAAACCATTACGGGATCCAACGGCGTCATCATCCCGCCGAAGGGCTATCTGGAAGGCGTGCGCAAGATCTGCGACGAATTCGGCATCATGATGATTTGCGACGAAGTCATGGCCGGCTGGTGCCGGACGGGCAAGATGTTCGCCTTTGAACATTTCAATGTCAAGCCCGATATCGTGTCCTTTGCCAAGGGCATTACGTGCGGCTACGTGCAGCTGGGCGGCGTCGCCGTTTCCAAGGACATCGCCGCGTTTTTCGACGACCATGTCTTGTCCTGCGGCCTGACGTACAGCGGCCATCCGCTGGCCTGTGCTGCCGGCATCGCCTGCTTGAAGTACTACGATTCGGCCCATATCTTAGAGAACGTAAACGCCGTAGGCGCCGTGCTGGGCGAGCTGGAAGAAGGGCTGAAAGAAAAGCACGCCTGCGTTGGAGACGTCCGCTATATCGGGCTATGGTCGGCTATCGAGCTGGTAAAGGACAAGAATACGAAGGAACCCCTCGTGCCGTATGGGAAGGACGAACAAGGCGTGATGGCTTCTATCGTGCAGTCGTTGATCCGCAAGGGATTTTACACGTATTCACACGAAAATATGATTATCGTCGCGCCGCCCCTGATCATTACGAAGGAACAGCTTTTGGAAGCTATGGATATTCTGGACGGCGTACTCGGTGAGGTAGACGCCATGATATAGCGGGGGCTTCTCGCAGCGTGCATGGAGAGCGCACGTTTGATGGCCTGTCGGGGTTAGATATTTAAGCGGTGCAGAGATTTTCTAAAAATGTTTGTGCAGATGTCTAATTGCTTTTTGTATTTTTAAGTGTTAAACTTATTTCATTCCAAAAATAAAATATTTCAAATGACGACGGCGTTATTATTAAAACATAATTGCGCCGTCTTTCTTTTTTTGGAAATATCGTTGGGAAAGGGGGACATGGATATGATGGAAATCAAGGCGATCATTCGCCGGGAATGTCTGAATGCCTTAAAAGACGGGCTGGCTGAAAAGGGCCTGTACGGCCTGACCCATTGGCCCGTAGTGGGACGAGGGAAACAGCGGGGCGTCATCGTAAACGGCGTATCCTACGACGAGCTGCCGAAGGAAATGGTGTACATCGTCGTTCACGACGACCATAAGACGGAAGTGATTCAAACGATTATCTCCGCATGCCAGACCAAGCCGAAGGGAACTCCAGGAGACGGGCGGATATTCATCAACAGGCTGGACGAAGGATATACCATAAGCCAGCAGCTGCTCTGAACGGAGAGAAACACGGCATAGGAACGGAGGGAAATACATGATGGAAGGCACATTATGGCTGCAGTTCGTGCAGCAGCTCATTAACGGCATATCCTTAGGCAGCATTTACGCGCTGATAGCCCTAGGATATACGATGGTATACGGCATTATGAAATTGATTAACTTCGCTCACGGCGATATCTACATGATCGGCTCGTACGTCGGATTTTTTGCGATTACGGCCATGGGGCTGCCCTTTGTGCCGGCGATCCTGGCGGCGATGGTCATGACGGGGATTTTGGGGATGGTCGTCGAACGGCTGGCGTATAAGCCCCTTCGCCATAGCCCGAAAATCGCCATATTGACGACGGCCATCGGCGTCAGCTTGTTCTTGGAATACACGACGATGCTCGCCTTGTCGCCGCAGCCGCGGACCTTTCCGCACGTACTGGACAACAGCGTGTATCACATCGGCGGCTTGGTCATTTCGTTTCAGCAAATCGTCATCTTCCTTATATCGGTCGTGCTGATGCTGATTCTGACGTACGTCGTTAACTATACGAAAATGGGCAAGGCCATGCGGGCCGTCTCGTATGACCCCGACGCGGCCCAGCTCATGGGAATCAACGTAGACAAGACGATTTCCTTTACCTTCTGCATCGGGTCGAGCCTGGCCGGCGCGGCCGGCGTCCTCGTCGGGATTTACTATAATTCCATCGAGCCCCTCATGGGCATCATGCCGGGCATGAAGGCCTTCGTAGCGGCGGTCCTCGGCGGCATCGGCATCATTCCCGGCGCGATGACCGGCGGCATTATCTTAGGCGTCGTCGAAGCCATGGTCAGCGGATTTATTTCGTCTACCTTCCGCGATGCCGCGGCCTTCGCCATTTTGATTATTATCTTGCTCATCAAGCCGACGGGACTGTTCGGAAAGAATGAACGAGAAAAAGTGTAGGTGATGAATATGATAAACCGATTGCGAAAACAAGACGCTGTATTCTTACTTGCCGCCGTCGTCGTCTTTGCCGTATTGCAGTTTCTGATGGCCGAGCGAATCGTATCGTCGTTCTGGCGGCTGAATATATCGTTGATTTGCCTGAACGTCATGCTGGCGTCCAGCTTGAACCTGATTAACGGCGTTACGGGGCAGTTTTCCCTGGGGCACGCCGGCTTTATGGCTGTCGGCGCTTACGTGTCGGCCGTATGCACCGTATTCCTGCACCTGCCCTTCGTCGTCAGCCTAGTCTGCGGGGCGGCTGCCGCCGGCCTGCTGGGCTTTCTCGTCGGCGTGCCGACGCTGCGGCTGCAAGGCGATTATTTAGCCATCGCTACGCTGGGCATGGGGGAAATTATCCGCATCTGCATCTTGAATATACAGCAAGTAGGCGGTGCGTCGGGGATGTCGGGCATCCCGCGGGACACGACCTTTCCCTGGCTGTTTTTCTGCATGGTCGTGACCTTGTTCGTCCTAAAGAATATTATCCACTCCAAGCAGGGCAGGGCCTGCCTGGCCGTACGGGAAAACGCCATTGCCGCCGAAGCTATGGGCATCGATACGACGGCCTTTAAGGTATTTGCCTTTACGATCGCGTCGATGTTCGCCGGGTTGGCCGGCGCGCTGTTCTCTCATTACTTCGGCATCGCCCATCCGTCGAGCTTTACCTTCATGCGGTCTTTCGACATCATGACGATGGTCGTCTTAGGCGGCCTGGGCAGCTTGTCCGGCTCGGTCATCGGCGCCTTTATCCTGACCCTGATTGCCGCTGTGATGCAGAGCTATCCCGAATACCGCATGATCGTATACGCCTTGCTGCTCATCATACTCATGCTGTACCGTCCGAATGGGATTCTCGGCAATAAGGAGCTGGCTGAGCTGATGCTGTCCAAATGGAAGAAGGGGGGACGCGGCGATGGACCCGTTGCTGAAAACAAATAATGTATCCATATCCTTCGGCGGCATCAAGGCCGTCCAGGATTTTAACATCGTATTGAACCGGGGCGAGCTCGTCGGCCTCATCGGGCCGAACGGCGCAGGGAAGACGACGGCCTTCAACTTGCTGACCGGCGTATATCAGCCGACGACGGGGACCATTGAATTCGACGGCGTCGACGTCACGGGGATGAAGCCCTATAAAATTACGCAGCACGGCATTGCCCGCACGTTTCAGAACATCCGCCTGTTTGGAAACTTAACCGTATTGGATAATGTCAAAATTGCCTGCAATTACCTGGTCAACTACAGCCTGGCCGAAGCGATCCTGCGCGTCGGCCGGTACGGGAAGGAAGAAGAACGGATTGAACGCGAAGCGATCGAGCTGCTGCGGCTGTTTAAGCTCGACGATAAAAAGGACGAGCTGGCGTCCAACCTGCCCTACGGCTTGCAGCGGCATCTGGAAATTGCCCGGGCCCTGGCGGCCCGGCCGAAGCTGCTCCTGCTGGACGAACCGGCGGCGGGCATGAATCCGCAGGAAACGCTCGATCTCATGCACTTGATTGAAGAAATACGGAAGCGCTTCCAGCTGACGATTTTACTGATCGAACACGACATGTCCCTGGTCATGGGGATCTGCGAACGCCTGTACGTCCTGGAATTCGGCAAAATCTTAGCCCAGGGGATACCGCAGGAAATCAAGTCGAACGCCGACGTCATCCGGGCGTATTTAGGCGAGGAGGTGTGATCATGAGCCTGTTGGAATTAAAGGATATCAACGTCTATTACGGCGCGATTCACGCCCTGAAGGGAATCAGCCTGAACGTCGAAGAAGGACAGATCGTCAGCCTCATCGGCGCGAACGGTGCCGGCAAGACGACGACGCTGCGGACGATTTCTGGGCTGCTGCGCTCCAAGACCGGGTCTATTTCTTTCATGGGAAAGGAGCTGCGGCACGAAAGCGCCGAATCCATCGTGCGGCTGGGGATTTCCCATTGTCCCGAAGGGCGGCGGGTCTTCGCCGATATGTCCGTCAAGGAAAACCTGGAAATGGGGGCCTTTACCCGTAAGGATAAGAAAGAAATTTCCCAGACCATGGACATGATTTACGACCATTTTCCCCGCCTGAAGGAACGGATGAACCAGATGGCCGGCACCCTTTCCGGCGGCGAGCAGCAGATGCTGGCCATGGGCCGTGCTCTGATGAGCAACGCCTCCATGCTGATGCTGGACGAGCCCTCCATGGGTCTGTCGCCTCTGCTGGTGCAGGAGATCTTCGACATCATCCAGAACATCCACAAAGAGGGCATGACCATCCTGCTGGTCGAGCAGAATGCACAGATGGCCCTTTCCGTGGCAGACCGCGCCTACGTCCTCGAGACGGGCCGCGTGGTCATGGATGGCACCGGTGCTGAGCTGCTGACCAACGAGCGTGTCCGCAGCGCATATCTGGGCGGTTAAAGTACAAAAAGTAAAAGAGGCGTGACCTTGCGGTCACGCCTCTTTGTTTTATATGAGCTGATTTTGTCAGCCTGTATATTTGCTGACTCCCAGCAGCTCCTCGGCCCGCTTGACCTGTTCCGCCGTGGGCGGGACAGCGTCGGGCAGGGGATAAGGGATGCCGAGCTTCTGCCACTTGAAGAGGCCCAGCGTGTGGTAGGGCAGTACCTCCACCCGCTGCACCGTCTTGAGGGACGAGAGGAACTCTGCGGTCTTCCGCAGGCCGTCTTCGTCGTCCGTCAGGCCGGGGACGAGGACATGGCGTATCCAGAGCGGCACACCGAGGTCGGAGATGTGGCGCGCCATCGCAAGGATGTTCGCGTTGTCCCTGCCGGTGAGCCTGCGGTGCTTCTCCGGGTCGATCTCCTTCAAATCGAGGATGACGAGGCTGGTGGACTTCATCAGCCGGTCAAAATCGGCCAGATACGCTGCATCGTCGGGGCGGAAGGGCTGACCGGCGGTGTCCAGAGCCGTATGCACGCCCTTGGAGCGCGCCAGCTCGAAGAACGCCGTCAGAAACTCCATCTGGCGCAGCGGCTCCCCGTGATGCCGCCCTTTTTGCCCCAGTAGTTGCGGTAGCGCCACACCCGCTGGAAGAGCTTGTCCACCGTCCATTCCTCGCCGCCCTCAGCCCATGTCTCCGGGTTGTGGCAGTATTTGCACCGCAGGGCGCACCCCTGCAAAAAGACGACGAAGCGGACGCCGGGGCCGTCCACAGAACCGAAAGTCTCCAGCGAGTGGACGTATCCGATGGGGTTACAGAGCTGCATGGCAGGTACGGGAGATGACATCCATCTGCTGCTCGCGGGTCAGGTCGATGAACTTGACGGCGTAGCCGGAGACACGGATGGTGAAGTTTGCGTACTCCTCCTTCTCGGGGTGCTCCATAGCGTCGATGAGCTTCTCCTTGCCGAAGACATTGACGTTCAGGTGGTGTGCGCCCTGGTCGAAGTAGCCGTCCATGACCTGCACCAGATTCTCAACGCGCTCGCCCTCGCTGTGGCCCAGAGCATCGGGGTTGATGGTCTGAGTGTTGGAGATGCCGTCCAGAGCCCAGTGGTAGGGCAGCTTGGCCACGGAGTTCAGAGAGGCCAGCAGGCCGTTCTGCTCTGCGCCGTAGCTGGGGTTGGCACCGGGTGCGAACGGGGTGAATGCGGCACGGCCATCGGGCAGAGCGCCGGTGTACTTGCCGTAGACCACGTTGGAGGTGATGGTCAGGATGGAGGTGGTAGCCTCGGAGTTGCGGTAGGTGTGGCGCTTCTTGATCATCTCAAGGAAGGTGCGCAGCAGCCAGACGCCGATCTCGTCGGCACGGTCATCGTCGTTGCCGTATTTCGGGAAGTCGCCCTCGATCTCGAAGCCGGTGGCAAGACCCATCTCGTCGCGCACGACCTTGACCTTGGCGTACTTGATGGCGCTCAGGGAGTCGATGACGTGGGAGAAGCCGGCGATGCCGGTGGCAAAGGTGCGGCGGACTTCGGTGTCGATGAGGGCCATCTCAGCCTCTTCGTAGTAGTACTTGTCGTGCATATACTGGATGAGGTTCAGCACGTTGACGTACAGGCCGGCCAGCCAGTCCAGCATCTGGACGTACTTGGGCAGCACCTCGTCGTAGTTCAGGTACTCGCCGGTGATGGGGGCGTAGTTGGGGCCGCACTGCTCGTGGCTCTTCTCGTCCACGCCGCCGTTGATGGCGTAGAGCAGGCACTTTGCCAGGTTGGCACGTGCGCCGAAGAACTGCATTTCCTTGCCGGTCTGGGTAGCAGACACGCAGCAGCAGATGGAGTAATCGTCGCCCCAGACGGGCTTCATGACGTCGTCGTTCTCGTACTGGACGGAGCTGGTGTTGATGGACACCTTGGCGGCGTACTTCTTGAAGTTCTCAGGCAGAGCAGAGGAGTACAGAACGGTCAGGTTCGGCTCCGGTGCAGGGCCCATGTTCTCGAGGGTGTGCAGGAAGCGGTAGCAGTTCTTGGTGACCATGCTGCGGCCGTCCATGCCGATGCCGCCCACTTCCAGCGTTGCCCAGACGGGGTCGCCGGAGAACAGCTGGTTGTAGCTGGGGATGCGGGCGAACTTGACCATGCGGAACTTCATGACCATGTGGTCGATGAGCTCCTGAGCCTCGCTCTCGGTCAGGATGCCCTTGTCCAGATCGCGCTGGATATAAATATCGAGGAAGGTGGAGATGCGGCCCACGCTCATAGCGGCGCCGTTCTGGGTCTTGATGGCGGCCAGATAGCCGAAGTAGAGCCACTGGACAGCCTCCTTGGCGTTGGCAGCAGGCTGGGAGATGTCGAAGCCGTAGGCGGCAGCCATCTCCTTCATGCCCTTGAGGGCCGTGATCTGCATGGCGATCTCCTCGCGCTGGCGGACGATCTCCTCGGTCATGGTGCCGTCACCGCAGTTGGCAAAGTCATTCTGCTTGGCCTTGATGAGGTAGTCGATGCCGTACAGCGCCACACGGCGGTAGTCGCCGACAATGCGGCCGCGGCCGTAGGTGTCAGGCAGACCGGTGACGATATGGCTGTGGCGGGCCTTCTTCATCTCGGGGGTGTAGGCATCAAACACAGCCTGATTGTGGGTGCGGCAGTATTTGGTGAAAATCTCGTGCAGCTTCTCGCTGGGCTGGTAGCCGTAGGTCGTGCAGGCCTGCTCCGCCATCTTGATGCCGCCGTAGGGCATGAAGGCACGCTTGAGCGGCTTGTCGGTCTGCAGGCCGACAACCTTTTCAAGGTCCTTCAGCTCGGGGTCGATGTAGCCGGGGCCGTAGGCGGTCAGGCCGGAAACGACCTCGGTCTCCATATCCAGAACGCCGCCCTTGGCACGCTCGGCCTTCTGCAGCTTTTGCAGAGCGCCCCACAGCTTGTTGGTAGCGTCAGTCGGACCGGCGAGGAAGCTCTCATCGCCGTCATAAGGGGTGTAGTTCTTCTGGATGAAGTCACGGGTGTTGACTTCCTCTTTCCAAATGCGGCCTTCAAAGCCTTCCCACTGTTTGAAATCTGTCATTATGCACCTCTTTTAAGTTATGGACAGCCGGGTTTTCCCACCCGGCAAAGATACTATACCAGAAAATCAGGGTTTTCGTATGTTGTCTCGGCAACATTACAGAAATTTTACAAATCTTCTTGCGCCAAAAACGCGCGATCTTTTCTACAAATGCGTAGGGGCGGGGGCTCTGCTCCGCCCCTACCGCACGCTTTTTGTCGAGCCCGGAGATTTTCCCTGTTATTACTTTTTGATGTTAAACGCCCCAAATCCCGGGTACTGCGCGGCGGCGCCGAGGTCCTCCTCGATGCGGAGCAGCTGGTTATATTTGGCAACGCGCTCGCTGCGGCTGGGGTCTTGATCTGGCAGGTGTTCAGCGCCACAGCCAGATCGGCGATCGTGGTGTCCTCGGTCTCGCCGGAGCGGTGGGACGCAATGGCGGTGTAGCCCGCCTTGTGCGCCATCTTGATCGCCTCGAGTGTCTCGGAAACAGAGCCGATCTGGTTCAGCTTGATGAGGATCGAGTTGCCGCAGCCGAGGCTGATGCCCTTGGCAAGGCGCTCGGTGTTGGTGACAAACAGGTCATCGCCGACCAACTGGACCTTGCCGCCCAGTTCCTTCGTCATCTGCTGCCAGCCCTCCCAGTCCTCCTCATCAAGGCCGTCCTCGATGGAATAGATGGGGTACTTCTCGACCAGCTGCTTCCAGTGTGCGACCAGCTCCTCGCTGGTGAACACCTTGCCGCACTTGGGCAGTCTGTACTCGCCCTTTTTGCTGCCCTTCCACTCGCTGGACGCGGCGTCCATGGCCAGCACAAAATCCCTGCCGGGCTGGTAGCCGGCCTTCTCGATGGCGGCAAGGATATACTGAATGGCCTCCTCATCGCTGGCAAGGTCGGGCGCAAAGCCGCCCTCATCACCGACAGAGGTCGCAAGCCCCTTGTCCTTCAGCAGCGCCTGCAGCGCGTGGAACACCTCGGTACACCAGCGAAGCCCCTCGCGGAAGCTGGGCGCACCGGCGGGCATGATCATGAACTCCTGCACATCCACGGTGTTGGCGGCATGGGCGCCGCCGTTCAGGATGTTCATCATCGGCACCGGCAGCTTGTTGCCGGACACACCGCCCAAAAAGCGGTAGAGCGGCAGATCGAGTGAGGCGGCCGCCGCGCGGGCCGCTGCGATGGACACCGCCAATATGGCGTTTGCGCCGAGGTTGGACTTGTCCTTTGTGCCGTCCGCCTGCAGCATGGCGGCGTCCACGGCGTAGGTGTCGGCGGCATCAAGGCCGACCAGCGCCGCGTTGATGACGGTGTTGATGTTCTCCACCGCCTTGCTGACGCCCTTGCCGCCGAAGCGGCTTTTATCGCCGTCGCGCAGCTCCAGTGCCTCAAACTCGCCGGTGGATGCGCCGCTGGGGGCCGCGCCCCGGCCCACGGTGCCGTCCGCCAGCCAGACCTCGGCCTCAACCGTGGGGTTGCCGCGGGAGTCGATGATCTCACGGCCAATGACCTTTTCAATTTCGAGATAGCTCATGGTGCAAAATCCTTTCTATGAATACTCTTTTCCAGTATGCCCGGAATGGGACATTGCGATACTATTCGGTTAGTTTTTTCTAACCACTTATAAGATAGCATAGACTAACTACCTTTGTCAAGGGGGCAAGCCCTGCGGGCCATCACCGCAGGGGGGCGGCGTCCCCGATGCCCCGCAGGCCAGCAGTCCTTCCCGGGTCATGCGTAGGGCGGCCAGTCCTCTGGCCGCCGTGGCCGCTTGCGGCAGCAGTAAACCTTACGGCCTGCCCCCTCTTTGCAAATCCATTTGAAACTGCACAGTTTGCACCAAACCGCAGGGGGATTTCGCCGCCGATTTTACACTGCGCCCCCTTGCATGGGGCGGCAATCTCCTGTATAATTAATTTTGTCTGTACTATTGTTTTAACGACTAAGCGAGGTTTTCAAATGCTGTCAAAGTATCTGAGCGTTTTCTTCATTTCGATGGTTCCCATCATTGAGCTGCGCGGCGCAATCCCCGTCGGCGTGGGGCTGGGCCTGCCGCTGTGGCAGGTGTACATCATTGCCATCATCGGCAACATGATCCCGGTTCCGTTCATCTTCTTCTTTGCACGCAAGGTGCTGGAGTGGGGCGCGGATAAGCCGGTCATCGGCAAATTTTTCACCTTCTGCCTTGAAAAGGGCCACAAGGGCGGCGAGAAGCTGAAGGCCAAGGCCGGCCGCGGCCTGCCTTGGGCACTGCTGCTGTTTGTCGGCATTCCGCTACCCGGCACGGGTGCATGGACCGGCACGCTGGCCGCCAGCCTGCTTGACATGGACTTCAAGTCCAGCGTCCGCGCCTGCATGGGCGGCGTACTGCTGGCAGGCTGCATCATGGGCGCGCTGAGTGTGCTGGG
>ENA-ORSJ01002538-ORSJ01002538.1-human-gut-metagenome-genome-assembly--contig:-NODE-2538-length-11840-cov-6.840560_pt1 | contig 11840 bp, 16 predicted proteins | sample MGYA00242191_ERZ509158 | MGnify/ENA primary metagenome ERZ509158 (study PRJEB26280, sample SAMEA2338623) | human gut metagenome | biome: human gut; feature: human-associated habitat; material: faeces... | reverse complement strand
TCCACCACCAATAGACCACCACATATTTACCATCTCCTTTAGCAAATTCCGATTTTGATGTCTGTATTATACCATAATGATACTATTATGAAAAAGGAAAAAGAGTTCTTTATCATTTGTCTTTGCACATCTATTAATAATCGTTTTGTTGGTTACACCAAGCATTTTGCTTACTTCAATTGGTGTAAACTCATATAATCGCTTTTTTAACAGAAAGGCTAAGAATTCCTTTTCTTTTGCATTTAAATAGGACAGGCTTCCATCTAACTCATCGTTCTCGGATTCTTTTGATAATTCGTATACTTTTTTAGAATACAATACCATCATTCTTAAAAAATAATTGATCCAAATTTCCGGATGAGGAGGATTTTCTCGTCCGGAATAATACAATGCCGGTAATCCCATTTGCAGTGATGCATAATACTCATCTGGGTCATAGGCAAAATATTCTTCCAAAGAACCTATTCCATTAAAACCATATCCATAATAATCAAGGATATATCCTGACATTAATCTGGCGGTTCTGCCATTTCCATCTTCAAAAGGATGAATGGTAACCAATTGATAATGAACTATAGCAGCGATAATCAGCGGATGGTCATCTGTAGTATTTACATATTCAACAAGCTCTTCCAGTAAATCCGGAATATCAATGTACTCTGGCGGAATATATTCCGCTGCGCCTGTCTCGGAATCATATACTGCAAATAGCATCCCTGGTGGCATAGGACCTCTTAGGCCTATCTTTTCTTTTGAAGCACCTTTTTCAACCATTGCCTGCACTTCTAAAATCATTTCTTTTGAAAAACGTTCCTTCTTTTTCAGCTTTTCTTCTAAAACATTTAAGGCCAAAAAGTAATTTCGCACTTCCTGTTCCGGCTTTAAAAAATGTTTGTGCGGATCACTATCAATAGCTTCATTTGCCTGTTTTTCAGTCAATGGATTTCCTTCAATCTTATTAGAAGCATAGGAGCTTTTTTTCTTGGAGTTTTTTCTTAGCCTGTTTTTTGTAACAGGTGGCATTTCTATCGAACTAAGTGAAAAGCGTTTTTCGTCTATTTCCGATATTCTTTTTAAAATTTCATTTGTCAGAGTAACTTTAATCACATGTTCCACCTCCATTTCATCCATATATTATATCGTTTTGCGAATTGTTTTTCCACTAAAATTACACTATTTTTTCACTATTTTTCATTACTTCATCGTCTTTGCCACGCTACTGTACCTAAATCAGCCGTCCGTTAATCCCCTTTTGAGAAAATATAATAATGATACTATTATGAAAAGACCCCCCAGTAGTGCCAGCTGCTGGGGGTTCTTCTCTTTTTGTTCGGTTGAGCATCCGATTAGGCTAATAAATGGCATGAATGATTTTTGTTTATTTTCCTTTATGAATGGGCAGCCAGTGCTGCCAGCTTCTGCATAATTGCACTTACATCCTGCATTACATTCAAATTTTCTTCCTCTGCCTGCATCGTCTCACCTGCGTGCGCCGATACCTGCTGGGAAATTGCTGAGATTGTCTGAATGGAATCTATAATTTCCTTATTTGCATTCTGCAACTCGGAAATGCTTCTTGAAAGAGTATCTGCATTTTTCTGAATTGCCCGCGTATTGTCCTCAATACTTTCAAAGCTTTCTTCTGCATTCGATGCACCAGTCTTCTCTTCATTAATTCCATCTACCATATTGGAGACAACACCGACCACCTCCATGATTGCATTGGACACGTTGCTGATCAACTCTGTAATATGTACGGTTGCTTCTTTGGTTCTCGTTGCCATACCGGAAATTTCTGTTGCAACGACAGAAAATCCTCTTCCTGCCTCTCCGGCACGGGCTGCTTCAATGCTCGCATTCAATGCAAGAAGACTTGTTTGGTTCGTAATTCCTCCAATCAGTTCTACAATGGAATTCATTTCATCCATATACTTGTTCAGATTTTCCAGTTTTTCTGTAACCTCGGTTCCATTATCAACAGAAGCTTCAACTTCCGATGCCAGGTGCTCGATATCCTGTTTGCCTTCCGCTAACGCTTTCAGAGTAAGCGTCATGCTGTTTCCGATTTCTTCCACAGCGGTTGCAACTTCATCCACCTTATCCTGAATTGCATGTGTCTGTTCCAACTGATTCTGCACATGTTCTGCGGTATCAGTAGCACCTGCAGATACTTCCTGCATTGCCTCAGTCGTTGTCTTAGATGCCGCTGTCAGCTTTTCGAAACGTACATTGATATCTGCAATATTGCCAGAAAGCTGCTGATCAAGTTCCTCATTTCTTTCCAGAAGATTTTCAGCCTCTGCTTTTGCCTGCGCCACTTCTGTAAATCTCTTTCTTGTGTTTTCGCGAATCACTTTTGTAGTCAAAACAGAATACGCTCCAACCATGATCATAACAACAATCTGTACAACTGCTGCTTCAATTCCATGATACCCAAAACCGCCTTTTGTCGCACCGATCACAACAACAATGATACACTCTAATATGGCACCTGTATTAATCAGAAGAAGATAACGTGTGTCACTGTAAGTGGTGACAACAAAAATCATCGGAATTACAAATACATAAATCAGATTTGTCGGTGAGGTAAAAAGACATATTGTGTAAAACAATGAAAATCCATAGGAAACCAGATGTTTGATCATCGCATGTTCCGTATTACTTTTCCAACAAATCACCTCGCCAATCAAAGGTATAACACCAACGACCGTAGCGATTGTCATATATACCGGAGACAGTTGTCCTCTTACGCTTTCCCATATCATAAAAAATACCATAACCGTTACCGTACTGATATGTGACAGCATCGCAATGCGATTCGACCGCGTCAATTCCGAAATTTCTTTTGTTTCCACCATCATAATACCTCCTCTAGAAAAGTTTTCCTACTTATCCTTATATTATTTCTTACGCATCCTGATATTCTATCTTTAATGGTGTATGTGTCTCAAATACCTTTGCAAAATCAATTTCCGGATTAAACATTGTATAAAATGAAGAATGTGCATCACATGTAATATTCTGCTGCGGTACAGAATTTAATGTACCATCCTTATTATATTTATAAAATGTAGCCTCCGTCACTCCATGTATCTCAACCTTGTATAATGGTGTTCTAGATTCATGCTTTGGCACATAACTGCCTTCTTTAAACTGCAACACGTAATTCGGCTGTTCCATAGGTTCTGCCATATTGTATAAACCTCCCTCTTCATTCACTTTTGTCCTTTATAACATAATAATCTCCATTATTTTCAACATCATTCCACGCTGACGAAGCCTTATCGTAAACTATATCAAACAGTCCGGGGCTTTAGCTTAATCGTTAAATAAAAGCAATTATTTTATATAATTTTAGATTACTTTAGTAAATGGCGCAATAGGTCAAAATTACCATTAATCAGATAATTTCTGTAATAAATATGGATTTTGCTTACAGCAAGAAAAAGAGCCGCCCAGGCCATAGACCTGTGCGGCTTCTCATAAGATGATTTAAATTAAGTTTATCCTTCAATAGCAATATGCTTTGTGGTCTCAACTTTCTTTTGCTCCTTCTTCGGAACTGAAAGTTTAAGAATACCGTCCTGATACTTTGCCTTGATATCTTCCTGTTTCAGCTCATTGCCTACATAGAAAGACCTGCTCATAGCACCGGAATAGCGCTCCTTGCGGATGTACTTGCCATCCTTTTCATCCTTCTCTTCCTTGTCAAGTCCTTTGGCTGCGCTGATAGTTAAGTAACCATTCTCCAGCTTAGCCTCAATCTCATCCTTCTTGAATCCCGGAAGATCTATATCTACTTCGTAGCTATTGTCTGTTTCCTTGACATCAGTCTTCATAACGTTCTTTGCGTGTTTACCATAAATCACCTTGTCAACATCAGGAAATGAAAAATCCATCCAATCATCGTTAAATAAGTTTTCTCCAAAAATACTAGGCATCAACATAAGTCATCTCTCCTTCTTAATCTATAAAATCTGTGTCAACCTGTTTCTTTGGAACCGGGATGTTTTAAGAACTCGAAGCCTTTGCTTTTTGTTCCTTCCCTTTGTTCTTGACTATGTTATATACCTAAAATTAGCACTCGTCAATAGAGAGTGCTAATAATTTATAAATTGTTTATAATTTACTTTTGGCACACCGGAATTATTATTTACCATTTTAACATCTCCTGGCTTTCAAAAATCATTTTGTCCTTGCTTCTGTCTTACCATCATTCTTAGCTTTTATTGCTTTCTGAGCATCTGCAACCAAATATTTTATCGCAGCTCTTGCCTGTGGAAACATCTGTACCTCATCAAAAATAATAAGAGAGTTTCTCTCTGTCAGTTTTGTTCCAAAATGTGTCTGTAACAGCATAAAAAATGTATCCAGATCATTCAGATATCGCTCAAAATACCTTTCGACTTCCTTATCTTTTTTAGCAAAGTCAATCAGAAGATAACTTTCGTATTCGTTTTTTGATTATACGCAAGCAAAAGAATCACAGTCTACCAGTGTTTCTACTTCATACTTACTCAATTCTTTCGACGCATTCAAACAATCTGCTTTAGGTTTAATTCTGCAATTGATTCACCTCTGCCAGCACTTCCCAATAACAGCTGTGGCTGTTACCCACACGCTTAATCAGTTCTTGTGTTTTCATTTTTCTTAAATAATACTTCACACGATCTAAATTCCATCCCAATTCATTTGCATACTCTCTTTGAGACATGGACGGATAATTATGGACTAATTCCAGTATCTTTTTATCATCATCTGATAATGTTGATTTCTTGCTTTGAGTAGATTGGTGCGTTTGGGTAGTTTGGGTAGTTACACCATTGACACCAAACTCACCTTTTACCTTACGGTACATATTTACTCTGAAATCGCCATCAAAATCAATCAGCTCTGGCTTCGGCAGTCCATACTCCTCACATGCTTCAAATAATCTCGGTATTCCGGTTCCCCATTTCTCAATAATCTTCATATACGCAAAGGCTCTGGCGATTGCCGGATTTCTCGGTTTAGAATAACCTTCCATCATTTTTGAAATAGTAACATTATTCAAAAGCATTCCTGGAGAAGTTACCTCCAATCTGTCATCAAACAATGCTACTTGGATATTTCCCGGCTCAAGATAACTGCGGTGTGCCACTGCATTTGCAATTAACTCACGAATACTGTCTGTCGGAAGCTCATATACATCCTGTCTGTACATTCCCATTATCGTCATTCCCATATTGATTTTTTCAAGGACATACTGATAAGCTGCTTCCATCTGCTCCTGAATAGAGCCTTCAAATTCCCTACGGTCAACAAAATGTGCACGATTCGTTCCTTTAAACACACCACATTGAATTACCGGCATTTGCGGCATTTTGCCTGTTAAAAGTGCATAGGCATTTGTCGGATATACCTTACCCTCTGCATCCTTCAACACGCCCCATGAAATCAATGTATTCTTTGTTACATCTTTTATCTTTGCTTTCTCACTATCCTGCCATGTATTTTTCAAGGCAGTTTCTTTCATACTTTTGCAAAGTTCCTCGATCTCGCTGTCGGAAACAGGCATATTCTGGCATATCTCACTATCAAAATAGCGATTCTGTCCCTCTAAAATCAGTTCCTTCAGCATATATCCTTCCACCTCTGCCATTGGCAAAAGCGACCACTGTTTTCATGTATTTTTCGCTTTTCTCTGGTACAGTAACCTTGTACTCTATATTCTTTGATTCGCCGGAAAACAGCTTATCTTCTGCCATAATTCTACCTCCAATTCTAATCAAAAGCTTCATACTTAATTGCCCATCCACCAATCAGAATATTCTTAATAAATGACAGCAATACAAAATACATTTGCGAGATTTCGCTATCACTATATTGATATATTCCATTGTGCAATATATGATTTCTAAAAGGAATTCTTTTATCTATTTCATCGTTAAAAGCATCCGTCCTTGCAAAAACAATGTTGGTTATTGCCAATATATAGCATCGTCCTATATTAGCACCTGTTACCTTATCCAATTTTGAATTGATTGCATTCTTTACCTCTTGTTTTATTCCACTCTTTCCAAATGATTCATCAAGGCACTCCTCAATCAATTTTTCAATATGAGATATCAATATAACTATTTTTTCTCGTTTTGCAATATTTCGGCTATATATGATCTTTTTTAAGTAATTGGCCAGCTCAGAATCCAAAAATGAAAAATCCGAATCTAATCCATCAAATACATCTGATAGCTTTTCATAATCTTCATATAACCATTCTATATCCTCCAAAACAATATCTTGTTTCGGATTTATTGATTGAACTTTTGAATATAGTTCTTTTTCTTTTATATCGCTAAAATCAAATTTTCGTAAAGTCGATTGAAGTTGTTCAAATATTCCTGTTAATTTTGATGAAATATTTATGTCAAATATACTCAAATTTTGCATTTATTTCTCCATCAGCTACTTTTCCTTTGCCTTAATGTTCTTAGAATCTGCCAGTATCTCATAGAATTTACCATCTGATGCCGTCTGTCTGGCTCAGTTTGTTTTTTTATTGTGGTTTTTGCTGTTGGAGTAGTTTTTTGCTCTTTTTTTCCGTCAACAGCTTTTATTATACCATATCCCTTTGTCTTGATCCAAGGTCTCTCCGATTTGCTGTGCAAATTCTTTCTGCTCCGGTGTTAAATTGTTTTTTACCATTTTTCGTTCCCTCCAGTGTAGTGGAATTGCACGATTAAGATAATTCATTTTATCATATAACGATTTTAAGCACAATCTAGCAGGATCATTTTTGTGTTTTTACAAATCGAGTAGGAGGCGGTGACTAAATCATAAAAGCCACCGTTTATCCAATGTCATTAAGTTAAGATGACCAATCAAGATCTTAGCATCAGATTACAACGAGTTTAGAGCATGTGCAACAATGATTGACAGATTGAAACTAGAGAATGTTATTCTTGTTGCTGATAGAGGATATGAAAACTATAACATTTTTGCACATGCAATTGAAAAATGATGGAAATTCGCTATACGTGTCAAAGATAAAAATAGTAATGGAATTGCATCTGGGTTAAATCTTCCTCCAAATGATGAGTTTGATATAGATATCACTCAGATTTTTTCGAGGAAAAATACAAAGGCCACAAAAAATGCAGGCTATAAATGAATGCCTGTAAATCAAGTGTTTGATTATCTTCCACGAAAAAGTGATAAAACAAAACAGGTGAACTTTACAATCGCCATTTATATTTGTAGAGAATATCTCCGTAATAAACGCAATCTTAGTCCACCTGATGTGATTAACCTAATAGAAAAGCATGTATTAACAGTAAGACCTGGTCGAAAAGACCCTCGCAAAGCCAAACCCCAGGCATCTGTAAGCTTTCTATATAGAGTGGCTTAATCATAGATAATTATAAGTTTTTTGACAGATAAACAATCTGTCTTTTTGTTGTGCTGCAAAATAGACAAAAGAAAAAACACATCATATTTATCAAATAATTGCAAATATGATGTGTTTTATAATTATGTCAAAATTCTTAACTTAATGACATTGGGCGCATGCCCTGCTTTTTACATTAAAAAAAAGAATGTGCCGAAGCACATTCTCATTTTGAATTCTTTTATAATTCTTCCGGATCAACCTGTTTTCCGTCTCTCCAGATTCTTTCCAGATCATAGAAAACACGGTTTTCTCTGTCGAATACATGTACGATAATATCGCCAAAGTCCAGCAGTACCCAGCTTCCAAGGCCATAGCCTTCACGCTGTTTGACTTCGTATCCTGCTTTTCCGAGTGTCTCTTCTACATTGTCAACCAGTGCTCTTACCTGGCTTTCGTTGGTTCCGTTTGCAATGATAAAATAATCTGCAAGCACAGAGATTCCTGCAATGTCAATTACACGGATATCTTCGCCTTTTTTGTCAGCGAGTGCTTCGCAGGCAAGTTTTGCCATCTCTCTTGACTGCTCGATTGTCTGCATCAGTTTTTTTCCTCCTTTTCGGAATCACTGTTTTTCAGGTTCTTATAATATAAAAATGTCTCTTCTGTCGCAGGGTCTAACGTTGCACCTTTTTCGGCAAGATATGCAAGTGTATCTTCCAGAATACGGTAAAGACATGCATCGATATCTACAAATGCAAGCGCACGTACTTCCGGAAGATTTGGTGCAACATCTCTTCCAGGCTCAATATAATCTGCGATATAAATGATCTTATCAAGCAGAGACATATTCGGACGACCGGTTGTATGAGACTCGATCGATCGTAGAATCTCTTCATTTTCTATTCCATATTTTTCCCGGGCAAAAAATGCGCCCAGCTTTGCGTGCAGAAGTCCCGGATTTTTGTACTCTGCATCGGAAATTTCGATATGATTTTTCTCGCAGAGCTTAAGCTTTTCATCTGCCGGCACACATTTTGCACAGTCATGTAAAAGTCCTGCCGTCAAAGCCTGCTCCAGATTGGCACCATAACGCATGGCAAGGCAGCCTGCCGTATGCATCACACCGATCGTATGATCATAACGGTCTTTATCCAGGTACCGTTTGACTTTTTTCTGCATCTTAAGTATTGTTTCCGTCATGTTCACTCACCTGATATAATCTGTTCAAATCTATATAATCTGCAACCTTTTTCGGAATCGGAAGATCTTCTGTCTCTCCTCCTCGGATCATCTGCCGGATCTCACTGGAAGAAACCGGCATCACAGGGGTACGGAGAAGCCGGATATCACATGCATACTTTTCTTTCAAATATGTGATCTGACGGCGCATTTCTTTCGGCGCTCCTGCATCATCCCGATATGCTGCCAGGATGACTGCTGTTTTCAGAAGTCTTTCCGGACATTTCCAGGTTTCCAGATTGAAAAGAGAATCCGCACCGATGATAAAATAAAATTCATCCTGCGGATAAGTCTCTTTAAAATACTCCATTGTCTGATAGGAGTACGAAGTTTCCTTTCGATCCATTTCATAGGTACAAAGCCGGAAATACGGGATCTCTTCAATTGCAAGGCGTGTCATTTCGGCACGGTCCTGTAAATCTTTTCGTATTTCCGGATTTGATTTATGGGGCGGATTGCCGTTTGGCATATACCACACTTCATCCAGATGGAACTGTTGGTATGCATATTCACCAAGCATCAGATGCCCGTTGTGGATGGGATCAAATGTTCCGCCCATAATACCGATTCTCATAATCTTATACTCCACTCATTAAGGAAGAACGATTTTCTTCTTGTCGTCTTTTCCCTCTTTATAAAGAACGATTTTTCTTCCGATAACCTGTACCACCTGGGAACGTGTACGCTCTGCAAGGGTATCTGCCATTCCACGCAGATCATCTCCACAGTTCTGAAGAACGTGAAGCTTGATCAGTTCTCTTGCTTCAAGCGCTTCTGCAACAGCTGCGGTAAGTTCCGGTGTTACGCTGGATTTACCGATCTGAAGGATCGGATCCATTGTCATCGCAAGGCTCTTTAAATAAGCTCTCTGTTTGGAAGTCATAAAACTTCTCCTTTCTGAAATTATGTTCTTTTCTAACGGTAATATTCAAACTGAAGACCGTACATACGGATAGTATCGCCTTCCTGAACACCTGCATTTTCAAGCTGCTCAAGGATACCGGTTTCTTTCAGGAATTTCTGGAAGAAAGCAAATCCCTTCTCGGAATCCAGATTGGTGTAACCAAGCATCTTTTCGATCTTCGGTCCCTCTACTACAAATACATCGTCTTCTTTTTCCACGGTATATGGAAGATCCATGTGGATGATCTCTTCTTCCGGGAAATATTCCTGTTCAAATACGATCGGCTTGTCATCCAACTTCTGAAGTTCATTATTTACATAGTAAAGAAGATCAGAAAGCCCTTCTCCGGTCACACCGGAAATCGGGAATACCTTGATTCCTTTTGGCTCGAACTCATCTCTCAGTCTCTGGATCGGATCTTCATCTTCGGAATAGATCAGGTCAACCTTATTCGCTGCAATGACCTGTGGACGCATGGAAATTTCTTTGTTATATGCTTCCAGTTCAGCGTTGATCTTGTAAATGTCTTCAACCGGATCACGTCCTTCGATACCTGCCGCATCCACAACATGGATCATCATCTTGGTACGTTCAACATGACGCAAAAATTCATGTCCAAGTCCGACACCTTCTGATGCTCCTTCAATCAGTCCCGGAATATCTGCAATAACAAATCCCTTTGCACCTTCCAGATCTACAACTCCAAGGTTCGGGCTGAGTGTTGTGAAATGATAATTTGCAATCTTTGGCTGCGCATTGGTTACACGGGAAAGGAATGTGGATTTACCAACATTCGGGAAACCGACAAGCCCAACGTCTGCGATCACCTTAAGTTCCAGATTCACCCAGAGTTCCTGTGCAGGCTTTCCCGGCTGTGCATACTTCGGAACCTGCATGGTAGAGGTTGCAAAATGCATATTTCCAAGACCGCCCTTACCGCCTTTTAAGATGACCTGACGCTGATTCTCGCCCGACATATCGGCAATGACTTTATTGGTCTCTGCTTCACGGATAACTGTCCCTTCAGGAACTTTCAGGATCAGATCCTTTGCATCCTTACCATGGCAGCGCTTTTTGCCGCCTTCCTCTCCGTCCTGTGCTTTATATTTCGTTTTGTGACGGAAATCTACCAGTGTGTTAAGACCTTTGTCCACTTCAAAGATTACATCACCGCCGCGACCGCCGTCGCCTCCGTCCGGACCGCCATTCGGAACATATAATTCCCTGCGAAAGCTGACGTGACCGTCGCCGCCCTTTCCGGATCGGATATATATTTTTGCTCTGTCTGCAAACATAATATGTCCTCCTTATTTATGACTAAAAACAAGGCTTCAAACCAAAAAAGTTTGAAGCCTCTGTTAAATCTGCTTATTCAGCTACTGGATAGATAGAAACCTGTTTCTTATCTCTTCCTTTTCTTTCAAAACGAACAACACCGTCAACCAGTGCAAATAATGTATCGTCACCACCGCGACCTACATTGATTCCTGGATGAATCTTTGTTCCGCGCTGTCTGTAAAGGATGTTACCAGCTTTTACAAACTGTCCGTCTGCTCTTTTTGCTCCAAGTCTCTTAGATTCAGAGTCACGACCGTTCTTTGTAGAACCAACTCCTTTTTTATGAGCGAAAAACTGAAGGTTTAATTTCATCATGGTTGTTACACCTCCTCGTATGTCAAATCCATATATTCTCTGTAGTTCTCATCTTCTGCAATCTCTTCCAGACCAAGAACCATCGCGTCAAGCAAAAGCTTTGCCTCGCGAGTCGGATTACCTTTAAGTCGATAGTCAATGAGTCCTTTGGATTCATCGGATACAAGGCTTGTACGGTCATCCGCAAATTTCTCAATGGCATTCAAAGTATTGATCGTAAGTACGGAAACAGCTGCGCAGACAATATCCTGTCCTTCTTCACTGAATCCTGCATGACCATGTGCTTTGAAACCTACACATTGATGTTTTTCATTTTTATAAATGGTTACTCGTATCATATAACCACCAGCTTCTTACGCGTTGATCTTTTCGATCTTAACTGCTGTATACTGCTGTCTGTGTCCGTTTTTCTTGTGGTAACCTGTTTTTCTCTTATACTTGTAAACGATAACTTTTTTAGCTTTTCCGTCACCAATTACAGATGCTTCAACTGTTGCACCTTCTACTACTGGTGTTCCAACTTTAAGCTCGTCACCACTTACTGCGAGAACCTGGTCAAAAGTATAAGACTGTCCGGCTTCCACACCAAGCTTTTCTACTTTAATGATATCGCCTTCGGCTACTTTGTACTGTTTACCACCTGTTGCTATAATTGCGTACATATGGCACCTCCTA
>ENA-ORSJ01002529-ORSJ01002529.1-human-gut-metagenome-genome-assembly--contig:-NODE-2529-length-11907-cov-8.716504_pt1 | contig 11907 bp, 9 predicted proteins | sample MGYA00242191_ERZ509158 | MGnify/ENA primary metagenome ERZ509158 (study PRJEB26280, sample SAMEA2338623) | human gut metagenome | biome: human gut; feature: human-associated habitat; material: faeces... | reverse complement strand
GGCAGCCGCATCCTGGGCGACCGCAAGATTCCCATCACGGTCGAGGAGCTCGAGGCCGTGGTCGGCCAATAATCCGCCGCACAGCCGCAGCACCCTCAGGCCATGAGACGCATCTTCATCTTCCCCACCATCGAGGAGGCCAAGGCCTTCATCCTCACCGGCACGAAGGCTCCGGTCTTCGTGGCCGGCGGTTCGGCCGCCGAGACGGCCGCCTGCATCGTCCGCGCCGTGCGCGCCAAACGGCCCCACCACCTGGTGCTGGCGGGCTTCGCACAGCTCCACGACGGGACGCTGAGCCCCGAAACGGTGGTCGAGGTGGTCACCGCCCGCGACCGCACGGGCTGCGAGGAGCACCTCTACCAGACCACGGGGCCCGACCTGGGGCTGCCGCTGGCAGACGGCGTGGTGCCCGGGCCGGACGAGACGGCGACGGAGGGATACGGAGCCGAGGAGGCGGCACCCGAGGCTTTCGAAGCGGAGGCAGCCGGGGAGCCGAACGGTCCGAACAAGGCGGCCGGCACCGAGGTTGCGGACGAGGAGGACGAGACAGATGGCACCGAGGAGCCGGACGACACGGACGACACGGACGGTGCGGACGATGCGGACGATGCGGACGGTGCGGACGGTGCAGACGGTACAGACGACACGGAGCCGCTGCCCAAGGTCGGAAGCCGCGAGGGAGCGCTCCTTTTTGCGCTGGCCGAGGCGTTCGACATCGAGGCGTCGGAGCTTCGGGTCATCGTCGGCGAGCGGGGCGACGGCACCTCGACCGAGCAGGAGCGGCAACTGGCCGGGCAGCAGCTGGCCCGGACGCTGCAGCGCCTCTTCGGCGAACAGACGTCCGCCGAGGCCCCTTCGCCCGAGGCTTAGCCCCGGAAGGCTCCGGAGCAATACAGACCGGGAGCGGCTGTCCTGAACAGCCAAAGCGGAGGCAGCCCCTGCGCCTCGGAGCGCCGCCCGACGGGAGGCCCCGACACCGGCGCGGTGCGACCGCAGAGGACAGAAGAAAAGCAGAACGCCTGCAGACCCTCGCAAGGGTTTGCAGGCGTTTTTTCGATTCCGGTCCGACGGGCGGCCAAAGCTGCCGCCCCGCCGACTGTCGGCAGCCGGCTCCGTAATCAGGCGCGGCTCTCGGCGACGCGGCGGGCGCAGAGCAGCGTGCCGGCGGCGCAGAGCACGATAAGCAGCGCCGTGGTCCACTGCATCGGTCCGAAGCCCGTCAGCGGCGAGACGATGCCGCCGACGAGGAACATCGAGCAGCCAATCAGCGCCGAGGCAATGCCCGAGTTGGCCCGTTCGAACTCCAGCGCGAGCGACGTGGAGGTGGGCAGCACCAGCCCCATGCAGAAGAGCAGCGCGAAGAAGGCTGCCTCGACGCACCACACCGGCGCATCGGCCGCCAGCACGGCGCCCGTCACCACGCCGAGCGCCACGAAGGCGCGCGCACCGGCCACCATCGCCCGCCGGGCTCCGCTGAAGCGGGTCACCGCAAAGCTGCCCAGCATGATGGCAAAGGCGTTGGCGCCGAAGAGCAGGCTGTAGGAGAGCGACGAGACGCCGTAATGCTGCTGGAAGAGGAAGGGCGACGAGGAGATGTAGGTGAACATCCCCCCCATGGCCAGCGCCTGCACGGCGACGCACGAAAGGAAGGGTCGGTTGCGCAGCACGGGGCGGTAGTGGCCGAAGGTGGCCACGATGCCGTCCGTCGAGCGGCGGGCGGCGGGCAGCGACTCATGGAAGGCGGCCAGTGCAAGGCAGACGGCCACGCCCAGCCCCGTCAGCACGCCGAAGATGCCCCGCCAGTCGGTATATTCGAGCAGCAGGCCGCCCAGCACCGGCGCCAGGATGGGCGCCAGCCCCTGGACCGAGGCCAGCATCACGAAGAAGCGCGTCAGTGCCGGCCCCTCGTAGAGGTCCGAAGCCACCGACTTGGAGATGACCACGCCCCCCGCACCGGCGAATCCCTGCACCAGACGGAAGAGGAGGAAGGTCTCGATGCGGCGCGAGAGGATGCAGGCCACCGTGGCGGCTACGAAGAGCACCATCGAACCCAGCAGCGGCGCCTTGCGGCCGTACTTGTCGCTCAGGGGGCCGAAGAGGAGCTGACCGACGGCCAGCCCCACCATGCTCACCGTGAGGCTCAGCTGCACGAGCGAGGCCGGAGCCTCGAACCAGCGGGCCAGCGCCGGAAGCGCCGGAAGATAGAAGTCCGTCAGAAAGGGGCCGAAGGCCGATACCACCCCGATGACCACCAGCAGGTAGGCCTCGGAGTTGCGCACGGCGGGTCCGGGAAGTGTGGGTGCGGTAGCGTTCTGTTTCATCGATTCGCGTTATGATTCATTTTCGACGGCGCAAAGTTCCCGCGCATTGGCGCTTGTTGCCGTGCATCGGTTCACTTTTTCCGCACCTTTATTCGCCATTCGAGGCCGATTTTCGCTATCTTTGTCCTCGAAAGGGGGAGTATGCCCCCTCGCTGCGACGATGAACGAGAGACAAAGAGAGCCCGGCAACGCCATTCTGCCGGCCGAATGTTCGCTCATGGAGGAGACCGCCGCCTTCGAGGCGCTCTTTCCGTGCGGACGCACCGTGTGCGACAACTTCGACGGGCTGCGTATCGCGCTCTGTACGGAGGGCGCGATGCGCATCGAGGTGGACGGCATCGGCCACGAGCTGGAGCGCGGGCAGCTGCTCTGCCTCACCCCTTCGCGCCGCATCCGCGTGGAGTCGCACACGGCGGAGCTCCGGCTGCGGATGCTCAGCTTCTCGTTCGACTTTCTGGCCGGGCAGCCCTTCCTGCTCCGGGCCTCGGTCAGCGAGGCGATGGAGCAGAGCCCCTGCATCGCGCCCGACCGTCAGGCGTGGCGGAGCCTGAGCGAGCTCTTCGACTTCCTGCGCATGCAGCTTGCCCGCGACGGCTTCCCCTCGCGCCGCGAGGTGGTCGAGGCGCTGCTGTTCGTCCTCGTCGCCGAGACCTCGCACCTCTATGCCGACCGGCCCCTGCGCCGGCGCGGCGCCCGCTGCGAGCAGATTGCCGACGGCTTCTTTGCGCTGCTCCACCGCAACTTCCGCCAGCAGCACAGCCCGAAGTTCTACGCCGCCGAGCTCTGCATCACCGAGAAGTACCTCATCCGCGCCATCTCACGCGCCACGGAGCACACGCCCGGGTACTGGATTGCGAACTTCCGCCTGCGCGAGGCCAACGTGCTGCTGCGCTCGACCGACCTGAGCGTGACGGAGATTGCCGAGCTGCTGGGCTTCGGCTCCCCGTCGCTCTTCGCCCGCTTCTTCCGCCGCATGACGGGCTCGGCGCCGCTCTCGGTGCGCCGCACCGGGCGAAAGGGGGAATAGCGGAGGGGCCGCCGAGCTGCCGAACGCCGGGGCCGGAACCAATTGGCCCTGCACCACCGTTCTCCCCTATTCATAGTCGCCACCCTTCCGCACCTTCCATACTCCGATGCACCCGTCGCCCCGCCCGCACCTTCCGCTCCTCCCGTCACTCCGATACCCCCACCGCCCTGCCCCGCGCTATTTCCATTCGACCCCGTCACTCCCTTCCGATACCCGTCGCGTTCCGGCCGCCCCATCCAAGCCCTTCGCGACTCCGCTCCGCCCCTTCGCCCTCTCCGCCCGCCGCCACGCGGCCCGCGGCCCGTTCCGCCTCCTTCGACCCCGTATTCGGCCCGCATCCACCCCTTTTCCGGCGCTTTTCCGGGGCTTTTCCGGCGTCGCGGAGCCCCTTTTTCGCCGACGGTATTTGGTTATCCCGATTTTTTTGTATATTTATAGTCGGCTAAAACGACATTCCCGGTCGCCGAAGCCCCGCACCGCCTCCGCCCGGACCGCATCGCATCGCACGGCAGCGAAACCGAGGGCAGCGATACGCACGGAAGCCTTCACCCGAGGACCGGCGCACGACGGCGCGGCAGCAACCGAAAACAACCTTAAAACTTTCACGGGATATGAAAAACTATTCAGCAAAGGAAATCAAGAACATCGTTCTCATCGGCGCGCCCGGCTCGGGTAAAACTACCCTTGCCGAAGCGATGGCTTATGAGGGTAAGGTCATCGACCGCAGGGGTAGTATCGAGACGAACAACACGCTCTCGGACAATACGGACATCGAGCACGAATACAAACGCTCGATTTACTCCACCATCCTCTTTACGGAATTCATGGAGCGCAAGCTCAACATCATCGACTGCCCCGGGTCGGACGACTTCTGCGGCAGCCTCTTCTCGGCCTTCAAGGTGGGCGACGTCGGCGTATTCCTCTTCAATGCCCAGAACGGCTGGGAGGTCGGCAGCGAAATCCAGGCCCGCTACGCCCGCATCCTCAAGAAGCCCGTCATCGGCGTCATCAACCAGCTCGATGCCGACAAGGCCAACTTCGAAGCCGCCTACGAATCCATCAAGGCCGCCTCGCGCGTGAAACCCGTCATCGTACAGTATCCCGTGAACCAGGGTCCCGAGTTCAACGCCTTCATCGACGTGCTGCTGATGAAGATGTACCGCTTCAAGGACCACGACGGACACCGCGAGGAGCTCGAAATCCCGGCCGAGGAGCTCGAAAAGGCTCAGATGCTCAACAAGGAGCTCGTCGAGATGGCCGCCGAGCACGACGAGGCGCTCATGGAGCTCTACTTCGACAAGGGTACGCTCACGCAGGACGACATCCGCTCGGGTCTGAAGATTGGTCTGGCCCGCCGCGAGGTGATGCCCATCTTCTGCACCTCGGGCCGCTACGACATCGGCACGAAGCGTCTGATGGAGTTCATCATCAACGTGGCCCCCGGCCCGCTCAAGGCCCCCAAGTTCCTCACGACCGAGGGCGAGGAGCTCGCCGCCGACGAGACGCAGCCCGCCGTGGCCTTCGTCTTCAAGAGCCAGATTGAGCAGCACATCGGTGAAATCAGCTACTTCCGCGTCATCCGCGGCAAGCTCACCGAGGGGTGCGAGCTCGTCAACACCCGCACGGGCAACAAGGAGAAGCTCTCGCAACTCTTCGCCGTGGCGGGCAAGAACCGCATCAAGGTGACCGAGCTCTCGGCCGGCGACATCGGCTGCACGGTCAAGCTCAAGGGCACGCGCACGAACGACACCCTCGCGGCAGCCGCCGCACCCGTCACCGTCGAGCCGATTGTCTTCCCCGAGCCGCGCTACCGCGCCGCCGTGAAGTGCAAGGAGCAGGCCGACGAGGAGAAGCTCGGCAAGCTGCTTGCCGACGCCAAGTACGAGGACCCCACCATCCTGGTCGAGTACTCCAAGGAGCTCAAGCAGACCATCGTCCAGGGTCAGGGCGAGCACCATCTGAACATCCTGCGCACGCGCATCGCCGCCGACAACAAGATTGCCTACGACTACATCGCGCCGCGCATCCCCTACCGCGAGACCATCACCAAGGTCGCCCAGGCCGATTACCGCCACAAGAAGCAGTCGGGCGGCGCGGGCCAGTTCGGCGAGGTGCACATGATTATCGAACCCTACTACGAGGGGATGCCCGAACCGAAGAACTACAAGATTCCCGGCAAGGGCGAGATGACCGTCAACGTCAAGACCAAGGAGGAGTACGACCTCCCGTGGGGCGGCAAGCTGCAGTTCTACTCGGCCATCGTCGGCGGCGCCATCGACGCGCGCTTCATGCCCGCCATCCTGAAGGGTATCATGGAGAAGATGGACGAGGGCCCGCTGACGGGCTCCTACGCCCGCGACATCCGCGTGGTCATCTACGACGGCAAGATGCACCCGGTGGACTCGAACGAAATCTCGTTCAAGCTGGCGGCGCGCAACGCCTTCAAGGAGGCCTTCCGCAACGCCGGGCCCAAAATCATGGAGCCCATCTACAACGTCGAGATTCTCGTGCCGAGCGAATACATGGGCGCCGTGATGAGCGACCTGCAGAACCGCCGCGCCATGATTCTGGGCATGGAGTCCGACAAGGGCTTCGACCGCCTGAACGCATCGGTGCCTCTGGCCGAGCTCTACCGCTACTCGACCTCGCTCTCGTCGCTCACGTCGGGTTCGGCAACCTACTCGATGAAGTTCGCCTCCTACGAACAGGTGCCCGCCGACGTGCAGGAGAAGCTGCTGAAGGCCTACACCGACACCGACGAGGATTGACCCTGCGGCGGAGCCTGCTCCGCCTCTGCAACGACGAGCCGCGATGCACCAGCGTCGCGGCTCTTTTCGTTGAGCCGGCCGAGCGTTAAGTTAACGTTAACAATCCATGAAGAGGTCGTTTCGGCGAAAAATTTGGCGTAATTTTGTCCAAACAATCAAGGACCTCTCATGAGCGAAATCTACACCGTCATCATCGTCATTCTCGGGATTCTCGCTGTCTCCGGCCTCTTTGTCGGCGTGACGAACGACGCCGTCAACTTCCTCAACTCCGCCATCGGGTCGAAAGCCGCCTCGATGAAAACGATTCTCACGGTGGCCTCCGTCGGCATCATCATCGGAGTCCTCACCTCGAGCGGCATGATGGAGGTGGCCCGCAGCGGCATGTTCGACCCCGGACGATTCACCTTCCAGGAGGTGATGACCCTCTATCTGGGCGTCATGTTCGCCAACGTCATCCTGCTCGACCTCTACAACTCGTGGGGTCTGCCCACCTCGACCACCGTTTCGCTGATTTTCTGTCTGCTGGGCTCGGCCATCGCCGTCTCCATCTACAAAATCTCGAACGACCCGGCGCTGGGGACCTCCGCACTGGGCGAATTCATCAACACGTCGCGGGCCATGGGTATCGTCTCGGCGATTCTGCTCTCGGTGGTCATCGCCTTCACCTGCGGCACGCTGGTCATGTACGTCTCGCGCATGATCTTTTCGTTCCGCTACACGGCGCTTTTCCGCCGCTACGGATCGCTCTGGTGCGGGGCCTCGCTGACGGCGATCGTCTATTTCGCCGTCTTCAAGGGTCTCAAATCCATACTCGCGGACCATGCCTTCATCCAGCTGATCGACAACCACCTGCCCTCGGCCATCGCCATCTGCTGGGTGGTCTGCTCGCTGCTGCTGTTCTTCATCCAGCGTTTCAAAGTCAACATCCTGCGCATCACGATCCTTTCGGGAACCTTCGCGCTGGCCCTCGCCTTCGCGGGCAACGACCTGGTGAACTTCATCGGCGTGCCCGTGGCCGGGTTCGACGCCTACACCATCGCCCGGGAAGCGGGCGACACGCAGATGCTCATGGGCGCGCTGAACGAGAATGTCCCGGCCAATTTCCTGATCCTGCTGACGGCGGGCATCCTGATGATCCTCACGCTGTGGACTTCGAAGAAGGCCATGCACGTCTCCGAAACCGAGCTTTCGCTCTCGGCGCAGGACGACGCCGGCCAGCAGCAGTACGGCTCGTCGGTCTTCTCGCGCACGATCGTCCGCGCGGCCCTCAACGTCAGCGCAGGCATCGAGCGCGTGGTCCCGAAACACCTCCGGGAGAGCATTTCGCGCCGTTTCGAATACGAGGACGTGGAACACAGCGGCGCGCCCTACGACATGATCCGCGCCACGGTCAACCTGACCACTTCGGCGCTGCTGATCGCCATGGCCACCTCGCTCAAACTCCCGCTGTCGACCACCTACGTCTGCTTCATGGTGGCGATGGGTTCGTCGCTCGCCGACCGCGCGTGGGGACGCGAAAGCGCCGTGTACCGCATTTCGGGCGTTATGACCGTCGTGGCCGGGTGGTTCATCACCGCGCTGGGCGGATTCCTGATCGCCTTCGTGGTGGGGCTGGCGCTGATCTACGGCGGGACCCCGGCCTTCATCGTCATCACGCTGTTGTGCGGGTACATGCTCATCCACAGCAATTTCCTGAAAAAGAACAAGGAGAGCGCCATCGTCAAGGAGCATGAAGACACCAACGAGGACATCATCGCCAACCTGCGCGACGAGGTGTGCCGCACGATGGAGTGCGCCACGAAGATTTACGACCGCACGCTGATCGCCGTCTTCAAAGAGAACCGCAAGGTGCTGCGCGACATGGTCAAGGAGTCGAACGACCTGTTCTACCAGTCGCGCGAACGGAAATACTCGCTGCTCCCCACGCTCAAGAAGCTCCAGGGCGGCGACGTCAACACTGCCCACTACTACGTGCAGGTGGTCGATTACCTCAACGAAATGACCAAGGCGCTGATGCACATCACCCGCCCGGCGTTCGAACATATCGACAACAACCACGAGGGGCTTTCGAAGGAGCAGGCCCGCGACCTGATGTCGATCAACGACGACGTGGAGTCGATCTACCGCCACATCAACCTGATGCTGCGCGAGGGCGACTTCTCGGAGATCGAAACGGTGCTGACGATGCGCGACCAGCTGTTCGAGTCGATCGCCGAAGCCATCAAATCCGAGCTTACGCGTATCAACGAGGCCCGTTCGAACACCAAGGCGAGCATGCTGTACCTCACGATCTTGACCGAGACCAAGAACATGGTGCTCCAGTCGCGCAACCTCCTCAAATCGCAGCAGTACTTCCTCAAGCACCTCACGGGACCGAAAACGTGGATTAAATAATGCAAAATTCACAATTCATCATTCACAATTGTTGAGTTTGCGGATGCTGATTATTTCAGCAAAGTAAAATTATGAATGATGAATTGTGAATTATGAATTCTAACTATGGACATTGCAAAAGCAAAACGGCGGGAGAACATCGCCGAATACATTCTCTACCTCTGGCAGCTGGAGGATCTGCTCCGGGCGCTGCAATTCAGCCCCGAGGCCATCTTCTCGACGCTGATCGCCCCGCGCAAGGACATCGGCGAGGAGCAGAAGCACGTCTTCCTGCTCTGGTACATGGATCTGGCGAACCTGCTCCGTCAGGAAGGCAAGGAGGAGAAAGGGCATCTGGAACATACGCTCCACCTGATTCAGGACCTGCACGACCTGCATCTCCAGCTGATGAAACTCCCCGTCGGCGCGCATTACCGCCAGACGTACGCCCGCCTCGAACCCGAGCTGCCGCGCCTGCGGAGCGTTCTGGGCAACCCGGGGATGAACGACACGGAACTCTGCTTCCGCGCGCTCTACGCCGCGATGCTCTACCGCATCAAGGGCGAGGGCGACAAATCGGCCGTGACGGACACGCTGGAATACATATCCCCCGTAATCGCAGAGTTGGCCGACATGCACGGCAAGGTCGAGCGGGGCGAAGTGAACCTGTTCAAGACGGAGGCCGAATAACGCCCCCGAATCGCACCGGAAGATGAAACGCCTGACCCTGCTGTTCGGAGCGCTTCTGGCCGCAGCGCTCTGCACCCTCCCGGCGGCGGACGCCGCAGCACAGCCGAAACCGACGAAATACAACCTCTGCCGGAAACACCCGGCCGACGGACCCTATATCGTCTACGACGCGGAAAAGGGCGCCTATGCAGCGACCGCCGACAAGCGGGGGCGCGTCCGCGTGATGCCTTACGGAGGCGGCCCGGTCGAGGTCCGTTCGAGCCGGGGCGCATACCTCTTCAGCGTCACGCCGCACGCCGTCGAGCGAGGTCCCCGGGAACTCCCGCAGGCCCCGAAACTGTTCGTCACGTCCGACCTTCACGGCGATTTCCGGAGTTTTGCGACGCTCCTCCAGGCCCACGGCGTGATCGACGGCGACTGCCGGTGGAGCTACGGAAACAACCAGCTGGCGGTGATCGGCGACATTTTCGACCGCGGCTACGACGTGCTGCCGCTGTTGTGGCTGATGTACAAACTGGAACAGGAGGCCGCCGACGCGGGAGGCGCCGCCGTGTTGCTGTTGGGCAATCACGAAGGAATGGTGCTGGCCGGCGACGTGCGCTACACGCGCGGGAAGTACCTCGAAACGGCGCGGCAACTCGGCATGGAGAATTACCGCCAACTGTTTTCGCCCGACACGGAACTCGGCCGCTGGCTCGCGACCCGCAACACGATGCTGCGCATCGGCCGCAACCTCTTCGTACACGCGGGATTGAGCGCCCGACTGCTCGAACGCAATCTGGAAATGGATACGCTCAACGCCCGGATGAGCGAAGGGCTTTACCGGACCTCGAAGGAGCGCAGGGAGGACCCGACGCTCGAATTCCTGTACCGCTCGGCCGGGCCGGTCTGGTACCGCGGGATGGTCTGCACGGATGAAAAATACGATCCGCTGACGCCGGAACAGACCGACGCGCTGCTGCGCCGTTACGACGCCGACCGGCTCCTGATCGGACACACGATTTTTCCCGACATTTCGACCTTCCACGACGGCCGCGTGATAGCGGTCAACGTACAGAACGAACGCAACCGGCGGAAAAACCGCGGCCGCGCCGTGCTGATCGAAGGCAGCCGCATATCGGTCGTCGGAAACCGCGGCGTGAAACGGGTGCTGGAGGAATAAGCAGGAAACTGAAAACGGGGTCAGACGATCTCCAACCCCATGATGTAATCATTCATATAATAACCGTCGCCGATCGGGAAATCGCCCTCGCGCAGGCGGCGCATGCCCATCCGTTCGTAAAAATGCAGCGCGCGGTTGCGGCGGTTGACGTTGAGTTCCATCATGCAGGGTCCGGGATGCACGCTGCGGATGTATTCCACGGCGCGGCGGAACAGAAACTCCCCGGCGCCGAGGCCCTGAAAACGGGGCAGGACGTAGATTTTCTGGAGGTGGAACAGATCCCCGCCCTGCCGCTCGACCGAAACGTAGCCGCACGGCTCGCCGTCGGACGAGGCGATGAACCAGACATGCCCCGCACGGAACTGCCCTTGCAGGCTCTCTTCGGAGTACATCCACTCCATCATGTAATCCAGCTGCGCGGGCGCGAGGATCTCGCGGTAGGTGGCGGGGAAGACCTCCCCGGCCAGACGGCGGATCAGCGCGCAATCGGCTTCGGAAGCCCGGCGGATCGAAAGCATAACGGCACAACAGGCATTAAACGAAAGAAGGCCGGCAAAAAGCCGACCTTAAATCTTTCCTGCAGGAAATTAAGCGTACTTGAACGTCGACTCGTCCGATACGGTCAGTTTCTTGCGGCCCTTTGCGCGGCGCGCAGCCAGCACCTTGCGACCGTTAGCCGTAGCCATACGAGCGCGGAAACCGTGCTTGTTGATACGCTTGCGACGCGAAGGCTGGTAAGTTCTCTTCATTGCCATAGCTATCTGATTTTTGTTGTTTCAAACATTTTTACGGATTGCAAAAGTACAACAAAAAAGTTATCCGCAAAAGTTTTTCGCGAAAATATTTTCCAAAACCCCGAAAAAAGCCCCGAATCCCACTATCTTTGGCGCCGTTAGGGCACTTTCAGGGGTCGGAAATTTTGTCGGACGGCATGCGATTCAGTTTTGTTTCCGTCCGTTCTTTTTTCTACCTTTGTAAAGTAAAGGAGGCTCCGGAAGCCGGCATGAGCGCCGACCGGTCCGGAGCGGTTTGTTTTTCAGACGGATAACACACGACAGCACATATGGCAGTTTTCAAAGTCGAAGGTGGCCACCGACTGCGGGGCGAAATCACGCCCCAGGGAGCCAAAAACGAAGCGTTGCAGATACTCTGCGCCACGCTGCTGACGCCCCAGCGGGTCGTCGTCAGGAACATCCCCCGGATTCTCGATGTGATGCAGCTCATCGAACTGCTCCGCTGCATGGGCGTGGAAGTGGAGCAGCTCGCGGAAGACGCCTACGCGTTCTGCGCCCGCGACATTGATTTTGAATACCTCAAATCGGACGATTACCGCCAACGCTGCACGCGATTGAGGGGTTCGGTCATGCTGATCGGCCCGATGCTGGCGCGGTTCGGCGTGGGATACATCCCCAAGCCGGGCGGCGACAAGATCGGCCGACGCAGGCTCGACACCCATTTCCTCGGATTCCAGAAACTCGGCGCGAAGTTCAACTTCGACATCGCCGACGAGTTCTTCATGGTCGAAGGCCGGGAGCTGAAAGGGACCTACATGCTGCTGGACGAGGC
>ENA-ORSJ01002524-ORSJ01002524.1-human-gut-metagenome-genome-assembly--contig:-NODE-2524-length-11929-cov-9.605777_pt1 | contig 11929 bp, 9 predicted proteins | sample MGYA00242191_ERZ509158 | MGnify/ENA primary metagenome ERZ509158 (study PRJEB26280, sample SAMEA2338623) | human gut metagenome | biome: human gut; feature: human-associated habitat; material: faeces... | reverse complement strand
GGCCGCCGCTCAACATGAGCGGCGGTTTTTGCGTGCCGCCGCGAAAAAGCAGCCCGGCAGGTATCTGCCGGGCTGCTCCATCCCTTGGGGCGGCGGGCCGCCCCGGTTCTCCCCCCTGCTGCACAAACGATCTACGCAGCAGCATTGGCACTTGGCCGGTGATCCGGCGGCGGGCATCCAAACCGCTGCCGGGTGATGACAAAAACTCAGTCGAATTTCGGCTGCTCGAGATAGTCGGTGTACTCGCGCAGGAACTTCTTTTCCTCCGGCTTGAGGTCCAGGCCGATCGTGCCGCCCGGATTCATGTTGTAGTCGGGGTCAAAGTAGTCCTTGAGCACGCGGAACACGCCGTACTCCTTCTCGCCGATGTAGCCCTCGAGCCAGGGCGCGAACATCTTGCCGATGCCGTGGTGGTGGCTCACGGCCGCGCCGGAGCGCTGGATCGCGTCGAGAATCGTGGTGTGGTAGGCTTTGAAGGCGTCCTCATCCTGCATGCGGGTGAGGAAGATGAAATACAGGTTCGCACCCTGCGGATAGCAGTGCGACATGTGCGTCGTGACGACGGTGTTCGGCAGCGCGTGGCAGATCTTGCGCACGTCGGCGTGCACCTGCTCCATGTTCGACCAGTTGACCGTGCACTCGAGCGTGTCGGTCGTGATGCCGAAGTCCATGAGCGTGTCGCGCAGGTAGGGGTCGTTGAAGCGGCCCTTCTCCCAGCTGCGGGTGACGTAGCCGGTCAGCGGCATGCCGCCGTGACGGAGCGCGATCTTTGCAATGTTGCGCGCGACGTTGCGGCTGTAGCCCTTCTCGCCGTCGGTAAAGCCGAGGAAGAGGCAGCGCTCCATGTCCTTGTAGCCGAACTTGTCGAGCAGCGGCTGCAGCGGTGTCTCGTCGACGTTATAGAGCTTGAGCATGAGGTTGGTCTCTTCCGGGTCGGACAGGCGGAACACGGACGAGTAGCCGCACTCGCACTGCATCATCTCGCGGGCGGCCTTCATGGCCTCGTCCCACGTCTTGAAGATGTAGGAGAAGCGCTTGCGGTTTTGCGGCATCCAGCGGAAGATGCGCAGCGTGACCTCCGTCAGCACGCCGAACGTGCCCTCGGAGCCCATCATGATCTGGTTCAGGTTCGGGCCGGTGGCCTCGCGGGAGTAGTGGCTGGTCTGGATCGTGCCGATGGGCGTGGCGTACTTCTGGCTGAGGACGATGTCGGCGATCGTGCCGTAATACGTGCTGTTCTGGCCCGCGCCGCGCGTGACCGTCCAGCCGCCGACGCTCGAATACTCGAACGACTGCGGGAAGTGGCCGCAGGTGTACTGCCGCTTGGCGCCGAAGAGCTCCGGCGCGCTCTGGAGCGTCTTTTCCAGATCCGGGCCGGACATGCCGGCCTGCACGGTGATGGTCTGGTCGATCTCGTTGAAGCTGATGACCTTGTTGAAGTTGCGGCGCATATCCAGCGAGATGCCGCCCTTGACCGGCTCGACGCCGCGGGTGACGCTGCTGCCGCCGCCGTAGACGTACAGCGGGATGTGGTGCTCGGTGGAGTAGGCCACGATCTGCTCGACCTGCTCGGTCGTCTCGGGGTAGAGCACGACGTCGGGCACGCTGTCGATGCGCTTGTGGCGCAGACGCAGCAGGTCGTAGGCCGTGGCGCCGTAGGCCACGCTCAGACGGTCGTAGTCCGTGGTGGAGACATTCTGCTCGCCGACGATCTTTTTGAGCGCCTCGATGTGCTCGGCCGCGAGCTGCACCGGGTGATCGGGCAGCTCCACGGGGTCAAAGCCGGTGTCGTCGGAATATGCCTTGAAATCGTCGTCCGTCATCTGGAACTTCTCTTTCATGAGCGTGTACAGAGACTCCTTCGGGTATTTGAAGAAGTTCGGGTCGCCCCAGCGGAAGATGGAGCGGTAGCTGTCCGCCGGCGCGGGGGTGAGCAGCCATTTCGGCTCGAATCCTTTGTACGGTTTGTTGCTCATTGTGCAATCCTCCTCTTGACTTGGATGAGTTTCTGATAGATCGGGCGCAGGCGCGGGTAGATCTTGCGGTAGGCCTGCTCGTAAATGTCGTTATATACCTCGTGATTGCGCTCATTGGGCTGGAACGTATCCTTGACGTGGACCATGGCTTTGGCCGCCTCGTCGAAATCGGCGAACACGCCCTTGGCCACGAACGCGACCATGGACGAACCGATGGAGCACGCCTCGTGCGTTTGCGAGCGCACGACCGGCAGGCCGAACACGTCCGCCGCGATCTGGCAGACCACGTCGCTCTTTGCGCCGCCGCCGCCGATGCGGATCTCGTGAATGGTCAGGCCCGAGCGGTCCTCCATGATGCGCAGCGCCATGTACAGCTCCAGGCACAGGCCCTCGATGATGGCGCGGTAGAAGTGGTAGCGCGTGTGGTAGTCGGAAAAGCCGATGACCGCGCCGAGCGAGTCCGGGTGCAGGATGCCGGCCGTCCAGTACGGCTGCAGGAGCAGACCGTCGCTGCCGGCGGGCAGGTCGCGGATGCGCTCGTCGAGCAGGGCCTCGGGCGCGATACCTTTTTCTTTGGCATCGATGGCGTCGGCCGTGCCGAATTCCTTCACGAACCACGACAGCAGCCACAGACCGCGGTAGATCTCGATCTCGGGATTGTAGTGGTCGTTGAGCACGCCGGGGTAGGCGGGCAGAAACTGCTGCGGCTCGACGTACTCGGTCGTGCTGAACTGGATGGTGGCCGTCGTGCCCAGCGAGATGGACGCCTTGTCGGAATCGACGACGGCGAGGCCGAGCGTCTCGCAGCCCTTGTCCGAGCCGGTCGAGATCAGCGGCAGGCCGGCGGGGATGCCGGTCAGGGCACAGACCTCGTCCGTGACCGTGCCGATGACCGTGCCGGAGGGCACGAGGTCGCACAGCTTTTCGTTCGGCACGTCGCAGAAGCAGCGCGTGAGGCTGCCGGGCTTCATCCAGCGGCGGTTTTTGTAGTCGAACGGGATGTGGCCGATCTGGTTCGAGGCCGAGTCGATGAGGTTGCCCGTGAGCTTGTAGTTCAGGTACGTGGGCAGCATGACGTATTTGGCGGTCCTGGCCCAGATCTCCGGCTCGTGGCGCATGATCCAGTTGCCGACGGAGGCGGCGTAGACCACCTTCGCCGTCGGCTCCATGCCGGCGACCTTGAAGAGCATCATGTTTTTGGCAGGCATGGCGCCGTTCGGGTCAACGGTGCGCTTGTCCAGCCAGAGAATGATGTCGCGCAGGGGCTCGTTGTTCGCGTCCAGACACACGACCGTGTCGCGGATGACGGTGATCGTCATGGCGATCACGTCCGGCAGCAGGGCGTTGCTGCGCGCGCACAGCTCGCGGCAGCACTCGCACAGGCGGTCGAAGTAGAAGTTCGGCTTCTGCTCGGCCCAGCCGGGCTCTTTGGAGAAGTAGGGCTCGGCATACTTGCTCTGCACGACGTCTACGATCCGGCCGTCCGGGTCGACGAGCAGGGCGCGTGCGCTCTGCGTGCCGATGTCGCACGTCAGCACCAGCGGTTTGCTCAAGATGATTCCCTCCTAAGTTTTATTTTTGCTCTCGATGCGAAAAAATCATTCAGATCTGTGCTTGAGGAGGCTGCTCGTGGCGATGACATCCACGCCGAGGCCGAGCACGTCCGGGATCACGACATCGCCGCGGCCGATACGCTCTGATACGGTGACGGTTTTGAGCGCGTCCATGACATCGAAGATGCGGCCTTTCGGAATGTCGGCCGACACGCGCACCGGCAGCACCGGCGCGTCCGGGAAGGCCGTGCGCACGGTCGAGCAGATGGTGCGCCTGGGCGCGGTCATCTCCGAAACGGCAAACTCCCGGCCGCGGGGGCAGGTGTTGCCGGTGACGGACCAGCCGCCGCCGTCGCGTTCGATTTTCAAGGTGCAGCCGCGCGGGCAGCCGATACAGGTGAGTTCTTTCATGCCTCTGCCACCTCGATCGTAAAGTGGACATCGCGCGCGTGGGCGATGCCGAGCTTGTCAAAGTCCAGTGTGAGCTGCTGCATCTCGGGCGGGCGCAGGAAGGGGTAGCGCCGCGACCAGGTTTCCTTGCCGTCGATGGTCAGCACCACGCGGCACGGGCCGAGCACCGCCGCGCTGCGGAAATACAGCGTGACGCTGCTGTTGTCCTCCGTGCGGTCGAGCCGCTGGGGGACAAGGTAGCCGAAATCGTCCGAGATCGTGAGCGCGATCTCGTCGCGCGTGTGCGCGGCAAAGTGCGCCGCGCTCTTGCCCGCCAGCTCGCCGGAGGCGGACACATAGTCCACGAGGTCGTTGACGTGCAGCGCGTTGCCGCACGAGAAGATGCCGGGCACTTCCGTCATGAGCTGCCCATCGCACACAGGGCCGCGGGTGTGCCCGTCGAGCGGGACGCCGAGCGACTCCGCCAGCTCGTTTTCCGGGATGAGACCGACGGACACGATCAGCGCGTCGCAGTCGATGCGCTGATCCGTGCCGGGGATGGGGCGCATGGCCTCGTCGACCTCCGCGACCTCCACGCCCGTGAGCCGGTCTGCACCGAACACGCGCGTGACCGTGTGGCTCAGGTGCAGCGGGATGCTGTAGTCATGCAGGCACTGGTGGATGTTGCGCGTCAGGCCCGAGGGGGTGGGCTTGGCCTCGTACACGCCGAGGACCTCCGCGCCCTCGAGCGTCAGGCGGCGGGCCATGATGAGCCCGATGTCGCCGCTGCCGAGGATGACGCAGCGCCGGGTCGGCAGCTCGCCGAGCAGGTTCGTAAAATGCTGCGCGGTGCCGGCCGTGAACACGCCCGCCGGGCGCGTGCCGTGGATAAAGACCTGTTTTGCCGTGCGCTCGCGGCAGCCGGTGGCCAGCACGAGCGTGCGGGTGTCATAGCGCGCGACGCCGTCGCGGCTGACGGTGACGACCGCGAAGCCGGCGGGCGTTTTCTCCACGCGCGTGACGAACGTCTGTGTGTGCGCCTCAATGCCCAGCTCCTCGAGCCGGTCGATGAAGCGCTCGACATATTCCGGCCCGGCCAGCCGCTCGCCGAAGCGGGCGAGGCCAAAGCCGTCGTGAATGCACTGTTTGAGCATGCCGCCCAGGCGCGCCTCGCGCTCGATGAGCAGCACGTGCGCACCGTTTTCGTGCGCGGAGATGGCGGCCGCGAGTCCGCCGGGGCCGCCGCCGATGACGATGACGTCGTACATCATGCCTGCACCTCCCCGGATTTCGTCGGGCCGAACGTGATGGGCGCGTCGGCCGAGGACTTGCGCACCGCGCTGAGCGGCACGCCGAGATACTCCGCGATGATGCGCACCACCTGCGGTGAGCAGAACCCGCCCTGGCAGCGGCCCATGCCGGGCCGCACGCGCTTTTTCACGCCGTCGACCGTCGGCACGCACACATTTGAGCGCAGCGCGTCGAGGATCTCGCCGCGGCTGATCTCCTCGCAGCGGCAGACGATGACGCCATAGTCGGGGTTTTTCGCAATGTACGCCGCGCGCGTGGCGTCGTCCATCTCCCGCAGGACGGGGATGCCCGGCCGGTGGGGGTCAAAGTCCGGATTGATGGCTACGGGGCGCTCGCGCGCGAGGATGCGCACGGCCATGTCCGCCACGTCGACCGCGACGGCGGGCGCCGTCGTCAGGCCGGGGGACTGGATGCCCGCGACGTGGATGAGGTTGTGCGTGCGGCGGCCGCGCTCGATGATGAAATCCTCCTCGAACGTAGGCGCGCGCACACCGGTGAAATAGGTGATGATGTCGCGCTCGGTCAGCGCGGGCATCGTGATCTTCTGCTTTTCGAATACGTGCGCGATGCTCTCGGGATACGTCGCCGTGTTCTCTTTTTCATAGGTCTCCACCGCGTCGGGCCCGATGAGCAGGTTGTCGTGCACGGTGTGCAGGATGCCGCCGCCCTTCGAGTGCGTTTTCGACACCATGTCGCTGCCCTTCACGGACGCGATCGAATGCATGAACGCGCCGGCCTTGCGGTCGAGGATGCTGTTCGTGCCGCGGCGGGGGTGGATGGAGAAAAAGCGGTCATCCGCCATGCGCGCCACGTCCTCGGCGAACACGCCGGCCGCGTTGATGACGAGCGTGGGGTGCAGCGTGCCGCGGTTGGTGTGCACGGCGGTGATCTGCCCGTCCGCGACGTCCATGCCCAGCACGGCGGTGTTGAGCGCGATGCGCGCGCCGTTTTGCACGGCGTTTTCCGCGTAGGCGATCGTCAGCCCGTAGGGGCAGACGCAGCCAGAGTCCGGATTCGAGATGGCAAAGCGGGTCTTTTTGTTGAAGTTCGGCTCGCGGCGCAGCAGCTCCCTGCCGGAGATGAGCTCGGTGTCGGCGATGCCGTCGTGATATTTGCGCCACATGCAGTAGCCCCACACGGCGGGACGCAGCCAGCCGTGCTGGAAGCAGACATATTGCCCCACGCGGTGAAACGGCACGTCGAGCTCCTTGCAGACCTGATCGTACATGGCGTTGCCGCGGCGGATGTATTTGTGCTTGATGCTGCCGCGCCCGAGGTCGATGCCCGGGTGCACCTCGCCGTCGTTGCGCCCGGAGGCGCCGAGCGCGAGGTCACATTCCTTATCTACGACGAGAATGTCGAGCTTCTGGCGCGCAAGCTCGCGCGCGATCGACACGCCCGAGATGCCGCCGCCGATGATGAGCACGTCGGGCGTCTGCCCGTCGAGCGCATCGTCATGCAGCGCGGGCACGCGCATGGGCGCGTCCTTGCCACCGGTGAACGTGATGTCATTGACGACATGGCACGTGGAATATTTCGTTGCGGCCATCTGGCCGGCGCGCACCACGTCGTCCCAGCGGTCGAGTTCGCCGCGCAGGACGATGCAGCCATCGGCCAGCGCCGCCGTGACGCGGCCGCCGAAGGCGCGGTGCAGTTTTCGGTTCAATGCGGAGATCTTCATGAAAGACAGGCCTCCCGGAAGATGAGTCGGCCAAGCGGCCGACTGGATGTCACAAATATACCCTTTTTCGACCGGGAAGTCAAGGATTCGCCCTGGGTCAAATCTGCTGAAATTTCCCTGCCAGACTGGACAAATCGCCCAAAATCGCGTACAATAAGACACGATTTATCTCATAAGATCAGAAATGAGGAAAGCAAATGGCCGCTCCGCGCAACGACAATGTCAAGGAGAAGATCCTCGACGCCGCGACCGGCCTGTTGGACACGCAGACGTTTGCCGATATCTCGCTGGCCGAGATTGCCGCGGAGGCCGGCGTGTCCAAGGGGACGCTCTATTACTATTATAAAAATAAAACGGATATCCTTTTCGACCTCACCAACCGCTATCTCGACCGCCAGTGGGACGAGCTGATCGCCTGGACGGAGAATAAGGACAAGGACACGTCCGTGCACCGGCTGGTGAAGTACGTCGTCGAGCGCAACACCGCCTCCGCCGGCATGCGCCTGCACCTGATCCACGCCGCCATGCTCGGCGACGAGGCGCTGCGCGCCAAGCTCATCGACCGCTACGCCGCGTTCGAGCGGCTCATCGCCGAGAAGATCGCCGAGCGCACCGACGTCGTCTCCGCCGACTATCTCACGCAGCTGATCCTGCTCGCGTCCGACGGCATGATCGTGCAGGAGGCGCTGCGCAACGACAACTTTGACGCCGCCGCCTTCGTGCGCCAAAGCGAGGCGTATCTGCGCGTTTTGCGCCCCGCCGACCGGATTTGAGTGTCATTTCTCAACAAATGTGTCGAAAGTCACCCTCTTGTCCGGATTTGTGAAAGAATTAGCGTGTAACCGGTTGACACCGCATGGAACACGTGATATTTTTGTTATGACCAGGTGGTAGAGCAAGCGCCTGCTCGTTCCGCCGCGGCCAGGGGACGCCGCAAAGGCTTTTTTCGTATGTCGAAGGCGCCGGAATGCACCCGCATCCCGACGCCTTTTTACATAGCTGCAATGGGAATTATTTTGAAAGAAGGGACAATATGAAAGACCTGAAACATCTGATTTTCTTCGAAAATCTCCTGCAGGATGCGCAGAACGAACTCGTCACGCAGGCGGTCAACGACGGGAAAATCGCCCTCGGGTACAACTGTTATTACATCCCCGAGGTTCTGCTCAACCTGCCGGGCTGCTTCTCGAGCCGCCTGCGCGCGCCGCGCTGCGAGTCTACCGACGTTGCGACCTACTACATGACCAGCCGTGTCTGCCCGTATGTCCGCTCCATCCTCGAGCGCGCCATTGAGGGCGGCTACAACTACCTCAACGCGCTCTTCGGCGCCGAGTGCTGCGCGTCCATGGAGCGTATGGAAGAGCATTTCTTCCTCATCAATCCCGTGAAGAACGACCGCTTCTTCGTCACGCAGATCGATCCCCCGCTCAAGGGCGATAAGACCAGCTATGACTACTACAAGGGCCAGCTCAAGCTCAAGGTCGTCGACCAGCTCGCCGAGCGCTACGGCGTGGACACCTCCGATGCCGCCATGCGCGCGACCATCGAGAAGTTCAACGAGCTGTGCGATGTCATCACCGAGATCGGCAACTTCCGCAAGCTGCCCAACCCGCCCATTACCGGCTATGAGTTCCACGTCATCCAGCTCGTGAGCGAGGTCTGCCCGCACGACCTGATCCTCCCGTACCTGAAGGAGACGCTTGCCGAGATCAAAAAGCGCAAGCCCGAGCCGGAATTCCCCTTCCGCGCGCGCGTCGTGGTCGCCGGCTCCGAGATCGACGATCCCGAGTTCACGAAGCTCCTCGAGGGCTGCGGCGCGATGGTCGTGGCCGACCGCTACTGCTTCGGCAGCTTCCCGAGCCGTGAGCGCATCGAGATCCAGGACGGCGAGACCGCGTTTGACGCCATCTGCCGCCACTACCTGCACTGGAACCAGTGCGCCCGCTTCATGGAAGGCGCGAAGATCGACCAGCGCCATGCTGAGGTCAAGCGCCTCGTCGACGAGTTCCATGCCGACGGCGTGATCTACGAGAACATGAAGTTCTGCGAGTTCTGGAGCTATGAGAAGGTGCTCGCTTCCCATATCCTGACCGAGGAGATGGGCGTGCCGTGCTGCACGATCGAGAAGGAATACGCGCTCGGCTCCGTCGGCCAGCTCCGTACCCGTTTCCAGGCCTTCGTTGAGAGCCTGGAAATCAAGAAAATCAATTCTTGACACAGGAGGGGAATGAAAACTATGAATTGCCCTGTTACGAAATTTATTGACTCCAAGATGCAGAGATTCGACCCCCTCTGGCAGGCTCAGAACGGTGTCGGCGGTCTCCGCAGCCGTTACTATGATAAGACCGGCGTCGCCAAGTACCGTGAGTGGCGCGGTCTGCACGACACCATGGTCGACTACCGTGCATGGCTCAAAAACGTCATGTCCATGGCTGCCATGGTCGCCTCCGCGCCGATCCCGTGCCTGAAGGGCTTCTGGGAATACCGCTGGATGGGCTCCTACCTCGGCACGTTCATGTTCATCGACCGCCTGTTTGAGGGCTACCGCGGCCCCGAGCTCGTGATCGCGCACATGAATATGCACGCCATCGTGCAGAGCCTGACCAAGAAGATCGCCCTTGTGCTGTCTCACGACCTGCGCATCGGCGGCAAGGATAGCGACAAGATCATCCCTGTGGACGAGGTCATGCCGCCGCTGTTCCTGACCGGCTTCAAAGACCTGATCCCCATCCCGCTGCAGACGCTGCCGGAGTTCATCATCTGCGATGTTGACCAGCAGCTCGAGCCGTACTACATCGACGTAGCCGAGTCCTTCGGTCTGCCGGCAGACGTCTGCTCCCGCTGCGCGGCGGAGACCGGCGTTGCCCTCAACGACGACTTCCCGCTCTTCGGCAAGGCCATGATCTCCACGAATATGCCCTGCAACGCCTCCGAGGCGACCTCCATGTTCCAGCGCCGCCGCATCGGCCTGCCTGACTTCCAGGCGACCATGGCGATGATCCACAACGAGCCGGCTGCCCACCCGTACTCCGCACAGGTCCTGCGCGACTGCATCGAATTCGTCGAAAAGGAATACGGCGTTGAGTATGACTGGGATGCCCTGTTCAAGCGCGCCAAGCACATGAACGAGCAAAACGAGATCGAGCTCGAGAAGTGGGATTACTTCAAGACTCCCTACTGCCCGCTGACCGGCATCAGCGAGACCCTGTACCGTCTGTACGCCTGGGCCTCCGCCAACGGCCAGGAGGACTACTTCACCAAGAACGACCGCAAGGTCATCAAGATCCTGCGCAAGTGCTACAAGAATAAGTACGTCCCGTATGGCGGCACCACGCGTCACCGTGCGTTCCTGTGGGGACCGTCCGCCGTGTACTACACCGACTTCCCGACCTGGACGCAGAACTGCTGGGGCATCAACATCGTCCTGAACATGGACTCCACCATGGGTCACAACATGATCAGCACGACCGACCCCGATCAGGCGCTCATGGATCTGGCGCTGTTCAGCGAAAAGGGCGTTATGCGTCACATGGCTGTCGGCGGCTGGGACAACGTCAACTCCGTCTGGGAGTGGGCCAAGAACTTCAACTGCGACATGGTGCTCATGAACGACAACATCGCCTGCAAGGGCATGCTCGGCGTGCACGCCATGATGGAGGAGCAGGCGCGCGACCTTGGCTTCCACTTCATCTTCATCGAGCACGACCTCGAGGACTGCCGCACCGTGCCGCGCCGCGATATGCGTAAGTGCGTCAACGAGTATATGTCCATCGTGCTCAACGAGCAGCCGCTCGACCCGACGCTGGTCGACTTCGACGACTCCGCGGCGTACTAAGAAAGGCAGGTACCGACTATGAATATGAAACTCGCTGCAAAGATCATGGGCAAGGTCGGCCTTGTCGGCTTTATCGGCTTCGTTGCGACCTTCACGATCTATATGTTCAACCTCGAGAACAAGCTCATCTACTATGTGCTGCGTCCCTTCCTGAACAAGCACTACGATTCTCAGGTGCGCGATAAGCGTATCGTCTGAGCGTTTCGCAAATCGCATAAATCGAAACCCCGCTGCTTCTGCAGCGGGGTTTTTGCGTGTGCCGCAGGCACACGCTCCACAGAGGACCGCTTCGCTGGGTCCTCTGTGGAAGAGATCGCAGCTCGCTGCAGCGCACGCAATTGTACACCAAAGGCGCCCAATGCGCACGTTTGCGGGCCGAGCGGTATTTTCTCCGCCGTACACGCCGCCGGAGAAAATGATTGAAATTTCTTTGCGTCTGCGGACGCAAACTCTGCGAGGCTTTGTGACGTCACAAATGCCGCAGGGCGCGAAAAAGCCCGCGTGCAGTGCACGCGGGCTGCTTTTCGCAAGGATCTTGTCCGATCTTACTTGATGCCGTACTTCTTGTTGAACTTGTCAACGCGGCCGCTGGTGTCAACGAGCTTCTGCTTGCCGGTGTAGAACGGGTGGCACTTGGAGCAGATCTCGATGGAGATGTTCTGCTTCGTGGAGCGGGTCTCGTACACGGCGCCGCAGGCGCAGCGGATCGTGGTCGGCTGATAATTCGGATGGATACCGTCTTTCATAGTCATTCACCTCATAATAAGCTGTCTTGAGCACGGGCTGGTCCGTGGTTACAAAACGCAATCTGAATTCTAGCATACCGGTGACAAAATTGCAAGCGGTTTTCGCATTTTTTTACGCATCCGGGCCCGGCACGTCGCTGACCTGGCCGCAGTGCAGAAAATACAGCACGCGGCGGCAGACCGGCTGGCCGGTGATGCGCGCCATCGCCCCGGCGTAGGCGCGCAGCTGCGCGGCGTAGTACGCCGTGCGCGCCGGCACGCCCTCGGGGCGGATGCGGTCGGTCTTATAGTCCACGATGACGAGACCGTCCTTTGTTTCGAACCACGCATCGACCACGCCCTGCAGCAGCACCTGCTCGTCCCCGGCGTTGGGGAAGAACGTCTCCGCCGGGCACAGCAGCGAGAAGCGAAACTCGCGCCGCAGCGTGCCGGCTGCC
>ENA-ORSJ01002520-ORSJ01002520.1-human-gut-metagenome-genome-assembly--contig:-NODE-2520-length-11961-cov-3.190912_pt1 | contig 11961 bp, 7 predicted proteins | sample MGYA00242191_ERZ509158 | MGnify/ENA primary metagenome ERZ509158 (study PRJEB26280, sample SAMEA2338623) | human gut metagenome | biome: human gut; feature: human-associated habitat; material: faeces... | reverse complement strand
GCCAGGGTCAGGGCAAGAGCTACGGCATGGCAGGCACGCGCCTTGGCGTGCTCTACCGCGCGCTGCGCATCCTGGAAAGGGTGGACGGCAGAAAGCGCCTTGAAGAGGTGGCAGAGGAAATTGTGGCTGAAATCGCCACCCCGCAGTACTGCAAGCTGGCAGAGGACAGGGGACTGGTTCTTGCGGAACAGTGGCACATGGGCCGCACAAGGGTGGACGAAGTCTTGCCGCGCCTCAAAAAGACATTGCAGCCCAATATCGAGCGCATAGAGCTTGCAAGAGAAGACAGGGATATAGACTGGAAGGCCATGTCCCATGCTGTGCGCGCCATACGCCAGCAGGAAGAGCTCCTTAGCACAGGTACCCTGCGCTATCCCCTGGCCTGCAGGGAGGAGATCTTGCGCATCAAGAAGGGCGAGTGCACCTTTGCCGAGGTCGAGGAGCTGGTACGTTCCGGCCTGGCTTCCCTTGAGGAAATGCGCAAGGTCTCGGCCTTTGTCACCAGCCCCGACTTTGAAAGGATTTTTGCCGAGGCAAAAAGGGTGCGCAAACTGTGCCAGGGCCAGGCCTAGCCTGAACGCCTTTTTTGATTTTTCCCATTTCCCTGCCGCCCGAACGAGGACCGAATATGAAGATACAGTGCCCCAACTGCGCCTACACCAGAGAAATGGCAGACGAGCGCATCCCTTCAGGCGTTGTGACAGCGCGCTGCCCGCAGTGCGGCCAGACCTTCCGCTTTTCCAGGGAGAGTGCAGACAGCGAGCAGGAGACAAGGCCCTCTGCAGTGCGCCTTTCCTCGTTGTGCAAGGACAGGGACGCTGAAAGGCCAGATCCGGACACTGCCCCGAAGGCGGATGCCGAAGTCAGTGTTTCCCAAAAGGACGCAGCCCCGGATCTTCCCCAGGGCGCAGTCGTGCACGAGCAGGAGGAAAACCTCTTTGCAAGGCCCCTTGCGAGGAAGGGTGACGAGAACACAGAAAATCCGGATGTCCGCAATGTCCGCGTTGACGAGACAGGGACATATCGTGAAGAGCCCCTGAAGCGCGAAGATCGCAAGAAGCCAGAGGCTATCGGGGCTTCCGAGGCCCCCGAGAACCCTGAGGATCGCGTGCACACGGAAGACGAGGAGGGGTGGAGCTTCAACCCCTGGGAGTGCGCTCGCACCCTGCAGGAATACGTGCCTGCCCTCTACCAGACCTGCCTGCGCGTCATGTTTGCACCGCAGCGCTTCTTTGCGGGGATCGTTCCGAGATCGGGCCTGCTTGCCCTGGCCTTCTTCCTCGCCATCTGCGTCTTGCAAACCCTCATAGAGCATGTGTGGAGCATAGCCTTTTTCAGCTATATCATGCCCACCACCACGGATCCGGAACTGCGTCAGCTGGGCGAGCTCATCTCCGGCAAGGGGAATTTCCTTTTCTGGCTTGTGTTGCGCTGCGTCATGCTCTGCCTGCAGCTCTACATCTATACGGCCATACTTTTTTTGTGCTGGCGCCTTTTAGCACGCGCACAAGCGGACTTTTCCGTCATACTGCAGGTCTTGTGCTACGCGCAGGCTCCGCTCATTCTCTGCATCATTCCAGGCGTTGGCACCATTGCCGGCATGATCTGGAGCTTTGTGTGTGCGCTTGTCGGCTGCAAGGTGACCCTGCGTCTTTCTTGGGCACAGACAATCCTTGGCGCTGCCCCGCTCGTTTTGCTCATCGCCTTTTCCTACATGCACTTCATGTCCCTTCTCTAGCCTCAAGCTTAGACCATTGCCCAAGGCTCAAGGACAAAAAAACAGACCCTGCGGACAAAAAGCCCGCGGGGTCTTTTGTTGTGCAAAAAAAGAAGGGGCAGTGGAGGAATGAGGCAAGCAACGAGAAGATATTGTCTTTCTGACAGACATAAGCGAGCGTGAATTTGGCAAGAACAAGAGCGAAAAATGCAGGGAAATGTTTCACACGAAGTGAAAGAAAGGGGCAGGAACAGGGAACAGCGTCTTGTGAAATAGGGAACAAGTTTTGCATTTCCGTACAGAAAGTGTCCCAAGACTGCATCTGTCATTGACATTTTTTGCCAGTCTACTAATGTACAAGCAAGTCAGGTGCGCTGACTTTTCTCTCGACAGACGTTTAGGCCATCCCTTGGCCTGTATGCCCCATGCGGCATATCCCCGAGGAGGAATCTGAATTTTATGAAACGCTTGACCCTGTTGTCGGGACTTGTTCTGGCAATCCTGACCCTTGTGCCCGGCCTTGCCGAGGCTTCCGAGGCCCTGCCTCATATTCCGGGCGCGGAACTTTCCATTCTCTGGGCAGTTCCCTTTGCCTGCATGCTCCTTTCCATTGCCCTTGGACCGCTCTTCTTTGCCCATTTCTGGGAACATCACTTCGGCAAGGTCGCAGTGTTCTGGGGCATGGCCTTCCTTGTGCCCTGTGCCATTGTCTACGGCCCAAGCACAGCCATCTACGAGGGCTTGCACTCCATTATTCTTGAGTACATTCCCTTTATCATCCTGCTCTTTTCCCTCTTTACGGTCGCAGGCGGCGTGCGCCTCAAGGGCTCGCTTGTCGGCACTCCTGCAGTGAACACAGGCCTTTTGCTCACAGGTACCGTGCTTGCCAGCTGGATGGGTACCACGGGTGCAGCCATGTTGCTCATCCGTCCCCTCCTGCGCGCCAATGCCCACAGAAAGTACCGCGTGCATCAGGTGGTTTTCTTCATCTTCCTTGTGGCAAACATCGGCGGCTCCCTCACTCCCCTTGGCGCCCCGCCGCTCTTCCTTGGCTACCTGAAGGGCGTGGACTTCTTCTGGACCTTGCAGCACCTCTTGTTGAAGACCTGCTTCATGACAGTGATCCTGCTCGGACTCTACTTTGTCATCGACACCATCCTCTACAAGAAGGAAGGCTCTCCCATGCCGCCCCATGATCCCAACGCTGCAGAAGAAAAGCTCGGCCTCGAGGGCAAGGTCAACCTGATCCTGCTCCTCGGAATCGTTTTGGCAGTGCTCATTTCCGGTGTCGTGGACCTTGGCGAGCTTGGCTCCATCATGGGCATACACATTTCCACCTCCGGCACACTGCGTGATGTTGTCCTGCTCATTATCGCGTGGCTTTCCTGGAAGCTGACCTCGAGAGAAAGCCGCGAGCTCAACGGCTTTACCTGGGGTCCCATCCTGGAAGTGGGCAAGCTCTTCTTCGGCATCTTCCTCTCCATGATTCCGGCAATCGCCATTTTGCGTGCAGGCACGGACGGTGCCCTGGCAGGCCTTATCAACATGGTGTTCCATGACGGCCAGCCAGTCAACGCAGCCTTCTTCTGGCTCACTGGCGCTCTTTCGAGCTTCCTTGACAACGCTCCGACCTACGTTGTGTTCTTCAACACCGCAGGTGGAGATCCGCAGACCCTCATGACCACCATGGCAGACACCCTGGTCGCCATTTCCGCTGGTGCCGTGTTCATGGGCGCCAACACCTACATCGGCAATGCGCCCAACTTCATGGTGCGCTCCATTGCCGAAGAGCGCGGCGTGCCCATGCCCAGCTTCTTTGGCTACATGATGTGGTCCTGCGGCATCCTTGTCCCGCTCTTCCTCATTGTGACCTTCATCTTCTTCTAAACCGAAGAAATTCCCCTTCTTTCGGGCTCCCGGTTTTTTTGCCGGGGGCCCTTCCTTGTTTTGGGCCCAGTCCCCTTGCCTGTTGCACAGGGCGAAAATTCACAGTATTTGCTGACTCGACACTCATAGCCTTTTTCGGACGTTTCCAAACTGGCGCATGGCCTCATGCGCCCCAAACCCAAATCCCGGCACAGGCACAGGAGCAGAACATGCCAAAAATACCCACTGAAAGGCGGCGCGAGAAGATGGCCAGGGTCCTGCAGCACAGGCAGCCCGACCTCACCCTGGTTCTTGCCAATATTCACGATCCCCACAATGTCTCGGCCATCTACCGCTCCTGCGACGCCTTCGGGGTGGAATCCGTACATCTGTACTACACGGACACGGCCTTTCCCCTGCTCGGGCGCAAGTCCTCGGCCTCTGCCCGCAAGTGGGTGGGTACAGTGCGCCACAGGGACGAGAAGGAACTTAAGGCTGCACTTTCAGGCTACCAGATCCTTGTCACGGACTGTACGCCGACTGCACGGCCCCTGCGCTCCTACGATTTTACAAAACCCACGGCCATAGTCCTTGGCAACGAGCACAGCGGTGTGGCTCCGGAACTTGCAAATATTGCCACTGGCGAGCTCTATATTCCCATGTACGGCATGATCCAGAGCTTCAACGTCTCTGTGGCTGCTGCCATCATCCTTGCAGAGGCAAGCAGGCAAAGGGAACTTGCCGGCATGTACGACTCCTGCCGCTACGACGAGGCAATCTTTGAGGCAAAACTCGCGGACTGGATAGAACGCTAGTCCAAAAAAGGAACACCGACCCCTCCCATTTTTCAGATACGAAGATGACGCAAAATCCCCAAGAGAGCGCAAAAGCAGGCTCGCGCTGCATCCATATAGAACACGCGCGCCAGCACAATCTGCACGACATAAGCCTTGATATCCCCCGCGACGAGCTCGTGGTCATCTGCGGGCCCTCGGGTTCCGGCAAATCCACGCTGGCCTTTGACATTGTCTATGCTGAAGGCCAGAGGCGCTATGTGGAAAGCCTCTCGGCCTATGCAAGGCAGTTTCTGCCCAAGATGGACAAGCCGGACGTTGGCAAGATCGAGGGCCTCACACCTGCCATAAGCCTTGAGCAGAGTACGACCTCCCACAACCCCCGCTCCACAGTGGGCACAGTGACGGAGATCTATGACTTTTTGCGCGTCTTCTTTGCAAGGCTGGGCAAGGTCTATTGCCCGAAGTGCGGACGGCCCATTGAGGCCAGATCCACGGACGAGATCCTGGAGGAAATCCTGGGCTTCGAGCAGGGGACAAGGATCATCGTCATGGCGCCCTTGGTCGAACTGCAAAAGGGAACACAGGCGGACAGGCTCAAGAAACTTAAAGCTCGGGGCTTTGCCAGGGTGCGCGTGGACGGGGTCATGTACACCATTGACGATGTGCCGCCCCTGGACAAGAACCGCAAGCATAGCCTGGATCTTGTGGTGGACAGACTCGTTGTGAAGGAGGGCGTGCGTTCCCGCCTTGCGGAATCCGTGGAGCTGGCCCTGAAGGAAGCAGAGGGGCGCCTTGTGCTCCACTGCCCGGACAAAGCGAAGGAAGAACAGGACAGGCTCTATTCCACAACCTCGGCCTGCCCTGTGTGCCATATCTCCATGCCAGCGCCAAGTCCGCAGCTCTTTTCCTTCAATACGCCACAGGGCGCCTGCCCCCGCTGCGTGGGCCTTGGCACCATAGACTACTTTGAGCCGCGCCTCATTGCCCCGAACAGGGGTCTTTCCCTGAAGGGCGGAGCCCTTTTGCCCTGGGCGGACAAAAAGGTCCTTGCCCGCTACGAGGAGGCTTTGACAGCCCTTGGGCAAAGACACGGCTTTGACCTTCAGACACCCCTGGAGGACTTTGGCGAGGAGGCCTGGCTTGCGCTCTTCTATGGGGAGGACGAGGAGGGCAGGCCTTCGACCACATCCCCGGGACTTCGTCGCAACTGGATGGGCGGAAGTATCGCAGTGTATGCCACAGGCGACTACCAGTCGGATCACTATGAGTTTGGCAAAAAGGCCAATCTCGCAGTCACGACCTTACGCTGGCCTGGTGTCGTGCCATTGCTGGAACAGGGCATGCAGTACGGGGACGCCTGGCGCGACGAGCTTGCGCGCTACCGTCAGACTACGGACTGTCCCGACTGCCATGGGGCAAGGCTCAAGCCAGAGGCATTGTCCGTGCGCGTGGAGGATTTGAATATTGCCTCCTTTTGCTCTTTGTCCGTTGAGCGCGAGCTTGCCTGGCTGAACGGCCTGCATTTTGGCGGGCGCTGGGCGCTCATAGCGAATCCGCTTTTGAAGGAATTGCGCCACAGGCTGGGATTTTTGCAGAACGTGGGCCTTGAATACCTCTCGCTTGCCAGATCCATGGTGACGCTCTCGGGCGGCGAGGCCCAGCGCATACGCCTGGCCTCCCAGCTTGGGGCAGGCCTTGTGGGCGTGACCTATGTCCTGGACGAGCCTTCCATTGGCCTGCATCCGCGCGACAACGAGCGACTTTTGCAAACCCTGCGCTCCCTGCAAAAGAGGGGCAATACGGTGCTTGTGGTCGAGCACGACGAGTCTACCATCTGCGAGGCGGACACTGTCATAGAACTTGGGCCGGGCTCCGGTATACAGGGCGGCAACGTGACCTTCGAGGGTTCCGTGGCAAGCCTTCTGGAAAGCCAGACCCTCACTGCCAAATACCTGCGCGGGGACATGTGTGTACCCATGCCGGAGGAGAGGCGCAGCCCCAGGGGCGAGATAGTCCTGAAAAAGGTCACCACCAACAATCTGCAGGGCATGGACGTGGCCTTCCCCCTGGGCGTGCTCACCTGCGTGACCGGTGTCTCTGGTTCCGGCAAAAGCTCCCTTGTGGTGGACACGCTCTACAAACACTTGTGCCTGCGTCAGGGCCTGCGCGTGGACAACCCCGGAACCATTGGCGGGATCGAAGGGGCAGAAGAAGTCGAGAGGGTGGTTGCCATCGACCAGACGCCCATTGGCAGAACGCCCAGATCCAATCCGGCCACCTACACCAAGGTTTTCGACGAGATACGCAACATCTTTGCCATGACCCCGGACGCAAGGCGCAAGGGCTACACGCCAGGGCGCTTCAGCTTCAATGTCTCGGGCGGGCGCTGCGAGACCTGCAAGGGCGACGGGCAGATACAGGTGGAGATGCACTTTCTGCCGGACGTGTACGTGACCTGCGATGTCTGCCACGGCAAGCGCTACAACCACGAGACATTGCAGGTGCGCTACAAGGGTCTCAACATATCCGAGGTTCTGGAGCTCACGGTAAGCCAGGCGCGCAACTTCTTTGCAAGCTACCCGTCCCTTGAGCGGCGCCTGGGGGTTCTGGAAGACGTGGGCCTTGGCTACATTCAGCTTGGACAGGCAGCCACAACCCTTTCGGGAGGCGAGGCGCAGCGCATAAAGATAAGCCGCGAACTGGGAAAGCGCAGCCTGCCTGGCACGCTCTACATCCTGGACGAGCCTACCACAGGCCTGCACATGCACGAGGTGGGAAAGCTCATAAGTGTCCTGCACGCCCTGGTGGACAAGGGTGCAACCGTAGTTGTCATAGAGCACAACACGGACTTTATCCTGGCTGCGGACTGGGTCATAGACATGGGACCCGGAGGCGGCGAGCGGGGTGGGCGCATAGTGTCTTCGGGAACACCGGAAGGGATAGTTGCGGATCCGGCCTCGATCACGGGACGCTTTCTCATGGAGGAGAGGAAGGCAAGGTTGAGACGCAGGGCCGGGTAGATGGTGCAAGGACATAGGCGATCTGTTTTTGCACCATAGACGTAACCTCTGAGATGCAAATAGAGCTTGGCAGAAAAGGCCAATGAGGGGATACCTACCCACAAATCCCCTCGAAGAGTTCCAAGATTGATACTGATCTTGACAGTGTGCTCAAATGAGCTACAATCCTAATGAAGCAACGGCCATCACGATTTCCGATAGAGGAGCCAACCTCTATTTCACTGATAGGGGTGTGTCGGAAGACACATGAATTGTTTGTTTGGAAAGGAGGTAGACAAATGTCGGCTAATGATTATGTGCGCGCACGTATCAATCCTGTCATCAAGAACGAAGCTGCTGTGGTGCTGGCTGGAATGGGCCTGACTGTCTCTGATGCATGTCGTATGATGCTCACAAAAATAGCCATTGATAAGTGTTTGCCTTTCGGTGTAGAAATTCCCAATGAGCTGACTCGAAAGACTTTGGAACAGGTGGACAGAGGCGAAAATCTGCATCGAGCAAAGGATGCGGAGGATCTTTTCCGTCAATTGGGTATCTAAATGCGTAATCCCGTGTATTCAACACAGTTCCGTCGTGATTTGAACAAGATGGAACAACGTGGCTATGATATAGAAAAACTCAAAACTGTTATTTTGCTTCTGCTAAATGAAGAAATACTTCCTCATGAGTATAAAGACCATCCTTTGAAAGGCTCTTGGAAACCGCACAGAGATCTGCATATTACTCCAGACTGGATATTGATATATAAAATAAATGGAGACGATTGTATATTTTCCCGTACTGGTACGCATGCAGACATATTTTATAAATAGAACAAAAGTATATTTATCTTGGTTGTTATTACTTGCAGCACTAGTGTCCGTTTGCTTTTAAAATGAAGTTTGATAGAAAATACATGGCTCATGAAGGTAACCTTTATGGGCCTTTTTTGTGCAATGCTGGTCCTTTGAGAGGAGTGGAGGGGCGGGCTTAAGTTGGTTTGAGACTTCAGGCAAGCTACAATGAGCCTGAATTTTCCCAAAAAGAACACTTTTTTGTGACGTGCAAGTATTTGCCAAAGACTGTCTTTCGGTATACGTTCCTTTTTTCACTCCCGAAAATCTCCCTGCCTGGGAAGCCTGGCTTCCCATCCCCCGGACAGGGGCTTGTGCGGGAGGACATTACTTCTCCCGGAGGAGATAGAATTCAATGAACAGGCTGTCCGGACGGCATTTTCTCAAGGAAATCGACTTTACCCCAGCGGATCTCGAATACCTCATCGATCTCGCGGCGCGTCTCAAGGCCGCCAAGAAGGCCCGCAACGAGCCAAAACTCATGGAAGGGCGCAACATTGCCCTTTTGTTCGAAAAGGACAGCACAAGAACGCGCTGCTCCTTCGAGGTGGCTGCGCACGACCAGGGCGCACATGTGACCTATATTGGCCCCAGCGGATCGCAGATGGGCAAGAAGGAGTCCCTTGCGGACACGGCTCGCGTCTTGAGCGGCTTTTTTGACGGCATTGAGTACCGCGGTTTTGAGCAAAAAAGGGTTGAGACCCTTGCAAGGTACAGCTCTGTTCCCGTGTGGAACGGCCTTACCAACGAGTGGCACCCGACCCAGCTTCTGGCTGATATGCTCACCATGAAGGAATGCGCAGGGCACTTGAAGGGACTTACCATGGCCTACCTTGGCGATGCGCGCTACAATATGGGCAATTCCCTCATGATCGTGTGCGCCATGCTTGGCGTGAACTTCCGCTCCGTGGCACCCAAGAGTCTTTGGACCAGTGACGACATCTTTGCAAGGGCTGAAGAGTACGCAAAGCTTTCCGGTGCGAAAGTCGAGCGCACAGAAGATGTGCAAAAGGGTGTCGAAGGCTGTGACTTCCTCTACACGGACGTATGGGTCTCCATGGGCGAGCCCGACGAGGTGTGGAAGGAGAGAATCGAGCTTCTGTCTCCCTACAGGGTGACCAACGAGGTCATGGACATGACCGGCAACCCAAACTGCGGCTTCTTGCACTGTCTGCCGGCCTTCCACAACCGCGAGACGACCATAGGCGAGCAGATCTACCAGAAGTACGGCGTAGACTGCATGGAAGTGAACGACGACGTCTTCGAATCCGAGCGCAACAAGGCCTTCCTTGAGGCGGAAAACCGCATGCACACCATCAAGGCCGTGATGGTGGCAACCCTGGCGGATACGGACATAGACGCTGCCCTGGCAGAAAGGGGCTTTTAGAGAACATTCAGGGCCCGGAAAGACTGGCCTTTCCGGGCCGGATACAAACGCCTTTTTTCTTAGCTTGCGCAAGGGATTGTGCCATCGGGGGATGCATGGATCTGGAACGCAACAGAAAGGATGACTGGAAGGATGTCGGGGCCAGTGGCAACCTCTTTGCCGCGGACTTTGACGAGATTTCCGACAGTGCGCGGGGAAGCGGCTACCTGTCCCTTCTCTTCGAGATAGCAAGGGTCTTGAGCTCTACGCCGGACGTCAAGCAAAGCCTTGAGGGAGTGCTTTCCCTTTTGGCCCAAAGACTGCACATGATGCAGGGCACCATCACCCTGGTGTCCCCGAAAAGCGGGCAGATACGCATAGAGGCAAGCCATGGCCTGAAACCCTCAGAGCGCTCGCGCGGGCACTACCATCCGGGCGAGGGCATCATAGGGCATGTGGTACAAAGCGGCGAGCCCATGTACATCTCGCGTGTCTCCGAGGAACCGCGCTTTTTGAACAGGACCAGATCCCGCGATCTGGAAAAAAGCGACATTTCCTACATCTGCGTGCCCATACGACTGAACCGTCAGGTGGTGGGTGCTCTTTCGGTAGACAGACTGCTCACGGACGATAAGCGCCTTGAGGAAGAGGAGCAGCTGCTCTTCATCATAGCGATGCTTTTGGGCTACGCCGCCTGGGAAACGCAGCGCAAGATGGACGAGAGCATGGCCATGCCAGGCAGGCCCAAGGGCTTTATCGGCAATTCGGATGTGATGCGCCATGTCTATGCCCAGATCATGCAGGTGAGCCAGTCCCAGGCAACGGTCTTCTTGCAGGGCGAATCGGGCACAGGCAAGGAGCTTGCGGCAAGGGCCATACACGATGCCTCCTCAAGGGCAGAGAAGCGCTTCGAGGCCATCAACTGTGCGGCTCTTCCGGAAAACCTCATAGAAAGCGAGCTTTTCGGCCACGAACGGGGCGCATTCACCTCGGCCATCAAACAGCGCAAGGGCAAGTTCGAACAGGCCACGGGCGGTACGCTCTTCATGGACGAGATCGGCGACATGTCGCTCGCGGCCCAGGCCAAAGTACTGCGCGCCCTGCAGGAGCGCAGCATTGACCGCATAGGCGGAAGCTCTCCCATACCAGTGGACGTGCGCCTTATCACAGCCACCAACAGGGATCTGGAAAAAATGGTGGCAGAGGGCACCTTCAGGCGCGATCTCTACTACCGCCTGAATGTCTTTCCCATTGTGCTGCCGCCCTTGCGCGACCGTCAGGATGACATATTGCCTTTGGCAAACCATTTTGTGAAACGCTTTGCAAGGGAAATGGGCAGGGAGGATGTGCGCATCTCGCTTGCTGCCATGGACATGCTGCAGCGCTACAACTGGCCTGGCAACATACGCGAGCTGGAAAACGCCATGGAGCGGGCAGTGCTCCTTTTGGGCAGCCAGAACCTCATTTTGCCCCAGCATCTGCCAACGGTCATGCACGTGTATGCTGGCACAACCACAAAGGACGGAAAGCCTGCGCAAAAAAGGGCAGCAGCGACCCTGCAGGAACATCTGGACGAGCTGGAAAAGGCCTGCATCATAGACGCCATGGAGGCAAGCGACGGCCAGATAGCCCGCGCTGCCGCAGCGTTGGGACTCACCCAGCGCATTTTGGGCCTTCGTTTGAAAAAGTACGGTATCAGCTACAAGGACTTCAGACACAAAAAGCAGGCCGATGCCTGAGGTGCAAAAAACGACAATTTTGTCATTTTTGTGTTTTGGGCAAGAGTGTTATGTGATTTCGGCATCTTGAAAGCCCATAGTGGAAAAATATCAGTCCAGGACAGGCGCTTTCAGGTATAAAAAATACAAATTTGTAGATTAGAGACAAAAATTGTGCGCAGGCAGCTTCATGAAATTCGTGAGGGTGCCTGCGCCCTTTTTTTTGCAAGGACTGGAAATGGCGGGAAAAACGCTTTTGTTCACAAGCCGTTTGCACTGCTTCTTGCCCCAAAATGAGCTTTTGGCACGCTCCTTGCTTTAGGGGAAGAGCGGGCGAAAACGTCCGGACAACTTTCTTCACAAGGCAAGGCGCAAGCCTGCCAGAGGGGATGGCCAGGGGATGCTTCCCCTGGACGGTTTTCCCGGGAGAATCACGATGACACAAGCAAGAACACAGGCTGTCTTTGCGGCCCAGGCAACGAGTCCTGTCACAGGGACCACAGGCCACAAGAGCACAGACGAGATATTTGGCGAATACGTCTTCACCCTGGAGGAGATGCGCAAGCGCCTGCCGAAGGATGTCTACAAGAACCTTGAGCGCATCATCCACAGCGGTGGTCGCCTCGATCCTGCCATGGCGGACA
>ENA-ORSJ01002519-ORSJ01002519.1-human-gut-metagenome-genome-assembly--contig:-NODE-2519-length-11962-cov-2.541110_pt1 | contig 11962 bp, 5 predicted proteins | sample MGYA00242191_ERZ509158 | MGnify/ENA primary metagenome ERZ509158 (study PRJEB26280, sample SAMEA2338623) | human gut metagenome | biome: human gut; feature: human-associated habitat; material: faeces... | reverse complement strand
TTCCCTCGATAGGCACGCCGCCAGCGTCACGCTTCTGCCGGTGGTCTTCTCGCAGCTCCCACGCCTCGCCGCTCCAGCACAGGGCCTGCTTGTCCTGCGGAGTGAGGGTCGGAGCAGTCAGGGTGGCATTAGCAGGCAGGAGCCAGACAGGAGCGCCGGCCTGTGCGCTCTCCAGTGGGTCCGGCTGGCAAAGGTCTGTACCAGTGTACTCGCCTGTGTCCGGGTCGTAGCAGTAGGCAGTCGGCGGATTGGAGAAGTCAAGCTGTACGGGCTGCTCTTCAATGTATGTGTCTTCCATGAATCACCTCAATATTTGATGAAGCAGTTCAATGTGATTGCGGGCGGTTGGACGGTGGAAGAGTTGCCGTAGATGGAGCTGGAGCGACTGGCGTTAAAGTCAAACCTGACATGATCTGCTCCATAATTACCGTCTGCCCGATTGCCACCAGAACCTTGTGCAAAGGCCCCGCCTGCCGAAATGACTTGTGTGTACAGCGTGACATTACCCGTGATGTTCGGCAGGCCAGCGGCCAACACGGTGCCAAGGTTTCCGTTGGCACCCTGTGCCACCTTGCCCCGCATGTCGGGCAGGTTGAAGGTGGTGCTCCCATTGCCCGTCCCGAACTTGGTCCCGATGACGGCGTACAGGTCGGCGTAGGTCGTCCTGCTGATGGCTGCCCCGTTGCAGAGAAGGAAACCTGACTTGGAGCTGGCGTAGCTCCAGACGAAATCGCCCGTGGAAAAGGCGTTCTGGCCGGAGATGGAGCCGTTGACTGTCAGATCTCCGGTTATTGTGAAGTCGCCTGAAACATTTGTATGCACGGCGCCTGTCTCGATGTCTCGGAAAATGGTTATGCCTTGTGGCGCGGCATTGTCCCCATCATTGACGCCCAGCAGAAGGGTGTAGTAGCCCTCTGACGAGGTATCCATCTCATTACCCACTCTGATGCAGGCAATGCGGTTGGTCTTTTCCGGAACCATGTACTCGACAGCATCCACATAGCCACCTTTGGGCACCGTGTATCGTAAGTAGGGAACCTGCATGAAGTTACCCGCCCCGTTCAGGAAATAGGAGCCTGTCTGCCCTTTGGCCGGCGCTGGTACAAGGCCCTTGGCGCCAGCGGCGCTCGCAGTCGCTCCTGTGAAGATAGCGTAAGGGGACTCGTTGGTATTGATTTCTGTCCACGGGCACCATGAAGAACCGTCCCAGGAACGAAGGTACATGTGGGGATTGGCGACACTCACAGCGACAGCCAGCTGCGAGCAGGTACTACCGTACCCATTCATCACCCAAAGGGCATACCATGAAGAGCCGGGCACGTTCGTGGCTGTTGCGCCCCGCACACCATAAACCCCCGGCGTGGTGATGTCATTGAGGTCAACGTCATCCGGCAGCCTGTAATTGTTCCCTATTTGTCCCCTTGCGCTGGCTAGATCAGATGTGTCCCCATTCACGGCCACGTCTCTGGCATATATGTAGGAGCTGTCTCTCCTCCAGGTAGCGTCTCCACCCATAAGGTAGTGCTCATCGCCACCGCCCCAAACACCATCTCCAATAGTTGTTCCATTGTTGATTGCCCCAGCAAGAGAACCAGGCAGAGAATCCAAAGATGTCTTTGTTGACAATATGGTGTCACAACCATCCAATTGATATTTTTTACCCGTGACTGTCACACCTTCAGCCATTGTGAAGGGCTGAAAGTTCAGCATGACTCCAGCGGCTCTAAAACACCACAGGAATCCTTGTGTTAGATTAAGGTTTTCGGCAATATTAAAATATGTATTCTGGTTTACAAGAAAATAACTTGCCGTGTATGCTCGCAGAACACTTGTGTGTTTATCCATGGAAATAATGTCATGATGAGCACTACTATCAAAATTCACACAAGAAAACTGTCCGCAGTTTAATTGCGCAAATCTAAGATACCCTGTGACACACAGAAAGCCAGTATCACGAATAGTTACAACTGAAGATACAACACCCCATAACTCAACCTTGCAATTACGGATATCTATATTTGTAAAAACAGGGAGGCTTGAGCTGTAGCTTGTAGCTGCGGTGTTGTCATACGGATAGACACAAACAAGAAACGGAACATCTTTAAAATAGACATTGCCCCAGTTTCCTTCGCCAAAACACAGGCGCACTGATTTGTTCTGTGCCGAAGGAGTCCAGCCATGCGCAATACGCAAGGCTCTGTTCAATGTCTGGACAGGCGCATCGCTGGATGTTCCTGTATTGGTATCAGAGCCGGATTTCGAGATGTAAAGTGTAAGGGTGCTTTCTCTCTTTCCAATAGGCAGCCACTGCGTCCATGAACTGCCCGTGTTTGAAGAATAGCGTGTCCAGACTGCATCCGGGGAAAACAGGACCTGACGGATGCTGGTTCCACAGCGTTGAACGTCCAGCTTCCATATGGAAGCGTTCCCATAGGGATAATGCAGCGCTATGGTCCCGTTTGTGCTGACGTAGTTGCCCGATACGGTGAGCGTATCCAAGTCTGTGCCATTGATGTTTTTGGCGTCTCCAATCTGCCCGTAGTCGCTGGCCTTCACATCACCCTGCGCACTGGACACCACCACGTCAGCCGCAGCGCCGTCCGTCCGGCCCGTGCCACCGTGCTTGGGGGTCAGCACGCCCACAACGGCGTCGTCGTTGTCATTGTTGATGTTGACGCTGTTGACGGGGATTGTGATGGGCTTGCTGCCATCAAAGGACTGTTCCGTGGCGCTGACAATACCGCCAAGGTCGATAGTCCGAGCCGTCGCAAGCTTCGTAGTGGTTGCGGAGTTGCCAGTGATATCTCCCGGGAGCTGCCCCTTGTTGTCACGCACGGGAATGGTACCAGCCGCTGTGCCGATGTTCGGGCTCTTGCCGTCCACACTGTCGCAGTCATGGATGAGCTTGCCAACGCTCACCCATGTGGTGCCGTTGTAGCTCTGGATCTGGTAGCCACCGGTGACAGCCACCACCCGCTTGGCCCCGTTCGGGATGTTTGTGTTCCCGGTGGGGTCCAACTTGGCCCCGGAGTTGATGAGCGCGACGATCTCCTGAAGGTCGCCAAGAATGGCGTTGCCCGCTTTCGGGTTTTGTTAGTCTGCCATGTATTACACTCCCATGGCGAACCAGTCGACCGTAGCGGTGACACGCTCGCCATTAGCGTTCTTCACAAAAATTCTGAAGCCCGTTGGATTGATCACGTCCTCAAAGACTGTGTAGGCCGTGTAGTCCTGGTGGTTCACCACGTTGGGCTTGGGGAGGCTCTGCACGTCCACAAAGTCCCTTGTGAACGCCACCCAGGTGCCTGTCAGCATGGGGGTCTCCTGCTCCGATACCCAGCCCTCGCCGTTGTCCGTGGCCTTGCACTCCACCCTTCCCCCGTCAGTGATCTGCTTCACGTTCAGGTCGATGAGCAAGGAATTGATGCTGATGTAGCCGCCCGTGATGGTCAGGGTGATGCGCGAATATCTGAACTGCGTGGTGTAGACGTTCCATGCATTGTCACTCACCACCACCCAGTCGCTGCCGTCCTGTGACACCTCAATCTTGCAGGTGATGTCCGGGTTTCCCCGGATAGTCTCGTATCCCAGAGTCACATGGATGTTGCTGCTCGGGATGAGGCTGCCATGGTCGATGACCTCCACGTAGGTGCCCGTGCTCTCCATGGGCTCAAGCCACGTCTCGTAGCCTGCATCGACCTTTTGCTGGTGCGTCAGCGTATCCGTGGTAGCGGATATGTCGCCAAGCTCGATGACACGAGCGGCGTTCTCGGTCCATGTCTCCGCCGTGGGCACAGGCCCCAGCATGTGGCCGAGTCCGTCCAAGACCATGTTTGTCTTGTCGCCATTAAACAACGAATCAACCTTGTCGTAGAAAACAAAGTCCGGCGGTTGTGCCACTCGGCAGGTGATGGTTGTCCTTGTACCCAGGTTGCCGCCTGTGTCCACAGGCGTGATGCCGTAGGTGTACATGCCGTCCACGCTCTCTGTCTCGCTGGCAAAGAGCGCGTCCACACGGCCAATCTCCATCTCGTAGCCGTCCTCGTCTATCTCGGAGAAGATGTACTCGCGTATCGGGAAGAAGATGAAGTTCGGCTGCGTCCAGTAGAGCTGGACGTTGTTGTCGATGACAGTCGGCTCCATGAAGGTGACACGCCCCGGAGCTTGCGCCGTGAAGTCGCAGTCGCCCCACGGACCCACATTCCCGCCACTGTCTATGCCGCGCACAAGGAAGGTGTGGTCGCCCACGGTGACAGCAGGGACGGCAACCGAAGTCACGTCCAGCCTGCCATAGTCCTCCTCGTGCGTGCCCTCCTCGTCTTCCCACTGTCGCACCACGTCCCAGGCCACAACCGGCAGGGTGTTGCCGGAGCTCGTGCCGGGCTCCCAGGTCAGTCGCAGGCCGTCCGCCTCAAGGGCAACGTCCACGCTCGGGGCCACAGGGCCGTCAATCTCAATGGTGCAGTAGCTGGCGTAGTTGGTCGAGATGTTGCCTGCCACGTCCACAGCCCAGACATAGAAGACATATGTCTGAGCTGCCCCGGCAGGCATGCGGAAATAGTTGACCTTGGCGGTACCCAGCTGGTCGCCGTCCTCGAAACTGATGTTGTCCTCGTCCGGGATGATGTCGTTGTCGCCCTTGATGATGTAGTAATCCAGGCTGAAAGAGGCGTCTGGAATGCTCCACTCCACCAGGATGTCTGCCCCGTCCACACGGGCGGTCACAGTCATGCCACCTACGCCGCCCACAAGCATGTTGTAGGGCATGGTTGCGGAAGAGTGTCCGATTACATCGAATGCCTGAATTGTGACCTGATAGCTGCCCTCCTTGCGCGAAGGCAGGACAACATAGTTGGTGTCCACCTTGTAGGTGCGCCCCGTGTAAGCGTCAGTGACAAGGTAGTATGCTATGTCAAAGGTTCGCTTGCAGTCCTTCCAGGAGAGCACAATGGCGTCACCCTCCTCGCTAGATGACAGAGCCATGCCAGTGGGGTTGTACGGGGGCCAGATGCTGAACTGTACCGTGTTGTCCTGGTAGTCGGCTGCATCCTTGTTGGAGATGCCATACTTGTCGAAGGCCTCCACACTGACAGAGATGGTACCCACGTTGACAAGGGTGCCGTCCTCGTCTTCCTGCGTGCCGTACTCGTAGGCTGTCAGGGGCACAACGGCCTCGTAGTGCGTCCCCTGCACGGTGACAAGGCCCGACTGGCTGTTCTGGTTCGCCAGCGTGCCGCTGATTTCGTAGTGGTCAATAGCGGGCGCTCCCGGAGTGATGTTGCGGCAGTCCTGCCAGTCAATGGTGATGGTGCCATTGACCGGGTTGCAGCCAAGGACAATCTGCGGCGTCTTGGGCGGATAGATGGTGATGATGGTGTTGTCGCTCGCCTCGCCCCAGTTATCGAAAATGTCCTCTGCCTGCACGGTCACAGGGGTGTTCGGCTCGAAAGGCGAAGAGGCTGGCAACTTTGCGGACAGAGAGCGGTAGCTTTGGCTGAAATCTGTGCCCATGGTCACGATGTAGCGCTCCACAGTCCAAGAGGTCTTTGCATTGCCCCATACCATGACCACACCCTCGTCCAAGAGCCGTGCCGATGTGACAGAGCCCTTGGCAGGCGGATTGACCGTGATGGACACGGTTGCGGCTGTGAGGCTCTTCACCCCGGTAATGTCCACGGCCCGCACTTCAAAAGACAGCGTGCCGGTCAGCTGATACGGCTGGAACATGATGGACGGCACAACCGCCCTGCCCTCCATGTCGCCCGTAATCTCGAAGTGCGAGAAGAGATTGAGGGACAGGTAGTCCTCGTCCAGCTCGTCCCAGGTAAGCTTCAGTCCCTGCGGGTCGGCAATGCGTGCCTTGAGGCCCGTGATGTCCGGCGGACAGGAGGTCTTACCCACAACCGTGTGCTGTACGGTCGCACTGAATGGCGACAGAAGTCCCGTGGCCGTGGAGAACTGTGCCCACACATCATAGGTGACGCCTTCCTCCACATTGGGGACAAGCACGGTCACTGAGTCACCCTGCACCATGGCGGTGTAATAGTCTGCCTGCTCCTCCGCCCCGTGCTCGCGCACATAGACGGATATGGCATAGACCTGCACGCCCGTTGGCTGCGTAGGAACCTGATAGGTGACATACATCTGCGGATAGATAGTCCCGTCCGGACCAATGCGCAGGGCTGTATCGTCCGACACAATGCCCAGCAGGACCGGAGCCACGGGCTTGCCCATCTGATAGCGGGACGGCGTGGTGATTTGGCTGTCCCACTCGGGGATTTCGCCTGTAATGGCATCATAGATTTCCGGCGCTGCGTCACACAGCGTCACCTGAGCTGCGTATCCTTCCGAAGGAGTGACAGAGAGCACCTTGCACAGGGCGCCCACGCTCTGAGTACGTCCGAAGGCCACAAGGTCGTCCACCTGTATGCCTGTCGTTGCCGGTAGCTCTGCGCTGAAGGTCAGCTCGCGGGACTCCGTGGCGCCCTGCGTCAGGACGGAATAGTAGGCGTCCGTGTTGGCCCCGTTGGTGATGCGTACACCGTAGGACACACCCGGAGACATTGGACAGTACTCATCCAGCTCAATGCCCGTGATGTTGCCGTTGTCGGCATAGAGCACCCGGACGATCTTGCCGGATGCGATGCCCCAGAGGGTCACGTCATGGACAATGCGGATGCAGTCTCCCCTGCGTAGGGCAATGCTCTCCGCCTCGCAGGACAGGATGTAGACCTCGGGCCGCAACTGCATCTCGGCAAGCCTGAGCCTGGCGTGCTTGTAGATGAGGTCCGGGTCTGTCACGCCGTCCTGCTCCCATTCGATGACATTGGTGGCGTTCTCCGCGCTGTAGCCGTCGATATAGACAATGCGCTCGTCTTCCTGGTAGTCCGCGTCCTCGTTCAAAAAGCGCACGCGCAGGCCCTGCACCTGTTCCACGTTGAGCGCCTTCTGAGAACTGAACCCCCATGAGTTGCGCTGTGTGAGCATGTCCACCACAGGCGCGTCCGGGTCGTCCCAGATGACGCCGTGGCCGTTGAGCAATGCATAGGAGCCGCGCCCGGCAGAACAGACATTGTGGAACGTCTCACCGCTGTTGGCTTTGGAAGTGATCCATCCATTGTACTTCCAGCCGTGTTCCTCGCACCACAGGTAGAAGCCTGCAAAGCTGTCCACGTCCATCTCTTCCCAGCTCGCTGGCTTGGCTATGTCGTAGCCAGTGGCAATGCGCAAAGCCAGAGAAGCCGGGTTGCTGGTCTCTGCATCCGTCCATTCCTCGGCCTCTGCATCCCAGCATGGGGCAATGGACGTGGCCAGAACGTTGAACTCGTCCACGTTGCCATTGAGCTGTTCGGTGGCCTTGAGTGAGAGTTCCACAAGGGTCAGAGGATGCTTTTCGTCTGCGACAATGGCGGGCTTGTTCCTGCCGGACTGCAAAAGCGTCCACGTGAAGACATCCCGCGTCGTGGAGGACGTGCTTTCCTGGTTGCTGTCCGCCGTCACGCGCTGCATCCCCACCTCGTACTGGCCCTCGTCCACGTCCCACTCAATGCACTTTCTGAGCGGATTGATTGTGCAACCGCTGTACACAATGGTGTTCGTGGGAACAGTGCCGTTGATGCTGATTGTGCAGCGCCTGCTGTACCTGCTCCCGGAGTCTTTGAAAGAGACGGTGCCATCGAAGTCCTCCCCGTAGCGCAGGAATTCGGTGTGGTAGTAGGTGTAGGTTTCCCAGGAATAGCCGCCCCATTCGCCGCTGCCGTATTGTTCAAGGCGCTTTGTTGAAGTCGTATAGCCTCGGAAGTAGGCAATGGGCGTGCCGGAATCCACCCGGATGGAGCCTGTGCCGTTGACGCCGATGAAGTGCTCGCCTGTGGGGATGTCGAACTGATAGGACGTATTGAGCGTCCTTGAAGAGCTCAAATTTGTCCACTCTTCCGTTCCGACAGGACGGTAGCGTACCGCCACCTCGACAGAGACAGAGCTGCCCTGTCCCTGGCTATTGATGTGCTTGAGCCCCTCAAAGACGATCACGCACATGATGTGGGTGGTGTTCTGCGCTGTTGTGCGCACCTGCCAGCCCACCTCGTGCTTCATCTCGATGTTCAACGCTTCTTCTGAACGTGCCTGCTGGAACCATGTGAAGGGCTCTACTCCCGTCCAGTCACGGTGCACCACCCATTCCCAGCCCTGATAGTTGTCCAGGTCGGTGTCGCCAATGCGAGGCTCGGAAACAGAACAGTCACCTGTGCTCACAACGTACAGGTAGCGCACATACTGGTCGTTGTCCTTGATGACGCTGTAGGACTGCGCAGCAAAGCGCGGGGCCACACGAATCCTGCCCAGCACGGTGGGCACGCACCCATAGGGGTCCGCCTTGTTTTGCGCGCCGTCGATGGACCAAATCCTTTGTGAGCTTTCCTGCTGGTTCGCGGGCAGGGAGAGGCTGGGCATGGACGCAGGGCAGAGGGCGTTCACAAGAAGCATGCCGCCCATCATCACAAGACCGCCGGCAATGGCGCCAGCAGTCGAACCCCATCCAAGAGCGGAGATGCCAAACACAGCACCAGAGCCGCCTACAAACCACGTCGCGGCAGCCGCTACACCTATCCCCACAAGAGACAGAATGGCACGCAGGGGGGTCTTGCCCCCGCCTCCACCGCCACCCATGAGGGGCACCGCCACGGAAACAAGGTCCGTCTCCTTGAGATACGTCGTGCACCACATGGCACGGGGCACCTTGTGGCCATTGATGTGCACAATGGCGGTCCGCACAATGCCGATGGGCGTGCCGGTCATGTGACAGGCATGGCGCAGGGCCTCCAAGACATTGGAGCCGGAGAGCACCACAGCCTTTCTGAGCTCTGGCTTGAAGGCGCATGGACGAATGCGCATGTCCACAGGCCTGCCCACAAGGCCGCCGTCTGCCGGAATGGCGGGAAGATACTTCTCATTCATGGCGATACACTCCAGCGATGGCGTAGCCGGGCAGGTTGAGCGGAGCCACATGCACGGGGTGGCGCTCCTCCACGTTGAGCACGCGCTTGCTGTCCACCACAAGGGCGCAATGCGTCTCGACCCCGTGGTGACGGTAGAGCACCACGTCACAGGGTTGTACGTCTTTCAGGGGTACGGTCTTCCACACGGCCAAGTGCTTGCGCAGGATTTCGTCCAGCCGGGCAAGGCCTTTGCGGGTGTGCATCTCGCACACCCGGTACACATCTGCGCAGTCCCACACCTTGATGCCTCGCTCCTGGGCAAGCACGAGGATGCACAGGCCGCAGCAGTCCACACCTTCCATGGTACGGCCCTGGGCCACAAACGGGATACCGATGTACTTATCAGTCCAATTCGTCATGAGAAGAGCCCCGGAAAAACGCTTGGATAGAACTGCACGCCCGGGAAGGCCTCCAACCTGAAATCCGCAGCTGCCAAGTCACAGGTGATGGTCGTGGCGTCATAGTTGATGTCCGTGATGTTGAGCTCCGGGAGCTGGTACACGTACTCGTTGGGAGCCGAGGCGAACACAAAGGCCAGCCTGAGCTTGGGAGCCGTGAGCAGGTCACGGATCACCTGCGTGTACGTCTGGCTCACGTTGTCCAGACGGAACTGCGCCTTTGTGGTGGTGTCGCTGCCCTCTGGCTGGTCCGGAAGCGTGAAGGCGAATGGAAAGGCGTAGTACGTCTTGCCATTGCTCACAGTGCCGTACAAGGGCTCCTGGCTCTCCGGCTCAAAGCCCAGGAACTGCGTCATGTCGGAGGAGATACGCACAGGGTCCGTCAGGCTCTCGTGGTGAATCTCGATGAGCAAGACAAGAGGATCGTCACTGTCCCACTGCTTCACCCACTCTCGGTACTCTTGCGAGGTGACTCTTGGCATCAGCTTGTCTCCATGTCGTCCTGCGCGATGCACGGCCACACCTCAAGCTCAAGCTGAAGGGAGTACCAGTTGGCTTCCTGTGGTGTCAGTCGTGCATCGCTGGAAATCCTGGCGTAGACATAAGCCCCGTTGTTCAGTGGATCCGGCCACCAGAAAGAGCGCCCCAGGGCCAGCTCGTAGAAACTGTCCCAGTCAGTCTTCTGCGAGGGCTTGATGGGATAGGTTGCCGTCACCTTGCGCATGGCCGCAGAGGACCGCTTGCGCTGCCGGCGCGGCCCCACGTCAAAGTCCGACACGATGACAGCTCTGCCGGGGGTATCCTGGTAGCCCTGCACCAGCGGATACTGCGGCAGGGACAGGGGCCACATAATCTGCGAAAGAGCCATGACTATCTTCCCCTCTGGTAGCGTTGCAGGTTCGGATATGTGCCCTCAAGACCATGTGCGATCATACCACCATTGCCCTGAGTAATATCCTGCACAATCATGCGCTTGATCATAAGCATAATGTCCACGCCGCCCTGGTCGTTTTGGCGCTGTTGCGTCTCCACGCCCACATTGTTGCCAGCCTGATTGATCACCTGGATGTTCACGGGCACCACAACGCCACCGGCAGCGCCGCCCGCGCTCTGCACGCCAAGCTTGCCATTGGACATGCGGGCAAGGGGCATGACAGCCTCTGGGCCTGCCTCGCCCAGCACGCCACCACGGGCAAATTTCTGCACACCGTAGGAGAAGAATGTGGGCTTGTTGTAGACGCCGCCGGACAGGGAAGAGATGCCACCAGTGAAGACGCCGCCATCAGCGGCTGCGGTTCCGCCAAAAAGTCCGCTAAAGATGCCGCCAATACCCTTGAACAGCCCCGACACCATGGCCTGCATCTGCATGCGTATGACCATCTGGATGAAGGAGTTGGCGAGGTCGTTGAAGTCCAGCTTGCCAGACATGCAAAATTCCGTGAGGCCATCAGCAAGGCCGTCCATGGTGCTGGACCAGATCTGTTCCATCTGGGTGGCGTAATCCGTGCTCTGGGCAAAGAACTTGTCCATGGCACGCTCCATGCCACTGAATGGATCTCTGGCAAGCTCAAGCTGCTGGATCTCTTTCCATTGGTCGATGAAGTCCTGGGGAATCTTGAGGCGCGTGTCCTTCTCCCCCTGCTGCGCCAGTATCTGGTCCTGCAGCTCCAGGGCGCTGCCATACTCTCCAGACGCCGCGCCAAGCTCCTTGTAGAAGGAGAGCTGGGCCTCTGCCAGCTTGATGGCGTCCTCCTGGGCCTTCTTCTCAGCCTCGCGCATGGTGAGTTGCCTCTGGAGGTCAGCGGCCTTTTCCTTCTCCCCATAGAGCGTGTTTGCCTGGTCCTGGGTGAGAGAGCCCCTGGCCACCTGCTTTGCCAGCTGTTCGCGGGTCTTGGAGAGTTCTGTCTGATACTTCTGTTCCGCCCGAATTTTGGCTTGCGTCAAAGACTCGGTCGGGTCGGCTCCAAGCTGTTGCTGCAGGGAGTCGATCTGCTGCCTTGTGCGCTCGAGCTCGCCCGTGTAGTCGGCCTGGGCAACGGCAGCACTCTTGGCAGCAGCCGCTCCGGACTTGCCGGCAGAAGCGCTCTTCTTGGCAAGCTCGTCCAAATCGGATTGATACTTCTTGTTTACCTGGTCCAGATTCTTGCGCAGTCCGTCAATAGTCTCTTGGGTGCTCCCTTCCTTGATGGCCGCCTCGATGCCGGCATTGATGTTCTTGACCGCAGTCTGCCACCTCTCGCGGATGTCCGCTTCCTTAAATTCGGACGTGTCCTTGAGCGCCTCGTTGATCGAAGAGCGAGCCTTGGAAATCGCCTGCTCGGCCTCGCGGGCAGCGCTTTCCGCAGCCTTCGCCGCGTCACGGATTCCCTGCTCTTCCGCCTCAAGAGCCTTGCGCTGCTCCTCTGTGTAGAACGCCGAGGTCATGGCATTGCCGGCAGGATCGTAGGAGGTGGAGATTCCCGCGGGCGCAATCCTCCTGGCACGCAGCTTCTTGTTCAGTTCCTCGACACGCTCGTTCGCGGCGACAGCGTTGTTGCGCTGTTCCATATGGAGTTTCAATCCACGCAC
>ENA-ORSJ01002516-ORSJ01002516.1-human-gut-metagenome-genome-assembly--contig:-NODE-2516-length-11973-cov-4.157912_pt1 | contig 11973 bp, 7 predicted proteins | sample MGYA00242191_ERZ509158 | MGnify/ENA primary metagenome ERZ509158 (study PRJEB26280, sample SAMEA2338623) | human gut metagenome | biome: human gut; feature: human-associated habitat; material: faeces... | reverse complement strand
TACAGGGCTCTGGATCTCCGATTGAAAATGTCTATGTCCAGGGAAGCATTCACACCAGTTTCCAGAATGCAGGCGGTATCGCCGGAACCTCTGGTTCCCCTATCAAGAAAGTCTGGAGCTATGTGGACATCAACAGTATCTCAGACAATCTGGGCGGTATCGTCGGAAAGCTGACAGCCCAGGTTTCTCTTGAGAGTCTCGTATCCCTTGGCAATATATATACCACCAGCTCCAATACAGGTGCATCTGGTGCTGTCCAGCGTATCGTCGGTACATCCGGTATCTACCGGTATACCACCAGAAGAACAGTGGGTTACAGCGGACAGCTTCTGGGTAAAGAAGCACCGGCGGCAGAGCTTCGGGATGTAAACCGACTGTCTTCTCTTGCAGAACTCTGGACGAAGGTTCCATACCGCGATTATGCGGTGCTGGGTGCCTCCTTTGACTTAAACGGAAGGCAGAGCGGCGAAGCCTGCACGGCGGAGAACGGAGTACTTCCGATGCTGCTTGATACAGAGGGTGCACTCCTTGCATACCAGGAACCGGTGAGCCTTCCGGATCCGTCCCTTGCCCTGAAAGCAGAGGGAATGAAGGATGAGACAACCGGAATCTACAGTGTGCGTCTGACGGTCGATGGGGCTTATGATGTGCCGAACCAGAAAACACTCTATGAGGTGACGAAGGCGGAGGCACCGGGACTGGTGCTGCTGCCAGAGGCAGAATCAGCACCGAAGGATGAGTTCAACCCGGACGGAAGCCTGATTCGAATCTATGAAAAGATAGGAATCGAGTCTTATTTGGACAGCTACCAGGTGACAGTTACCCTTCAGAAGGCAGAGGGAGGTGCCAAACAGGTTCTGACCGCACCGCTTTCCTTTGGAAGCACTCCGCTGTATCACGATATTGCAGATGCACAGCAGTTTAAAGACGTGATGACAAAATATGGCCAGAATTATGAGAACTTCCGTATCACGGGAGAGATCGATCTGAGCCAGGTTTCGGATGTACCTTTGAACTTAAAGATAAACCGTCTGGTGGGAGCTGGTTCGGGCCATACGATTTCAAACCTTTCCTACCAGATTCAGAGTCAGGGACAGTCTCTGTTCCAGGTTCTGACCGGTACCATGGAAAATCTGACATTTAAGGATATGACGGTTACTTCCGCATCCTCATCAACGGTCAGCGGTGGTGAAAACGTCGGCCTTATCAGTATCAACCAGGGCGAGATCCGCAATACCTCTTTTGAGAATATCGCGATCACGGCCCCGTCAAGAAGCCAGAAAACGGGACTCATCGGAACTAACATGGGTACGGTGAAGAATGTGAATCTGAAAGATATCCGCATCACGGTAACCAGTTCCTATGCCGGAGGTCTCTGCGGCTTCGCAGCATCCGGCCGGATCGAGGACATCACAGCGACCGGAACGCTGGATAAAAACGGAAACTATCAGTACCGCATCGCAGGCGGAGAAGGCAATTCCGGTGGTCCGAGCCATATTGGCGGTCTCATCGGCCGTCTGGAAGGAGAGGCAGAGCATCTGTCAGCCGATGGCATCCAGGTAATCGGAACGACCTATGTCGGCGGCCTGATTGGCATAACCAAGGATCCGGCAGGATCCCTCACTTATTATGGGTATCGTCTGGGCCGGCGTACAGCTGAGAGTGACGAGGATCCGGCTTACCGTGGTGCCAGAACCGGAACGAACAATGATACAGACGGAAAAGAGATCATCCGCAATAGAATTAAAGGTTATCAATATGTCGGCGGTCTGTTCGGATATCAGGGCCAGAGCACAGAAAATATTATCTACTGTGAGATTTATAACAGTGATATAGAATGCAATTATGAGAGTGCAGGTCCTTACGCCGGCGGAGGCAGCTGGAACTATCCGAAATATCTCATCAGCGAGGATAATAAGGTTTCCTCCATGATGAATTGTGCCGGTGGTGTATCTGGTGAAGTGGGAGATGGCTATAATATGCTGATCAACCACGTGACGGTCAGCGGCTCAGATTATATCGGCGGTGTTTACGGAAAATATCCGAACACGAATACCAATAGCGCATTGGTTGAGAATTCCTCAATCAGCGGTTCCAGCTATGTGGGAGGATATTCCGGTTATCAGAATCCAAATTATACAAGTAGATTTACCAATATTGGTGTGTACAACACTGAAATTAAAGCAACAGGAAACTATGCCGGCGGTCTCTTCGGAATGGTACGGCCGCATTCTATTAAGAAGTGTTTTGTCAGCAAGGTGGATGTTTCGGCGAATGCCTATGCCGGTGGTCTGGTGGGAGATCTTTACTGCGGAGATATTTTTGGAAATATTATCAATGCGAATGTAACAGCAACCCTTGGAGCCGGTGGTGTGTCCGGAAGAATGTTCAGTTTGGGATACTTTGCATCTGCACCAAGTTCCTATCCGGACACCCGGGTAAAACGGACGATTGTAACAGGTACAGTTTCTGCATCTTCCGATCGTGCCGGCGGTCTGACCGGAGAGTTTGTACGTGGTGATGACCGATACAGTGCAGATGGTGTTTTGATTACAGAAGCACCAGAGGAGATGACTCCGGATCGCTTCAAAGCGAATCTGCTGGCGCTGACATCGGTTTCCAGCGGCAGTACATCTGTCGGCTGGATGGACTTCAATACAAGCACCGGTTTAGCAGATGCAGGGCAGATGGACAGTTCCTATATCTGGGACGGTATGAAGCTGATTCGAAATTCAGCGGAAAGTCTGGCCGTAAATGTCTTTAAGGACACTGAGCAGCAGACAAAGACAGGACTTGCTCTGACAACATCTGTGAAGATGGCTCTCTCAGGTTCAAATAATGAGAGTCCGTACCATAACATCACCAGTCCGGATATGTCCTACTGGTCCGAGGAAGACTTAGCAAATGGCATTATGCCTTACTCAAAAGCAACTGACGGGCTGGAGATTCTTAAGAGTGAGACAGAGTCTATCGAGGGGAAAGGCACTCTTTCCATGAAGGCAATCGGAGCCGGTATTCCGATTCCACAGGGCGGAGTGACGACACTGGCCATGACGGAGGGCGAGCTTCCGGGCCTGGAGGTTTATGCCTCCGGTGCAGGCAGCATCAACCTGGAATTTGACCGGGATGTGACGAAGGATGCAGAAGCCGGTATCGGCATGCGTCCGGTTGTGGATGAAGAAGATGCGTCCGCGGATGACTCTTCAAGCGAGGCACAGAAACCGGCAGCGGGAACAGAAAACGGAGATACATTATACGATATGGATGCCGATTTTGCCTATGGAGACACGGAGGCAGCGGTACCAGAGTACCGGGTACGGATTCTCTCTGGCCAGGATGTTCTGGCTGATGAGGCTATCACCGGTCGTGTGATGACATTCTCTTATGATTATCAGACACCTCTGACGGCAGAGGTAACCGACGGAGTTAAATCAGAGGAATATGAGATTGATCCGGATGAATTGGCACACAGTGTTATGGTAAACGGGGATTCCTGGTATTACCTGACCGCCGGAGGCGCAGGCACTCCGGAAGGTGTGAAAGCCGGAGAGTATATCCATCTGTTTAACGGATGTGCTCTGGATCTGGATGGCAATATCATCGATCTGGAGAGCGGAAGTATCATCGGAACAGCCGGTTCCAACGGTGAAAAACTGGATACAGTACCTCTGTATGACTGGGACTATGCAGGTTATGAACTGCAGGTATACAAGAACTTTACCTTGTCAGCAGAACCGATGGCTCTTTCGGAGGAGGATTCAGAAGAGGCATCCGTGCTTCCATATCAGGCGATTGTCAAGAATGGTGAGCTGAGTCTCTACAATGCACAGAATCCGGTTTCACCGGATGGCTGGATCATCGACCACTATCAGGACGAGTCCTTTATGACGGTTCTGGGAGAGGACGGAAAACTGGCTGACATCGGCAAAGACGAGATCAAGCTTCCGGATGGCTTCCAGAATGCTTCCATCGGTGAGATTTCCAACACGGCATATGCCGACGCACCGATAGTGGTTGGACGCTATAATTCCGGCAAGGTCTTCGCATTCAACTACCTGACCGGTGAAAATCTGGAAGTAGTTCAGAATGATGAGGATGTGGTCAATCTGGTTGATTTCGCAAAACAGTGGATCTCCGATAAGACCGACAGTATGTTCAAGAGTGCCCGCTCCAGCTATCTGGCAGCAACGGATCTGGGCAATAAGGTTGATTTAAATGAGGTGAAGAACCTGTACGACGGTACCAATGGAACCGGAACGCAGAACTCCATCGCAGGAGTCCTCCGCGGCAATACAGCAGGAGGTGCCGGCGGTGATCCGGGACAGTCGGATTCCGGTGTCCGCTCGAATGAGCAGAAAGAAGCCGGAGACGGCAATGGAACGGCTGGCGGCACGACGGCTGCGAATACGGTTCAGACCGGAGAAGCCGGGGACGGCGGCGATAAGACTGGTTCAGAGACAGGAGCAAAGAAGAATGGCGTCCAGAGTTCGAAGAACGATGGGGCAGACCTGGATGATTCGGAGGATGCAGACGAGGCAGAAGATGCGGAGGACGCAGACGAAGAAAGCTCCAAGTCGAAGAAGTCTTCTAAGAGCAGCAGTGTGAAGAAGGCCAGGTCGATCAGAGCGAAGAGCAATGCTTCGGATTCAGAAAATGAGTCCCCGGAGTCCGAGTCCCTGAAGAAGGAAACTTCTAAGAGTGACTCCAGGACGCGGAGTGATTCTGAGAAGGATTCGCAGGCTGCAGTACAGTCTGGAGAAGGCGCCAAGGCAGCCCTTGATGGCACACAGACGGATGTAGAGAAGAGTGCGGACAGAAAGACCGGCACGGGTCCGGCAGGTGATACAGCTGCCGAACGTGAGAAGGCTGGAACCGGCGGGCGCAGCGGTCAGACCGGAGAAGCTGGAAATGGTGCAGAGCCGAGCGGAAGCGAGGCAGGCGCAGCCGGTCAGGGCGGAACAGAAGCCGGAGCAGCCGGAAGCACTGGCGCAGGTCAGAGCGGAACAGAGGCAGGCGCAGCAGGTCAGGCTGGTGCAGAAGCTGGGGCGGCTGGAGATGCTGCATCGGGTCAGACTGGAATATCCGGTCAGAGTGGAACGGAGGCAGGTGAAGCAGGTCAGGCTGGCGCAGACGCGAACGCGGCTGGAAGTGCTGCATCGGGCCAGGTACGAAACTTGGAACAGACAAGGTAGCAGCGGCGATCAGCAGCCATGATGCAGAGCGCACGAAAGAGGCGTTAAACAGCAGCTGGCTTCCGGTTTACGATGCGGCGAGCGGCGAATACAAGCTTTACAATGCAGGCGAACTTCTCTCCTCGAATGGCGGAGTGGTCTTAAGTGCAGAGGAAAAGATGGAGGCACTGTCCCGCCAGGGCATCAATGTGAACTACGGACAGGTCAATGCCGGAGCACACCACACGGATTCCGATAAGCGGGGCTTCAAGATTCTGGGCGGTATCGCGGCAGCGATCCTGCTGATTCTGGGCAGCTTCTGGCTTCGCAGAAGAAATGCAAAGTAAAATGAGTCAATTTATAAAGTGACAATCTGCTTTCTGGATGGAACTGCAGTTTCAGTCAGGAAGCAGATCTGGTAAGTCAGGCTGCCTGGTAGCAGGTGGCCTGATTTACAATCAGGAACTGTGGGATTTCCGGTGGTTCGAAGAAAGATGGAAATGAGAAGGGCAGAAAAGGAGTGAGGAGGGAATGGTGATGAAAGGTCATACATCTCATGTGAAGGGACATCGGATTGTCCGGTCGGTATGCGGTATGCTGCTGGCGTTCAGTATGATGTTTTTTCATACCGGCTATACAGCCTATGCCGATGATGACGATGTCGAGATCAAGAAAGTGACAATCAATATCAAATCTGATATCACGAAAGAGGATTCCGATGCGATTGAGGTGAATTGTTCAGGAGAGGGATTCACCTACGATGGCTTTGAGACGATCATTCCAAATGGAAATAGCTGGAATGCTTCGGAATATCCAAGAATTATCGTGACGCTGGAGGCGGACGAGGGCTATAAGTTTAAAAAGAGCAGCCTGAGAGTTAATGTAAAAGGCGATGTGTATAAGGTTGTCAGCAAGAAAAGCACGAAGGATGAATTAAAGGTAACGGTGGATCTGGAGCCATACGGCGGTAAAATCGGTGCGCCGGTCAACCCGCACTGGGGCGGCACGACCACTGCTTCCTGGCAGAAGGGCTACCGGGCAACTTCCTATATGATAGTATTAAAGCGGGATGGACGTACGGTGACCTCTGCAGAAACGACGTCTACCAGCTATGATTTTTATGATTACATGGAAGGTGGACAGAAATATACGTTCAGCGTGGTATCGAAAAACGGAAAGCGGAAGAGTGTTGCGGTCACATCCGATGAGACAACCTACAGCGATCCGGGCGGTGAGCGCTGGATCCGGGGAAAGCGCGGCTGGTGGTACCGCTACGCGGATAATTCTTACCCGGCAAACGGCTGGTATCAGCTTAGCTGGAATGGTGTTACCTCCTGGTATTATTTCAATGCCAAAGGTTATCTTCTCCAGAACCAGATCACCCCGGACAATTATGTAGTAGGAGCCGACGGCGCCTGGATCGAGAACCCGACCCAGGAACAGCGGACGCTGGCGGAGAATAAAGGCAGAGTGCCGAAAAAGACCGAAGAGGAGTGGGTGGCTGACTGGTAAAGCTGTGGCTGGTTCATCTGATAGAAGGATGAAGGCGATTAAGCATCAGCTATGGTGTGGAAATATAAAAAAGAGGCTGTCGTTAAGCGAAAAGGCTTTCCTGTTTATTTAGCAGGGAAGCCGTTTGTGCGTATGCGACAGCTTTTTTATTTCATAGAAAGTATGTCCAATGAGGCAGAAATGTTTTACAGGAAATTAAACATGATTTAGAGCAATCCCGATTAGGCGATTGACCTGGTCAGCCATGAACAATGGAATATTTAACATATCCCCATCCAGTTTCAAGTTATCAAGAGAAAAACGCACCCGCAGTTTGACTTTATCCGGGAACAATTCTTTAAATTTTTTAATACTTTTACTGGTTGTATTGGTTTCAGCTTTTACTTCGATCGGGAAAATATCATTTTCCCGCTGAATAAGAAAATCTACCTCATAGGGAGGATTGGTTTGTGTCCAGTAACGGGGAACAACTTCAAATTGTGTAATTAAAGTCTGGAGCACAAAGTTTTCGGTTAATGCCCCTTTAAATTCAGTAAATAGGCGGTTTCCTTCGGCAAAGGCGCTGGGAGATAATTGGGATAGACGCCGAAGAAGACCTACATCTACAAGATAAATTTTAAAAGCGGATATATCATCATAGGCGGACATTGGAAGACCGGGAGCTGTGCTGCGGTAAATTTTGTGCACAAGACGGGCATCTACCAGCCATTGCAAGGCATCTTCGTATTCGCGGGCACGGGCGCCCTCTTTAATCACTTTATAAATAAATTTTTTGTTTTCCTTTGCAAGCTGGGACGGGATAGATTTCCATACCATAGAAATTTTCGGAAACTCTCGGACGTCCGGATGTTTGGCAAAATCGCGTTCATAAGCGTCAATGATGGCAGAAAGAGAGTCCTGCATGGCGTTGACATCCCGGGCTTCTGTCCACATCAGGACAGATTCAGGCATACCGCCGGTAATATAGTACATTTTCAGCTTTTCATAAAGTGGGTTAAAAAAAGCATCGGGGATTGGTTCCAGCGTATCTATCTGTTCCAGATAGGCGGCTAGATTATCATCTCTATTTGCAAGTAGAAATTCAGTAAAAGTCATCGGGTCAATCTGCAGGAAATTAACTTTTCCAACTGGAAAAGAAGACGGCTTTGCAAGCGCGATACCGAGCAGAGAACCGGCGCAGGCAATGTGATACTGCGGTGCATTTTCACAAAAGTATTTCATAGAATTGATTACATTCGGGCAGTCCTGAACTTCGTCGAAAATAATCAGGGTTTTTTCAGGTAAAATTTTCTGGCCGCTTGCCAGCATCAGATTTTGCAGGAGGCGGTTCACATCTTTCGTAGTTTCAAAAAATTGTTTATATTCTTCATTTTCATCGAAGTTAAAGTAGGCGGTGTTTTCATAAAAGCGTCGTCCAAATTCTTTTAAGATCCATGTTTTTCCGACCTGACGGACGCCTTTTAAAATCAGAGGCTTGCGGTAAGGGGAGTTTTTCCAGTTTAATAATTGATTCAGTATCAAACGTTCCATATTAGTTATACTCCTTTATAGAAAGACGGTGATTGATTCTACAAGCTTATTATATGCTTTAGATGAGAAAATAACAAGAAGGATCACATAAATACACATAAAAACGTGATTTTTATCACACTTTTATATATATTTATGTGACTGCAACGGCTTGCGTGAATGAGAGATTTTGACTGTGTCATATTCTGGTTTAAGAAGAAGGGAGACGGTTTCTGGGCACGTATGCGAGAACGGTAACTGGAGACGGCAGAAGTATGGAAATGCAAGCCTGTCTTTATTGACAGAACCTATGAAATACGGTAGAATCAACCTTAAAAAAGAGTAATCCCCTATAAGGGGAGATAGGAGTTGAGTTTTTTGAGTTCTGGTGATGGGATACAGCTATTGATTTTGATACTGCTGCTTTTGATGTCGGCTTTCTTTTCTTCTGCGGAGACGGCGCTGACGACGGTCAACAAGATCCGGGTGCGGACGCTGGCGGAGAATGGCGATAAGCAGGCAGAGTATGTATTAAAGATCATAGAGGATCCGAGTAAAATGCTGAGTGCGATTCTGATCGGCAACAATGTGGTAAACCTGTATGCGTCTTCTCTTGCGACGGTTCTTGCCACCCACATCTGGGGCAACAAGATCGTAGGGATTGCGACGGGCATTCTGACGCTTTTGATCCTGATATTCGGCGAGATCACGCCGAAGACGGTGGCGACGATACAGGCTGAGCGGATTGCATTTCGGTTCGCCAAAATCATTTATTATATCATGACGGTGCTGACACCGGTCATTTTTGTGGTCAACCAGCTCTCGTTTTTAGTGTTGAAGCTGCTTCGCGTGGATGTGAAGGCAAAGGGTGAGTCCATCACGGAGGATGAGCTGCGGACGATCGTGGAGGTCAGCCACGAAGAGGGCGTCATCGAGTCCGAAGAGAAGAAGATGATCAACAATGTGTTTGATTTCGGGGACGCCGTGGCGCGCGATGTCATGCTTCCGAAGGTCAACATGACGTTTGTGGACGTGGATGCGACGTATGACGAGCTGATGGAGGTATTCCGCAGTGAGAAATACACGCGTTACCCGGTCTATGAGGAGACGACGGACAATGTCATCGGTGTTCTGAACATCAAGGATATTTTCTTAAAAGGCGGGGAAGAGGGCTTTTCTGTCCGGAAATATCTGCGGAAACCTCTCTATACATATGAGTTTAAGAAGGTTGCTGAGCTGATGCGCGAGATGCGGAAAGCAGCGATCAGCATCGTGATCGTGCTCGACGAGTACGGTTCGACGGTCGGTCTTATCACGCTGGAAGATATGCTGGAGGAGATTGTCGGAGATATCCGGGACGAGTACGATGGAGACGAGGAAAAATCCATTCAGCGCATCGCCCCGCGGGAATACATGGTAGATGGTTCGGTCAAACTCGACGATCTGGATGAACGCCTGACGAATATGATTCCATCGGCGGACTGGTGATCGGACTTTTGAACCATCTTCCACAGGAAAAAGAAGAGGTTGTGGTGGAAAACGTCCGCCTCGTCGTTGAATGTGTGGATAAGAACCGGATCGATAAGATTCATCTGTACCTGTTAAGCCCGTCGGAGGCGGCGTTAGCTAAACATACCGCCGATGGTGCCGCTTCCGGCGCAGAGGGCGAAGGAAAGCAGCAGGGATGAGGCAGTCTCCTTGAGGGAATGTCGGATCGCAAAAGACAGAGCTAGAAAAATAAGAAAATAAAGGGCGCCGGCGCAGAATCCCCAGAGGAACCGGCGCCTTTTTGCTTTCTTCCCGGCGCTAAGCCCCGCCAGGAAGCAGGCGAGAATGTAGATGCCGCGCACTCCTAGCGTGATTTCCTTTTCACCCCACTGAAAACGGTACATCCCAAACGCGAGCAGAAGCAGAAAGACAGCAGTTGCCGCGTAGGAGAAGAGGGAAGAACGGAGCAGAATCTGGATAGCTGATTTTTCCATGATAAAATACCTGTGTGCATTTTTTTTCTATTCATATGAGCAAAGAAGGACAAATATGCCTGCAGAATGAAACACTGTTACAAACAAGCGTTACTGTTCACGCATACGTGCCCAGTAACGGAATTTGCCGTGGCTTCGCATTTAAATACGGCAAATTCCTGCTGCCACCACGTTTTCTTACGGCACTTTCGGTTCCAAAAGTGCCTACCCGTGAACAGTTCCAAAAAAGCCGGAATCTGTGAGAAACACGGTAAATTGAAATGCTTGCACAAGCGGGCAACATATGATATAATCTGTAGGACTTTATATACTAAAAAAATGAAGGAGGACATAGAGATGAAACACGTAAAGACACTGAGCGCAAGCACACTGAAGAACAGCATGAAGAAAGGCGGCTGCGGCGAGTGCCAGACATCCTGCCAGTCTGCATGTAAGACATCCTGTACTGTAGGTAACCAGAGCTGCGAGAACCAGAACCGCTAATTGGCAGTACAAAACAAATGAGGCGTTTTCTGATAAATCAGAGCTTTTCATGAGTGGGAGAGCTGGAGTCTGAGAAAACGCAGAGTTGACACAGGGAGGCAGACAAGACGGAGCGCGGTCCGAGGAGAGGACTGCATATGTTCCGGGTTGTCTGCCTGCCTATGTCTTATAGAAGGAGAAAGACAGTGATTCATCAGTATATAAACAATGGATATTATATCGTACTGGATGTCAACAGTGGCTCCGTCCATTCGGTCGATCCGCTTCTGTACGATGTGATTTCCTTTTTATCGGAGCGGATTCCGGACAGCGAGAAGCCGTTTCAGATTGCCCAGTCCCTGAAAGACGAGACGGCGGCAGCATTAAAAGAGAAATACAGCCAGGAAGAGATCAGAGAGGCGTTTGAGGACATTCAGGAGCTCATCGATCAGGAAGAACTCTTTACCGCTGACATTTACAAAAACTTCGTTATGGATTTCAAGAAGCGCCAGACGGTTGTCAAGGCACTCTGCCTGCATATTGCGCATGACTGCAACCTTGCCTGTCAGTACTGCTTTGCAGAAGAGGGCGAGTATCATGGACGCAGAGCGCTGATGACCTTTGAGGTCGGCAAGAAAGCGCTGGATTTCCTGATTGCCAATTCTGGAAACCGCCGGAACCTGGAAGTCGATTTCTTCGGCGGCGAGCCTCTGATGAACTTCGACATGGTCAAAAAGCTCGTCGCCTACTGCCGCGAGCAGGAGAAGATCCACAACAAGAACTTCCGCTTCACCATGACCACCAACGGTATGCTCATCGACGACGATGTCATCGACTTCTGCAACAAGGAGTGCCACAATGTCGTGCTGAGCCTCGATGGCCGCAAGGAAGTCCATGACCGCTTCCGCAAGGACTACGCAGGCCACGGCAGCTATGACACCATCGTGCCGAAGTTTCAGGAGTTCGTGAAAAAGCGCGGCGACAAGAACTATTACATGCGCGGCACCTACACCCACTACAACACCGACTTCACCAACGACATCTTCCACATGGCCGACCTCGGCTTCACGGAGCTGAGCATGGAGCCTGTCGTCACCAAGCCCACCGACCCCAGCGCCCTCACCGCTGAGGACCTGCCCATCCTCAAGGAGCAGTACGAGATCCTTGCCAAGGAGATGATCAAGCGCGACCGCGAGGGCCGCGGCTTCACCTTCTACCACTACATGATCGACCTGACCGGCGGCCCCTGCATCTACAAGCGCATTTCGGGCTGCGGTTCTGGCACCGAGTACATGGCCGTGACCCCCTGGGGCGACCTGTACCCCTGCCACCAGTTC
>ENA-ORSJ01002514-ORSJ01002514.1-human-gut-metagenome-genome-assembly--contig:-NODE-2514-length-11978-cov-5.380273_pt1 | contig 11978 bp, 4 predicted proteins | sample MGYA00242191_ERZ509158 | MGnify/ENA primary metagenome ERZ509158 (study PRJEB26280, sample SAMEA2338623) | human gut metagenome | biome: human gut; feature: human-associated habitat; material: faeces... | reverse complement strand
AAACTTGACTCATTTTGCGAAAAATCTGTTGCAATTTTAGACTCTAAGGTATAGAAAGAAGTGATTTTTCTAAAATATTATTTTCCGAATCGTGCCAAGAGGGTCTTTATCCGAGGGTTTGGCAGATTCTGTTTGTTTAAAAAAGATATTTTTTAATCTTCCGCACGCGGGGTTCATGGCAATCATGGCAGGGTTGGGGCGGGTTTGTAACCTAGGGATGAAAGCACAATGAAAGAATCTTATACGAGCAAGAGACGTGTAAGAAGAAACTTCGGCCGAATCGATGCCGTGTCGGATATGCCGAGTTTAATCGAAGTTCAAACCGGTTCCTATGCTGATTTTATCGAATCCGATAAAGAAAAAGGGCAGTGCGAATTCGGGTTGGAAGAAGTATTTAAATCTATTTTCCCCATTAAAGATTTTTCAGGCAGCGGCGAACTGGAGTTTGTCAAATACGAACTCGAAGAGCCGAAATATGATGTTGACGAGTGCATTAAGCGTGATATGACTTATGCCGCTCCGGTTAAGGCAACGCTGCGTCTGGTCGTTTGGGATATTGATGAGGCTACCGGAGCCAAATCAATCCATGACATCAAAGAGCAGGATGTTTATATGGGCGATATTCCGCTGATGACCGATAAAGGTACGTTTATTTTCAACGGTACCGAGCGTGTCGTCGTTTCACAGATGCACCGTTCTCCGGGTGTGTTCTTTGATCATGACAAAGGCAAGACCGTTGCTTCCGGTAAATATCTGTTTGCGGCCCGCATTATTCCTTATCGCGGTTCCTGGCTCGATTTTGAATTTGATGCCAAAGATTTGGTTTATGCCCGCATCGACCGTCGCCGCAAGCTGCCGGTTACTTCCATTCTGTATTCTTTGTATTCCAAAGAAACCGAAGACAAAATCAAAGAACTGAAAGCTCAGGGCAAAAAAATCGATCCGTCCGAAATCAAAGGAATGGATAAAGAAGAAATTCTGAGCTATTTCTATGATGTTGACACTTATGTTGCCGACAAAAAGGCCTGGAAAGTCAAATTCCTGCCGGAGCGTATGAAAGGCGTTAAATTTGATTTCGATCTGGTTAATACCAAAACCGGCGAAACCGTTTGGGAAAAAGGCAAAAAAATGACGCCGCGTTCGGCTCAGAAACTGGCTGATGAAGGGTTGGAATTCTATAAAGTCAGCCCGGATCAGCTGTTTGGCAAATTTTTGGCGACTGCAGTCATCAATCCGAAAACCGGTGAAATTATTGCAGATGCCGGTGCTGAACTGAATGAAGAAGTTCTGACCAATATTTCGGCGGCAAAAGTCGGCGAAATCAAGGTTCTTTACATTGACAACGTTAATGTCGGCCCGTATATCCGCAATACGCTGGAAGCAGACAAAAACCATAACCGCGAAGAAGCTTTGCTGGATATCTATCGCGTTATGCGTCCGGGTGAACCGCCTACCTATGAAACGGCTGATCAGCTGTTCCGTTCCCTGTTCTTTGACAATGACCGTTATGACCTGTCGTCTGTCGGTCGTGTGAAGATGAATGTTGCTTTGGACATTTCTTTTGAAGATGCGCCGGATACTTACCGCACGCTGCGTAAAGACGATATTCTGCGTATTGTCAAGCGTTTGGTTGAACTGCGTGACGGCAAAGGGGAAGTTGACGATATTGACCACCTCGGCAACCGTCGTGTCCGTTCGGTCGGCGAATTGATGGAAAATCAGTATCGTATGGGATTGTTGCGTATGGAACGCGCCATTCGCGAAAGAATGAGCTCCGAATCGCTGAATAACGTTAAACCGCAGGATTTGGTCAATGCCAAGCCGATTGCGTCGGTTATCCGCGAATTCTTCGGTTCTTCTCAGCTGTCTCAGTTTATGGATCAGAATAACCCGTTGTCGGAAATTACGCATAAGCGCCGTTTGTCTGCTTTGGGGCCGGGCGGTTTGTCCCGTGACCGTGCAGGTTTTGAAGTCCGCGACGTGCATCCGACCCACTACGGACGTATCTGCCCGATTGAAACGCCGGAAGGTCCGAACATTGGTTTGATTAACTCGTTGTCAACCTATGCCCGCATTAACAAATACGGCTTTATCGAATGCCCGTACCGCAAGGTTGTCAACGGCGTGGTTACCAATGAAGTTGTCTATCTGTCCGCCAATGAAGAAGGCAAGTTCAAAATTGCCGAGGCTAATGCCAAGGTTAAAGATGACGGCCATTTTGAAAATGACCTGATTGCCTGCCGCAAAGCCGGTGAATTTGAATTTGCTCATCCGGAAGAAGTCGATTTCATCGACGTTTCTCCGCAACAATTGGTTTCGGTCGCTACTGCGTTGATTCCGTTCCTGGAAAACGATGACGCGAACCGTGCGTTGATGGGTGCGAACATGCAGCGCCAAGGTGTGCCTTTGCTGCGTTCGGAAGCTCCGCTGGTCGGTACCGGTATGGAAGCAACGGTGGCCAAAGATTCCGGTGCAACTGTCGTTGCCAAATATGACGGTATTGTCGATGCCGTCGATGCCAACCGTATCGTTGTTCGTTCTTTGAACGACAATGTGGCCGATGCCGGTGTTGAAATTTATAAATTGCAGAAGTTCCGCCGCTCCAACCAGGATACCTGCATCAACCAGGTGCCGCTGGTTAAGGTCGGCGACCAGATTCACGCCGGCGACATCATTGCCGACGGCCCGTGTACCGATATGGGCGAGCTGGCGCTGGGCAAGAACGTTCTGGTAGCGTTTATGCCGTGGAACGGTTTGAACTACGAAGACGCGATTTTGCTGTCGGAACGCATTTCCCGCGACGATGTTCTGACCTCGCTGCACATTGAAGAATTTGAAGTTATGGCACGCGATACGAAGCTCGGACAAGAAGAAATCACCCGCGATATTCCGAACGTCGGCGAAGACGCGCTCAGAAACCTGGACGAATCCGGCATTATCTACATCGGTGCCGAGGTTAAGGCCGGCGACATTCTGGTCGGCAAGGTAACGCCGAAAGGTGAGAGCGTGGTTACGCCGGAAGAAAAACTGCTGCGCGCCATCTTCGGCGAAAAGGCAAGCGACGTCCGCGATACGTCTTTGCGTGCCCAGCCGGGCATTGAAGGCGTCGTTGTTGACGTTCAGGTGTTCAACCGCCGCGGCGTCGAAAAAGACGAACGCGCGCTGGCGATTGAGCAGGGCGAAATTTCCAAGCTTGCCAAAGACCGCGACGACGAAATGAACATCGTCCGCAAGAGCTACAACCAGCGCCTGAAAGAAATGCTTTTGGGGCAGACGGTGGTTGACGCGCCGAAGGGCATTGCGAAGAAACTGGTACTGACCGAGGAAGTCCTGAAGAACATTCCGGAATATCAGCTTGGCAAAATCGTCATCAAAGACGAAGACCTGATGAGCAAAATCGAAGAATTCACCAATGCGTTTAACGCACGTCTGGACAGAGTGCAGAAGCACTTTGAACAGAAGGTTGAAGAAGTTCAGCGCGGCGACGACCTGCTGCCGGGCGTTTTGAAACAGGTCAAAGTCTTTATCGCAACCAAGCGTAAGATGCAAACCGGCGACAAGATGGCCGGACGCCACGGTAACAAAGGTACAGTTTCGCGCGTTCTGCCGCTGGAAGATATGCCGTATATGGAAGACGGCACCCCGGTTGACATCGTGCTCAATCCGCTGGGCGTGCCTTCCCGTATGAACGTGGGGCAAATCCTCGAGACGCACCTGGGCTGGGCAGCCAAAGAACTCGGCAAACAGCTGAACGACCTTTGCGAACAGTACAAGCGCGGCGAAAAGACGATTGACGAACTCAACGCGAAACTCAAGGAAATCTACGGCGAAAAGCAGTACAAGAAAGAAATCGAGACGCTGACCGAACCGGAAAAGCTGGAAATGGTCGGCAACCTCAAAAACGGTATCCCGATGGCAACCCCGGTATTCGACGGCGCGAACGGCGACGACATCAACCGCATGCTGAAGATGGCGGGACTGCCGACGTCAGGCCAGATTGACCTGTACGACGGACGTACCGGCGAGAAGTTTGACCGCAAGGTTACGGTCGGCATTATTTACATGATTAAGCTGCACCACATCGTCGACGAAAAAATGCACGCACGTTCGGTCGGCCCGTACAGCCTCGTTACCCAGCAGCCGCTGGGCGGTAAGGCGCAATTCGGCGGCCAACGTTTCGGCGAAATGGAAGTTTGGGCGCTGCAGGCATACGGCGCGGCTTACACGCTGCAGGAAATGCTGACGGTCAAGTCCGACGACGTCAACGGCAGAACCAAGGTTTACGAGGCGATTGTCCGCGGCGAAGACAGCTTTGAATCGGGCATTCCGGAGAGCTTTAACGTTTTGGTCAAGGAAATCAAGTCTTTGTGCCTGAACGTTGAAATGTTGAACGAAGAACAAGCCTAAGCGATAAAAGGAGTTTTACAAATATGAACGATATTATGAATTTTTTTGGTCAGCAGGCTGTTTCCGAGTCTTTTGACGAAATCAAAATCTCCATTGCTTCTCCGGAGCAAATCCGTTCGTGGTCTTACGGCGAAGTCAAAAAGCCCGAGACCATCAACTACCGCACTTTCAAGCCGGAACGCGACGGTTTGTTCTGCGCGCGCATTTTCGGCCCGGTTAAGGACTACGAGTGCCTGTGCGGCAAGTACAAGAGAATGAAATACCGCGGTATCGTGTGCGAGAAGTGCGGCGTCGAAGTTACGCTGTCCAAGGTTCGCCGCGAGCGCATGGGGCATATCGAACTGGCGGCGCCGGTTGCGCATATCTGGTTCCTGAAATCCCTGCCGAGCCGCATTTCGATGATTACCGACATCCCGATGAAACAGCTGGAGCGCGTTCTGTACTTCGAAAGCTACATCGTCATTGAGCCGGGTCTGACGGATTTGAAACTGTATCAGCTGTTGACCGAAGACGAATATCAGGAAAAGCTGGACGAGTTCGGCGAAGACGCGTTCAAGGCCGGCATCGGCGCAGAAGCAATTAAGGAAATTCTTGCCAACATCGATTTGGAAGCGGAAAAGAAAGCGCTGCGCGAAGAACTCAGCGATTCAGTTTCCGAAGCCAAACGCAAGAAAGTGGTCAAGCGCCTGAAGATTATCGAGGCATTTCTTGATTCCCACACCAAGCCCGAATGGATGATTCTGGACGTGCTGCCGGTTATTCCGCCGGAGCTGCGTCCGCTGGTTCCGCTGGACGGGGGACGTTTTGCGACTTCTGACCTGAACGATTTGTACCGCCGCGTCATCAACCGCAACAACCGTCTGAAGAGATTAATCGAACTGCATGCGCCGGACATTATTATCCGCAACGAAAAGCGCATGCTGCAGGAATCGGTTGACGCGCTGTTTGACAACGGCCGCCGCGCAAGAGCGATTACCGGCACCAACAAACGCCCGCTGAAGTCGCTGTCCGATATGCTGAAAGGCAAGCAGGGCCGTTTCCGTCAGAACCTGTTGGGTAAACGTGTTGACTACTCCGGACGTTCGGTTATTACGGTCGGCCCGCAGCTCAAACTGCACCAGTGCGGCCTGCCGAAGAAAATGGCGCTCGAACTGTTTAAGCCGTTTGTTTATGCAAAATTGGAACTGTATGGTTTGGCGACGACGATTAAGGCGGCAAAACGCATGGTTGAGAAAGAACGGGTCGAAGTCTGGGACATTCTGGAAGAAGTTATCCGCGAGCACCCGGTGCTCTTAAACCGCGCACCGACGCTGCACCGTCTGGGTATTCAGGCGTTTGAGCCGGTTCTGGTCGAAGGCAAGGCCATCCACCTGCACCCGCTCGTATGTACCGCGTTTAACGCCGACTTCGACGGCGACCAAATGGCGGTTCACGTTCCGCTGTCGATTGAAGCACAGCTGGAAGCGCGCGTGCTGATGATGTCCACCAACAATATTCTGGCGCCGGCATCGGGCAAGCCGATTATCGTGCCGTCGCAAGACATGGTTCTGGGTATTTACTATCTGTCGTATCAGGCGGACGGCGTTACCGGCGAGGGCAGCATTTATTCCGACGTTAACGAGGTTATGCTGGCACTGAACGCGAAAGCGGTCGACCTGCACGCGAAAATCAAATGCCGCATGCACTATGTCAACGACAAGGGCGAGCGCGTTTACGGGCTGCTGGAAACAACGCCGGGACGTATCATTATTTCCGACATTCTGCCGGACAATGAGAAAATCTCGATTTCTCTGGTAAACCGCCTGCTGCGCAAGAAGGAAATCGGCGAAATCATTGATACGGTTTACCGTTACTGCGGGCAGAAAGAAACCTGCATCATGGTTGACAAGATTATGACGCTCGGTTTTGAAAATGCGTGCAAGGCCGGTATTTCGTTCGGCAAGGACGACCTGATTGTTCCTGATGCGAAGAAGAAACTTATCGCCGAAACCTCGAAACAGGTTAAGGAATTTGAACAGCAGTATCAGAACGGTCTGATTACGAGCGGCGAAAAATACAACAAGGTTATCGATATCTGGGCGGCGTGCGACTATAAGCTGACCGAGGAGATGATGAAAGGCATTTCCAAGATTGACCACGGCTATATGAACTCCGTGTTCATGATGGCGGATTCCGGCGCGCGCGGTTCCAAGGCGCAAATGAAACAGCTGGCCGGTATGCGCGGTTTGATGGCAAAACCGAACGGCGCGATTATTGAGCAACCGATTATCTCAAACTTTAAAGAAGGCCTGACGGTGTCCGAGTACTTCAGCTCGACGCACGGCGCGCGCAAAGGTTTGTCCGATACGGCGCTGAAGACTGCGAACTCCGGTTACCTGACCCGCCGTCTGGTTGACGTGGCGCAAGACGTCGTCATTACCGAAACCAACTGCGGCACCGAACGCGGCATTATCGTCCGTCCGGTCGTTGACGGCGGCAACGTTATTGCCTCCATCGGCGAGCGCATCCTCGGCCGTACGGCGCAGGAAGATATCCTCAATCCGGAAAACGGCGAAGTTCTGGTTCCGAAAGGCAAGCTGATTGACGAAAACGATGTTGATAAGGTTGAAAAAGCCGGCGTCGAACAGGTCAAAATCCGTTCGGTACTGACATGCGAAAGCGAACACGGCGTCTGCGCGGCCTGCTACGGGCGCGATCTGGCGCGCGGCACGCCGGTCAATGTCGGCGAAGCTGTCGGCGTTATCGCGGCGCAGTCCATCGGCGAGCCGGGTACGCAGCTGACGATGAGAACGTTCCACATCGGCGGCGCGGCTTCCGCATCGGCCGAACAGTCGAACATTGAAGTTCCGTTTGCCGGTATTCTGCAGCTTGACAACGCCCGCACGGTGGTTAACGCTGAAGGCAGCGCGATTGTCCTGTCCCGCAACTGCGACGTTGTCATTACCGATGCGCAGGGACGCGAGAAATCCCGCCACAAGGTTCCGTACGGCACCAAGATTCTGGTCAAGGTCGGTTCCGAAGTCGAGAAAGGGCAGAAGGTTGCCGAGTGGGATCCGTTTATGACCCCGGTTATTTCCGAAAAGGGCGGCCATGCCGAACTGGTGGATTTGATTTCCGGTGTATCGGTTAAGGAATCACAGGACGAAACCACGGGTATCGTTTCCAAGGTCGTTACCGACTGGCGCGGCGGCGCGAGCGCGCATGCCAACCTTAAGCCGTCGGTGGTGCTGAAAGACGCGAAGGGCAACCCGGTTACGCTCGACAACGGGCACGAAGTCCGCTACTACCTGCCGGTTGACGCGGTTCTGGCGGTCGATAACGGCGACGAAATCAAACCGGGCGACATTATCGCGCGTATTCCGAGAGAGAGCCTGAAGTCAAAAGACATTACCGGCGGTCTGCCGCGCGTGGCCGAGCTGTTTGAAGCCCGCCGCCCGAAAGACCCGGCGATTATCTCCGACGTTGACGGCGTGGTCGAATTCGGCAAGGACTACAAGGCGAAACAGCGCATTGTGGTTCGCACCGACGACGACAAGGAATACGAATACCTGATTCCGAAGGGCAAACGCCTGGCGGTTCAGGACGGCGACATGGTCAAGAAGGGCGATATGCTGGTTGAAGGCACGCTCGCTCCGCACGATATTCTGCGCGTTCTGGGCGTCGAAAAGCTGGCCGAATACCTGGTTAAGGAAGTTCAGGACGTTTACCGCGCCCAAGGCGTTAAGATCAGCGACAAGCATATCGAAGTCATCGTTTCGCAGATGCTGCGCAAGGTCGAAGTTACCGCTCCGGGCGATACGACCTTCCTCGTAGGCGAACAGGTTGACGCCGACGAGTTTGAAGCCATAAACGCCAAGACCGAGAAAGAAGGCGGCCGTCCGGCAGAAGCGACACCGGTTCTGTTGGGTATCACCAAGGCAAGCCTGCAGACGAAGTCGTTTATTTCGGCGGCATCGTTCCAGGAGACGACCCGCGTTCTGACCGAAGCTGCGGTCGAAGGCAAGGTTGACCACCTGAGCGGCCTTAAGGAAAACGTTATCGTCGGGCGTCTGGTTCCGGCCGGAACGGGCAGCGTGCTGCGCTCGCTCAGAAAGGTTGCGGCGCAGAATGACCGCGAGATTGAGCTGATGAAAGCCGAAGAGGCCCAGGCGGCTCTGGAACATCAGGAAGCCGAAGAAGCCGAAACCCCGGCTCCGGAGGCGACCCCGGCAGAATAAACAAGCGGCAAGTTGCAGGCTTGGGGAAAAGGGGAGCGTTTTGCGGCGCTCTCCTTTTTGTTTGTCTGAGCGTGGCGGGGCGCGGGGCAAGGCAGTGTTGGGGGAGGAGCAAAAGGCAACGGAATAGGGAGATTTCTGCGTTCTGTTATTTTTTTGCCGTTGTGTCGGGGGAAAAAATTGTTGCACCAGGCTGAAAAATATGATAAAATGCTGTTTGTAAATATAAGGGTATGCCTATTGTAAATATAAGGGTATGCCTATTATTTGGAAGTTTTTCATAATTTGTTTTTTTCGGGGTTTTTCTTCGTGACAGGTTATGCAAAATTTTTTGTAACGGGATGTTCCTTATTTTACAAAAAATGTTTAACTTTGAAATGGTATCGCATGGTGCCGTTTACAGTACCGGCGCACTGGTTGTGAAGCTGCTCATAGCAGAATTGCTGTATGCCGGGCTGTGTTTCCTGTTTCTGTTTCTGGCAGAAAGGGCATGGGACAGCTGCGACAGTTTTGTTGAGCGCCTAGGGATGGGTGCACTGTCTGTGGGTGTGTTCGGCGTTGTTGTCGGATTTCCGGCCTATCTGTTCGGAGCGGATTTATGGACAGGGATTGGCGCTTTGCTTGCCGTAGCCGGTTTGGGACTGGGACTTGTCATCATTGCGGGGCTCATGATAAGCCTCGTTATCTGCGGATAAAAAGAAGTAACGGGATACAAGAGGATGCTCTTGCGTCCCGTTATTTTTTTACGGCTATGCCGGTTTAGGGGGCGGGCTGGAATGAGCTGAGCAAGCGGGGCGGTAAGCGTAATAGTAAGCGGGACGGCAGGCGGGGCCGTAAGCGGGACGGCAGGCGGGGCAGTAAGCGGGGCGCATACATACAAAATTATCAACATATTGCGGAAAAAAAGCAAAAAGGCTGGAATTTACGGCAAGGTGTGTTACATACTAACCAGTATGTGTGTTTTTATGCAATGATTATTTGGAGGGCTTATGTCTTTGGGGTGCAGAACGTTTTGGAGAAGTAAAATTTGGGCGGCGGTGATGATGCTTGCGCCGGTCATGGTGCTGTCGGGGTGCGACGACAAGGCGGCGGGAGAACAGCAGGCAGGCGCGGGCACTGCCGTCGACGTGGTGCAGGTAATGCCGCAGAATGTGCCGCTGACGTTTGAATTTGCGGCGCGGGCGCAGGGCTCCAAAGAGACGGAAGTGCGGGCACGCGTCGGGGGCATTCTGCTTAAGCGCAATTATGTCGAAGGCGCAGAAGTCAGCGAGGGGCAGGTGCTGTTTGAGATTGACCCGGACACCTACCGGGTGGCGCTGAACCAGGCCAAGGCCAAGCTGGCGCAGACCGAGGCAGAGCTTAAAAATGCCGAGACGCAGCTGGCGCGTACCGAAAAGCTGTTCAAGCAGGGGTATGCGAGCGAGAAGTCGCGCGATGACGCGGTTGCCAATGCAGACTCGCTGAAGGCGGCGCTGCAGTCGGCACAGGCGGCGGTGGACGCGGCGCAGCTTAACCTTGACTATACGCAGGTCAAAGCGCCCATCAGCGGGCTGACGAGCATGGAAGTCCAGTCGGAGGGGAGTTTGATTTCCACTTCCGGCGAGGGCGGGCTCCTGACGCACATTACGCAGCTTAATCCGATTTACGTGATGTTTTCGATGTCGGAAACGGAAATGATGAAGATGGCGGAAATGATTGAAAAAGGCTATCTGGCGCAGCCGCAGCGCAAAGACCAGATAAAGGCGAAGCTTAATGCCGGCGACGGGTGGCAGTATCCGCAGGCCGGAGACATTGACTTCGTTAACCCGACGGTCGACCAGGAAACGGGGACGATTAAGCTGCGCGCGGTGTTTGACAATCCGAAAGGGCGGATACGCCCGGGACAGTTTCTGCGCCTGAGCGTGGAGGGCGTTGTGCGCGCCGATGCGCTGGTTGTTCCGCAGACGGCGGTAATGCAGGGAGCGAACGGCTCTTATGTTTATCGCATCAACGCGCAGGATAAAATTGAAGCAGCGCCGATTACGACCGGTTTTGCGACCAAAGACGGCGGCTGGATTGTAGACACGGGGCTGAACCCGGGCGACAGGGTGGTTGTCAGCGGACTGCTGAAACTGCGGCCGGGGATGGCCGCGGCGCCGCAGATTATGAATGCAACGAGTGCAGCGGAGAATAATCCGGCGGTTAAGGGATATGCACGTGCGGCCGGTGAAACGGGGGCGGTATCTGATGGTGCAGGTGCGGTAAATGCGGCTGAGAGCACGGGAGCCGGGGCTGCGGGAGAAACGGGCACGGGAGCCGGGGCGACAACCGACGGTGCGGCTGCCAGGGGTGCTGCGGTTAAAGAATAAACGGGAGCGGGAAGATGTTTTCAAAGTTTTTTATCGAAAGGCCGATTTTTGCGACCGTGATTTCGCTGATTATCGTGCTGGCGGGGCTGGTTTCAATGAAAGTTCTGCCGGTGGAGCAGTATCCGAACATTGTGCCGACGGAAATTCAGGTTACGGCGACTTATCCGGGGGCGACGGCGGAAGTGCTGGCGGACACGGTAGCGGCGCCGCTGGAGCAGGAAATCAACGGCGTCAAGAACATGATTTACATGTATTCCAACGCGACGTCGTCGGGGTATCTGACGCTCGGCGTGGTGTTTGACATCGGAACCGACCCGGACCAGGCGACGATTGACGTCAACAACAAGGTACAGATGGCAACGTCCAAGCTGCCGGCGGAAGTTACCAAGCAGGGCGTTACGGTGGAGCAGAAATCAAATTCCATTTTGCAGGTTATCACGATGCGTTCGACGTCGGACCTGTATGATACGGTGTACGTTTCCAACTATGCGCTGCTGAACGTGCTGGACGAAATCCGGCGCATCAAAGGCGTGGGCAGCGCGTCGCTGTTTGCGTCGCAGGACTATTCGATGCGCATCTGGCTGTCGCCCGACAAACTGGCGGAATATAACCTGACGCCGCAGGACGTGATTGCGGCGGTGCAGGAACAGAACTCGCAGTTTGCGGCGGGGCAGTTCGGGCGGGAGCCGATGACGGAATCGCAGCCCTATACCTATTCGGTCAATACCAAGGGGCGGCTGGTTGACGAGAAAGAATTCGGCAATATCATCCTCAAGAGCAACGATATCGGCGGAATGCTGCGGCTCAAGGACGTGGCCCGGATTGAACTCGGGGCGCAGGACTACAGCGTAACCTCCACCTTTAACGGCGAGCCGGCGGTGGCGTTTGCGGTTTATCTGCAGCCGGGGGCGAACGCGCTGGAAACGGCGGATTTGGTCAAAAAGAAAATGGCGGAATTGTCCAAGGGCTTTCCGCAGGGGATTACCTACGAAATCCCGTACGACACGAC
>ENA-ORSJ01002513-ORSJ01002513.1-human-gut-metagenome-genome-assembly--contig:-NODE-2513-length-11979-cov-3.214777_pt1 | contig 11979 bp, 7 predicted proteins | sample MGYA00242191_ERZ509158 | MGnify/ENA primary metagenome ERZ509158 (study PRJEB26280, sample SAMEA2338623) | human gut metagenome | biome: human gut; feature: human-associated habitat; material: faeces... | reverse complement strand
TTTGTCTTTGCCTTAGCATTTTTCTTTGTAGAAGTCTTGTAAGTTACCTTAACCGTAACTTTAGCGGTACCTGGCTTAACACCTGTAACCTTGATCTTCTTTGCTGCTGTCTTCTTAACTTTTGCAACAGACTTCTTGTTGCTTGTTGCAGTTACTTTAACAGACTTCCAAGACTTTGGAGTTTTAACTGTAACTGTCTTGTAGCCCTCAGAATAAACTGTGGCTTTTTTTGCGCTAAGCTTTGCTGTAGAAGCTGCCTGTGCGTTTGTAGCAGGAACTGCTGTTACAACCATAGCTGCAGCGAGAGCAAAAGCTAACACTTTTTTGCTTGATTTCATGTTTTTTCCTCTCTTTCTTTTTGACTAACTTCCATCTCTTCTACTCGTTTAACCCTGCACGTTTAAGTTCCTTCATCTTCTCTTCCAAACCGCTGCGGACGATTTTTCCAATCCAATGTTCTCGCTAATTGCCTCCACTGACCTTCCTCGGTCTTACTGTTAAGTCCATCGTCAGTTTCATCTGCAGACACACAAATCATAAATGACCAGAAACTTTCGTACATCAGACGTCGGCGTAGAGTGTGATATCAACGTTGATTGTCCAGCATCAAGATCAGCAAGCTGAGGTTCCGATGACTTATATTTCTAATATGTATCTGTAATTGTAAGGTCTGTCTGGAATAACTTCCAGTTTCCATAGCCTCGATAGTAGTTCATCACTTGTCGTACTATTTATAGTACTCTTTTAACTACTCTACGTGACAATCATACACCAAGTATTGTATCTTTGCAACACCAAAATTACATTTTATTGAAAAAATTCTTTAATATTTTCTTAAGCATTTAAGAGTTTTTTCACTTTTTTCTATTATTAAAACTATTTCACGCGTAGTTCGAGTGAAACTACGCGTGAAGATAAACAATTCTATTTAAAGTAAGCAACTCCGGATTCGAAGATCTTCATATCCTGCTCTCCGTAGATGTTCATGGCAACGGCCTCACCGCGGCGCTCGCTGTGTGCCATCTTTCCGAGTACACGTCCATCCGGACTGGTGATACCCTCGATCGCCATGTACGAACCATTGACATTCCACTCTTCATCCATGGTTGGCTCGCCGGCTTCATTGACATACTGGGTGGCAACCTGTCCGTTTGCAAAAAGCTTGTCCAGCCATTCCTTCGGAGCTACGAAACGTCCCTCTCCATGGGATGCCGGGTTGCAGTATGTTGCACCAAGCTTTGCCTGCTGCAGCCATGGGGATTTGTTTGTTACGACCTTGGTATATACCATCTTGCTGATGTGGCGGTTGATGGTGTTGTAGGTCAGTGTCGGAGAATCCGCACTCTGTGCCTGGATCTGTCCGTAAGGAACAAGTCCGAGTTTGATCAGTGCCTGGAATCCGTTGCAGATACCAAGGGCAAGTCCGTCTCTCTCATTCAGCAGTTTGGTAACAGCTTCTTTGATCTTCGCATTCTGGAATGCGGTTGCAAAGAATTTTGCTGATCCATCCGGCTCATCACCTGCGGAGAATCCACCAGGGAACATGATGATCTGTGACTGGTTGATTGCCTTGACAAATTCATCGACAGAATCACGGATGTCTGCTGCACTCAAATTCTTGAATACTTTTACAATTGTATTGGCACCTGCACGCTCAAACGCTTTCGCACTGTCGTACTCACAGTTTGTTCCAGGGAATACCGGAATGAATACGGTCGGCTTTGCGACCTTGTTTCTGCATACATAGATGTTCTTTGTATCGTATACATCACTCTGTACTTTTTCTTTATCCTCGGTCGCGCGGGTTGGGAATACACGCTCGAGTGTTCCCTGCCATGCATCAAGTGCCTCATCCATGGAAAGAGCCATGTCTTTGTATACGAATTTCTGTGCATCATTCACTTCTCCGATAACGACTGCGGATGCTTCTTTTATAATAGGAAGAAACTCTTCTTTTACTTCTGCAACAATATTACCAAATCCCGGTGCAAATAAGGTTTCTGCAGTCACATCATCGGCGATGGTTACACCTAATTTGTTACCGAATGCCATCTTGCTGACTGCTGCTGCCAGACCTTTTCCGTCAAGTGCATAGGCACTGCGGATTGCACCCTTGCCGATCAGCTCATGAATCTTGTCATACAGTTTCATCACCTGCTCATATACCGGCAGATCATATGCGTTCTTTTCGATCGTAAAGAGTAACAGCTTATCTCCTGCTTCTTTCAGTTCCGGTGTGATCACGTCTTTTTCTCTTGCCACATCGACTGCGAAAGAAACGAGTGTCGGCGGTACATCAATATCGTTGAAGGTTCCGGACATGGAATCTTTTCCACCGATGGACGGCAGGCCGAAACCGATCTGTGCATCAAATGCGCCGAGCAGTGCTGCAAACGGCTGACTCCATCTCTTTGGATCTTCACTCATTCTGCGGAAATACTCCTGGAAGGTGAAGCGTACTTTCTTGTAGTCACCACCGGCGGTCACGATACGGGAAAGGGATTCCAGTACGGCATATACCGATCCGTGGTATGGACTCCAGGAGGATAAGTACGGATCAAATCCGTAGGACATCATGGTTACGGTATCGCATTTTCCTTTCAGAACCGGAAGTTTGGCAACCATGCTCTGTGTCTCGGTCAGCTGATAGCGGCCGCCGTATGGCATGTAGACACTTCCCGCACCGATGGAACCGTCAAACATCTCGACAAGTCCCTTCTGGGAACATACATTAAGATCCGCAAGCATGGCAAGCCATGCTGATTTGTTGTCGTTTTTTTGTAATGCATCTGCAACTTTCGGAAGTTCGATCTTTTTAAAGAAGTTGTCTTCCTCTTTTGGCATCTCGACTTCGACATCTGCTTCCTGATGCGCACCGTTGGTATCGAGGAATGCACGGGAAATATTGACAATGTCTTTTCCTCTCCACTCTAAGATCAGTCTCGGCTCCTCGGTAACAACTGCCACCTCGATTGCTTCAAGGTTTTCTTCTTTTGCATAGGCAAGGAACTGCTCGACATCCTGCGGAGCGACAACCACTGCCATACGCTCCTGGGACTCGGAGATTGCAATCTCCGTTCCATCCAGACCAGCATATTTCTTCGGTACTTTATCCAGATTCACGCGCAGTCCGTCTGCAAGCTCACCGATGGCTACAGATACACCGCCGGCACCGAAATCGTTACATTTTTTGATAATATGGCTGACTTCTTCTCTGCGGAACAGGCGCTGCAGTTTACGCTCAGTCGGTGCATTACCTTTCTGTACCTCGGCACCACATACAGACGTAGACTGTGTGTTATGTGCCTTGGAAGATCCGGTTGCTCCACCGATACCGTCACGTCCGGTACGTCCGCCAAGAAGGATAATTCTGTCTCCCGGATCAGAGGTCAGTCTCTGTACGGCACGTCTCGGTGCGGCACCCATGACAGCACCGATCTCCATACGTTTTGCTACATAATCCGGATGGTAAACTTCTTTGACATATCCGGTTGCCAGTCCGATCTGATTTCCATAAGAGCTGTAACCTCTGGCTGCCTCACGCACGATCTTCTTCTGTGGCAGCTTGCCCTCAATCGTATCTTTTACGGATACGGTTGGATCTGCGGCTCCGGTCACACGCATTGCCTGATAGACATAAGTTCTTCCGGAAAGCGGATCACGGATGGCTCCGCCTAAACAGGTAGCAGCACCACCGAACGGCTCAATCTCGGTCGGATGGTTATGTGTCTCATTCTTAAAGTTTACAAGCCACTCCTCTGTCTTTCCATCTACTTCCACCGGTACCACAATGGAACATGCATTGATCTCGTCAGATTCTTCCTGATCTGCAAGTTTTCCTTCTTTTTTCAGACGTTTCATGGCAAGCAGTGCCAGATCCATCAGGCAAACAAACTTGTCATCGCGTCCCGCATACAGTTTCTTGTGGGTATCCAGATATTCTTCGTAAGTCTTTTTGATTGGTGCCTGGTAAAATCCTTCATCAAACTTCACATTTTTAAGTTCTGTCGAAAAGGTGGTATGACGGCAATGGTCACTCCAGTAAGTATCAAGCACGCGGATCTCTGTCACGGACGGATTCCGCTTCTCGGTATTTTTGAAGTAATTCTGGATATGTAAGAAATCCTTAAAGGTCATGGCAAGATTTAAAGAGCTGTACAGTTCCTTCAGCTGTGCTTCTGCCATGTCGATAAATCCGTCGAAAACTGCCACGTCTGCCGGCTCATCGAAATTCTGTACGAGGGTATCCGGCTTGTCCATACCGGTCTCACGGGAATCTACCGGATTGATACAATACTTTTTGATCGCCTCTAACTCATCCTCTGTGATGTCACCCTTGATCACATAGGTCGTCGCGCTGCGGATGATCGGCTCCTCATCCTCATTTAAAAGCTTCACGCACTGCTCTGCGGAATCCGCTCTCTGGTCGAACTGTCCCGGCAGGAATTCTACGGAAAATACGTTTCCGCCTTCTGCGTCAAAGTTCTCCTCATAAATATCATCCACTGGTGGCTCGGAAAATACCGTCTGCAATGCCTTCTGGTAAGTGGCATCCGATACATTTTCCACATCATAACGGATCAGAACACGCACCTGATCTGCAGCGATTCCGAGATAATGCTTTACCTCATGTTTTAATTCTTTTGCCTTTACGGCAAAATCCGGTTTCTTTTCTACGTACACACGACGTACATTGCCCATTGGATTTACCTCCTTCTTTTGCGAAACGGAATGCCCCCTGTATTCGGGGGCATTCTATTGATCTTTATGTTATTGTATCATGGGTTGACAATTAAGTAAAATTAATATCGCTTACGATATCTATTACCTGTTCTTATGAAATTACTGTACGGTAATTGCACTGTCCGTTACAACGCCCGGAGTGTCCGGTTCCGGCTGATCCGGCTGATCGGTACCCGGGTTTGGATTTACAAAATTAATCTTTACTTTCAGCTTTCTGGATTTATTTCCTGCCGTATCTTTGGCATATACGGTCACGCTATAAGTTCCATAGGTTCCTCTTTCCATAGCGGTAACTGCCTTATGTGCTTCTCTGGCATCCACGAAAACATATTTTGACGCAAGTTTTTTGCCCAGATCTTTTGCCACTACATCTGCCTTAATTGCAGAAACCAGTTTTTCTTTGGAAACGGCTTTATTGTAGGTCAGTGTCTTTCGCTTCAGGCTGATGGATGGTGCTTTCGTATCTTTTACGGTAATTATGATGCTCTTTTTGGTCTTGCTTCCTTTGGCATCTTTTGCGGTGTATGTAATCTTATATTTTCCGGTCTTTGCCGCATTGACTTTTCCGGAAACGGTAAATTTAAGGGTCTTTCCTCTGTAATCAGAAGCTTTCACTCCCTTTTTGAGGTCTACTTTACGATTGGTTCTCTCGATGGTTTTATTCGCGATTCCCTTAATTGCCGGACGGAGTTTCAGCCATGGATTTCTCGGATCCGGATCGGTTGGGTCCCATCCGCGGTACGGACTGTTTACATCAATACGGATCGGAGTTGGCTTTCCGAGTGGTCCCGGATCTTTGCTGTCATAGATGGTTACTTTGGTTCCTACCGGGCAGTTGTCATAGATCCACTTGGCATCTTCCACATTCAGACGGACACATCCGTGGGATGCCGTCTGTCCCAGACGGTTATAAGAATTGTATGCCAGCTTGCTCGGGTCCTGTGAACTGTAAAAAACAGAGTGGAACAGCACACCACCGTGAATACGGCTGCAATACTGTCCGTACACACCGCCCATAAGTGTATGCCAGCGGTATTTTGCCGGAATCGAAAATGTTCCTGTCGGGGTGGCATTGTTGACACCGACCGAGCAGGCAAATGCTTTGACCGGTTTGGTATATTTGCCTTTGGAATCAAGTGCATATACGGTCACACAGTTCTGCTGACGATTGATTTTAATGTAATATGGCAGTTTTGCTGCCTGAGTTGTAACGGGTGTTCCTGCGAACACAAGCAGCATGAGTGCCGCCATCAATCCGCATAAAGTTTTCAAAATTCCCTTTTTCATGATAATCTCCTTTTCTCTCCTTTGTGAAAGGTATATAATATATCCTATACTATACTATACTATACTACTGAGGATATGATCGATGGATATCAATTATGAATTATACAAGGTTTTCTATTATGTTGCAAGCTCTCTCTCATTTTCGGATGCAAGTAAGAAGCTTTTTATCTCCCAGTCAGCGGTAAGCCAGTCTATCAAAACACTGGAACGCAAGCTGGGACAGCCGCTTTTTATCCGCAGCACAAAAAAAGTGCAGCTGACTCCTGCCGGTGCTCTGCTGCTAAAACATGTGGAGCCTGCCATGAATCTGATTTCCCGTGGGGAAAGCCAGCTTTTAGAATCCGGCTCTCTGGGCCTGGGACAGCTGCATCGGTGCCAGCGACACGATCTGCCGCTATTTTCTGCTGCCGTATCTGCAGAAATTCCATCGGAAATTCCCGGATGTTCCGATTAAAATCACCAATGCCAGCTCGATGGGCTGTGTAGACCTGTTAGAGCAACGCCGGGTAGATCTGATTATCACAAATTTTCCAAACCCGCATCTGAATCCTTCCTATATTCAGAAAACGGTTGGCTCTTTCTCGGATGTGTTCGTCGCCAATCCGGCATATTTTGATCTGGCGGACCGCATCGTTCCTTTCTCGGAGCTTGGCACCTATCCGCTCATGATGTTAGACCGCAAGAGCACAACGAGTGAGTTTCTGCACCACATTTTCCTGCAGCATCAGCTGGAACTGCTGCCTCAGGTAGAGCTCAGCAGCAACGATCTGCTCATTGACATGGCCCGCATCGGTCTTGGAATTGCTTTTATCCCGGATTTTTGTCTGAAACACAAGCCGGAGGATCTCTTTCTCGTCCGCACGCAGGAAACGATCCCGCAGCGGCAGCTGGTGGCTTCGTTAAACCCTACCCTTCCGGTTTCTGCCTCCACCGAAGAGTTTTTAAAGCTCCTCCCGGACGTCTGACCAGAACCGGCTCACTTCTTCCCGCAGCTGCGGCAGACCACAGACGCTTCTCTTTTCCCATTCTCTCGGAAAAAGCGCTCCGTATTCGCGTTGCAGGAAACGTTCATCCAGCAGAAGGATCACGCCGCGGTCCTCGCTGGTCCTGATCACGCGCCCTGCTGCCTGCAGGACTTTGTTCATTCCCGGATAGCGGAACGCATAGTCAAATCCGGACAATCCCCGCTCATCATAATAATTCTTTAAAATTTCACGTTCATCGCTGACCTGCGGAAGTCCGGTTCCCACGATGATGGCACCGATCAGCCGGTCGTTTTTCAGATCAATGCCTTCCCCGAAAATTCCACCCATCACACAGAACGCAACGAGTGTCCCCTGGCGCTCTTTTTCAAATTCTTCCAAAAACGCTTCTCTTTCGTGTTCTTTCATATTACTATGCTGCATCAGAATCTCGCACGAATCGGCCGCCTTCCCGGCAAAGACCTCATATACATCCTGCATCAGCCGGTAAGACGGGAAAAACACCATGTAATTTCCCTGCTGTGCTTCTGTGACTGCACCGATATAGTCCGCGATTTTTTCGTATTCTTTTCTGTTCCTCCGCGTATATTTTGTGCTCACATCCCGGCCAAATGCGAGAAGTCTCTGTGTCTGGGCAAACGTACTCTGCGCATAAATGGCATAGTTATCCTCGTCCGTGGAAAGTAGCCGCTTGTAGTATCCAATCGGCAGGAGCGTTGCGGAGAAAAAGATCGTGGAATTGCTTTTATCGATGCATTTCTGCAGATTGACCGACGGATCTACGCAAAAGAGCCGAATCCGGAACTGACCTTCCTCCGTCATCTGGCTGTAGATCACGTAATGGTCATCCACCAGATCATAGATATTCAGGAAATTGCGCAGCGCAAAGTAAAAATCCAGCACCGTTTTCTTCTCCGGAAATTCCCGCGGTTTTTCCAAAAATTCATCCATCTGGGAGGCCAGCCGCATAAGGTGGAAGGTCAACGTTCCCACACTGTCCAGAATCTGGTAGTGCTCACACTCACGTTTCATTTCCAGCATGGCTTTGTTGCATTTGTCCAGGATACGGCAGATCGTACGGCTGTGCGCTTTCATGATCCGCTTCACTGCAAGCACATCTTCTTTGTACAGATCGGCACTGTACATCTCCCTGCTGCGATCCACGAGGTTATGTGCCTCATCCACCAGGAACAGATAGTCTCCCTTTATCCCCTCCTGAAAAAAGCGTTTCAGATATACATTCGGATCGAATACGTAATTGTAATCACAGACAATATTGTCTGCCCAGGTTGCCACATCCAGACTCATCTCAAACGGGCACACCTGATATCCTTTCGCCTGCGCTAAAACTTCCTCTCTGGTAAACAGGTTGGATTTCTGCAAGAGATCAAACACCGCATCGTTCACGCGGTCAAAATGTCCCTTTGCATATGGACAGTTTACCGGGTTGCAGTCCATCTCTTCACACAGGCAGAGTTTTTCTTTGGCTGTAATCTGGATGACTTTGGCACGGTATCCCTGTTCTTCCAGCAGTGCGAACGTTTCTTTTGCCACAGTTGCTGTGATGGTCTTTGCCGTGAGATAAAAGATCCGGTCTGCCAGCCCTTCTCCCACTGCTTTTACCGCCGGAAAGATTGTGGAAATTGTTTTGCCCACTCCGGTCGGTGCCTCGATAAACAGGTTCTTCCCCCGCAGAATGGTGCGGTAAACATCGGCAACCAGCTTCTTTTGTCCCTGCCGGTAGGGAAATGGAAACTCGAGTGTATGAATACTCTCCTGCCGCTGTTTTTTCCATGCGATCTGCCAGTCTGCCCATTTCCGATAATCTTCAATCAGATGGCCAAACCACACGGTCAGTGTCTCATAATCGAAAATTTCCCGGAAATACCGAATTTCTTCCGTATCCAGATTGCAGTAGGTCATCTGCACGCCGATCCGCTCCAGACGGTTCTGTTTCGCATAGATATACGCATAGCACATTGCCTGGGCTTTATGCACGTAGACCGGCTGTTCCATTGCCGCAACGTTTCTATATACACCCTTGATCTCATCGATGAAGCTGATTTCTTCTTCCGGAGGGATTTCCGCCGCAAACTCCATCTCTGGTTGCAGCACAGACTCCGTCGCAGCCGGCAGATCCGGCTGAAATTTTCCATAGGCGATTCCGTCTGCACGTCCTTCCACGACCAGTACGTAATCGTTGGCTTTCCATTCAATTTTCAGCGGTACTTCCGCCTGATAGGAGGCGTCCATGCTTTTTTGAATTTTCCGGTGGATACGGCTGCCTTCCATCATGGCTTCCGCGCTGGCCATTTTTCCTGCACGGTTATCGATATCTCCTCCACGGAAAATAAACTCTACCAGATTTCTCACAGATATATGTAATTCCTGCATGTACACCTCCTTTCTCCCGCGGGTATTTTCCTGTTGTATGAAGCGGGTTTTTATTTGTTCCATTATTTTACAATAAAAAGCCCCGCTCCGGAATACGGAGCGGGACTTAAAGTTCCATAGTCACGATATAATAATTGTATTATGCCACTGCAAATTTAGCAACTACGTTTTCGAAATTTTCATTCTTTCCACCGTAGCAAACCTGAAGATTCTTTTTTACGCCAAGTCCAATCATACCAAGCAATGACTTTGCATCAATGAATGTTCTGTCGCATTTTACATCAATATCAAAATCACAACCACCTGCTGCACGTACAAAATCCTTAACTTCATCCATATCTGATAAACGAATTACTTTAACAGTTTCATACATAATCCAACACCTCTTTCTACCTTTAAACAACATACTTTTATTATCATCCCCAAGTTTAGAAAAGATTATGCCACTTTTTTTCTCATCTGTCAAAGTTATGCAAACTTCGCATTTCTCCGGTTTTTCCTGCATAATGACGGTAATCGCGCAACCGTTTCCATCAGATTCTTACCGTTTTTTTTCGTGTATTTATATTTATACCTGCTATCTTATGCAATTTCTCCAAAAAATTGCCTTTCCAATCACCAAAACAAGCATTTTTTGATGAAAACTATTTTTATCAAAGTGGTTTCCCACTTTTTTTCAGAATATCCACATATAATTCTCCGATCGGACTGACCTTTATCCCCTTGTGCCGGATATAGCCGATCCGCATCTTTTCGCTCTCTGCCAGCGGTACTGCCGCATAATCATTTCCGTTTAATTCTTCACAGATAATCCCGGAACAGAGTGTATAACCATTCAGCCCAACCATCAGATTCAGCATGGTCGCCCGGTCATCCGCATGGATCATCTTCTTATATTCATAGGTACTTTTCATCTCTTCGGCAAAATAAAAGGAATTATTTTTCCCCTGTTCGAACACAAGACATGGATATTCCTGCAGTTCTTTCATGGAAATTACATCCCTTTGTGCCAGCGGATGTCCTTTCCACAGATATACATAGGTGTCACAGGTAAACAGTTCTTCAAAAATCACATCATTTTCCTTGAAAAGTTTCTGGAGTACTGCTTCATTAAATTTGCTCAGGAAAAGAATCCCCAGCTCACTTTTCATGTTGCGCACATTTTCGATTACCTGATTCGTCTGTGTCTCATGCACGGCAAATTCATATTCTTCCATTCCCACCGTCTTGACCACTTCCACAAATGCCTTGACCGCAAAGGTATAATGCTGCATCGACACGGAAAATTTCTTTTTGGATGCAGACGAAATATAACGGGATTCCAGCAAATGATACTGCTCCACGACCTGCTTGGCATATCCGATAAATTCCTCTCCCTCTGGTGTAAGCACGATTCCCCGGTTGGACCGGATAAAAATGGTGATTCCTGCTTCTTCTTCCAGTTCGCGCACAACCGCAGACAGATTGGGCTGTGAGACAAACAATTTTCGGGATGCTTCGTTCATGGAACGGCTTTCTGCAATCGTAATTACCTGATGTAACTGCTGTAGGGTCATATGTCTTACCTCTTTTCCTTAATCATATGATCTGTTATATACCGGACAAGGATCTGAAGTATCCATGCAATCACAATGGAACTGCATACCAGCACCAGTTCGTAACGCAGATGGCATGTATGAAATGCTGCTCCCTTCATAAATTTTCGTATGGTAACATGTACCAGATACAATTCCAGCGAATGAGCACCAAACCATTCCAGTATTCTTATAACCGGGCGCATAGATAACCGGGAAAAGATCCAGGCAATTCCCGCACAACATGAGATATTAAAAATTCCGGTCACATACCTTGCAAAAATAGGAGATCCACTTGGAAGCATGGTGAGCAAATAGCCGGATAACGCAAAAAGAATCAACCATTTCCAATAACTTTCCCTTTTTTCATAGCTGGATCTGCCATAAAAACAGCCCGCTATAAAAACAGGCAGCCGAAGCAAAGCAATATTCACATTTCCAAACATATCTTTCTCATATAATGCAATTACAAGTGCTAATACTGTAATAGCACTTACCATGGAAATCAGCCGGATCTCTCCATCTATTGCGTCTCGTGCGCTATCCACAATCTGAAAGATATAGGGATAAATCAGATAGCATAACAGCATAAGTCCAATATACCAGTAAAGCCTGTCTCCATCACTGAAAAATGTGATAAATGTAAAGTCTTTTATGGCTTCTCCCCATCCTGTTTTATCCACACAGACATCTAATAAAATATAAGAGGGTACGGCTACGATGCAATAAGGAATCAGGATTCTTTTTAATCTTCTTATGTAAAAGCTTCTAACATCTGATCTTTTTTTCATGGAATAGTATAATCCCAGACCAGAAAAGAATAAAAATGCATCAACACTCGATGATGAAATATATCTCCAAAAGAAGGAAATCCAGCCACTAAAATGATAGGAGTAATAATGACAGTCATCCGTAAAATGAAAAACTATAATCAATATGATGGATATTCCCATTAACGCACCCCGATATTGCGAAAGCACGCTATTACTTGTTTTTCT
>ENA-ORSJ01002508-ORSJ01002508.1-human-gut-metagenome-genome-assembly--contig:-NODE-2508-length-11999-cov-2.842934_pt1 | contig 11999 bp, 10 predicted proteins | sample MGYA00242191_ERZ509158 | MGnify/ENA primary metagenome ERZ509158 (study PRJEB26280, sample SAMEA2338623) | human gut metagenome | biome: human gut; feature: human-associated habitat; material: faeces... | reverse complement strand
CGTATGTCCTCTTATGAAAAATCAAGATAAAAAAACAGCCGCAGGAAAATCTTGCAGCTGTTTTTTTGATAATGATCCTAAACCTTCTTGGTTTCACTGACTTCCTTATACCAGTATGCGCTCTTTTTTGGATATCTCTTTTGAGTTTCAAAGTCAACATAAAAGAGTCCGTAACGCTTGGAATAGCCATTTGTCCACGAGAACATGTCTTGCAGCGACCAAACGAAGTATCCTCTAACGTTGACACCGGCTTCAATTGCTTTGGCAACCTCTTCCATGTGTTTTTTCAAGTAATCAATTCGTTCATCATCTTCCACCGTTTGCTCGTCTTTCAAGAATTTATCCTTGCATCCCATGCCATTTTCAGTGATATAGACTTCTTTGTCCCACTTGTAATGGTTTTTTATTCGGCTAAGCTGATCAAACATGCCTTTTGGATAAATCGGCCAGTCCCAATCCGTTGACGGAATATCTTTACGGTGAACCTCTTCTCCAACGCCTTGCAAGCGACTTACGGACGAGCCTTTTTCTCCCGTTCCGTTGTGGAATGTTTCGGATTTACCTTCGTAGCCGCGCATGAATTTGCTGAAATAATAGTTCATTCCGACAAAATCCATTTCTTGGGCTGCTTTTTCCAGCAAACGCTCATCCTCTGCTTTGATTTCGATCATTTCTTGACCATTTTTCTCAATAATTTCTCTGACAAGGCTCAAGACTTCATGCGAATATTTTCCCAAAAGCGTCCCGTCAAGATAAAACGAATTATCAAGTGCATCTTGCAGCAAAGCGGCGTGCTCGTCTTCTTCAGCGTTCGTTATCGGATAAACCGTCTGCAAGGCATGCACGATTCCGATTTTGCCTTCATAACCGCCTTTTTTAAATATTTCCACAATTCTTGCATGAACAAGATTCATGTTGTACTCTGCTTGGAAACATTTATGGAAATCATACTTGATTCCTGGCGGGAACGTACCGCCGATATATTGTTGCGATGACATCGACGTCGGTTCGTTGATCGTGATCCAATACTTGACCTCTGAACCGAATTCTTCAAAGCAGAATTTGGCAAATTCGACAAAATGATCCAGCATCTCGCCTGAAAGCCATCCTCCAATATCTTGCATGCATTGAGGAGTATCAAAATGATGCAAGGTTACAAACGGTTCGACGCCCTCTTCTCTGCATTTGGCAAAAAGCTTGTGATAATAATCAACTCCTCTTTGCTCGATTTTTCCGAAACCATCCGGGAAAATGCGCGCCCATGAAATCGAAATGCGAATCGCGTTGATTCCAAAATCATGGCACAATTTGAGATCTTCAGGGTATCTGTGATAAAAATCACAGGCCGGATCAGGATTAAAGCGTCCCTGATTTTTCAAATACGTATCCCAAATCACGTCTCCTTTTCCGTCTTCTGTCGTGGCACCTTCGCATTGATATGCAGCCGTTGCCCCGCCAAAGTAAAAATCATCTGGTAGCTTGTACATAGGATTCACCTTCCAAATTCAGTACTAATGCGTGTTTTCAGCGACAAATCTGATAGCCTTGTCCGCATCGCGTGTTAATTCGATATATTGCTTGCCTGTCGTCGTCAAAAGCTTAATGTCGTTGTGATCACAGATCTTTTGCAAATTGCCGCGCATGCTGTCCATCTGCGGTGCAAGAATTACGAGATCCATGTCATTTATAATGTCATTATGCTGTCCATATGCTCTTGCGGCCGCATGCAAAGGAAGATTGCGTTCTTCTGCCGTCTTGTTCAAAGCCTTTGCCAAAATACCGCTCGTACCGCCGCCGGCACAAATTACCAAAACATTCGTATCTTGCGTAATCGTATCGTTTGATCCTGATGGCGTTGTCGTTTCTGAAGTTTCTGATGCCGTTGCATCTTGAACAGAAGCTGAATTTGCCATAGCAAGTTCTTCGGCCGCCTTTGCCTGTTCTTCTTTAAGAATGCCATCATCGTATGCACGGAAAAACGGAAGCCAAATCAAGACGTCAAGAATCAAAGCCAACGCTACGTAAAGGAACGAAAGAGGAGCAAATCCAGTTGCGACGACGATACCGATCGGAGCTGGAATCGTCCAAGGCATCGTGGCAACCATACTGTTCATTCCAAGCGTCGTTACAAAGAATTTGAACATGCAGATGTTGACGATTGGAGTCAAAACAAACGGAAGGAAGAAGACCGGATTCATGATAATCGGTGCACCAAACAAAATTGGTTCGTTGACTGAGAACGTCACAGGAATGAATGATGCTTTGCCGACAGCCTTATTTTGCTTTGATTTGGCCAAAAGCAAAAAGATGAAGGCTAAAACGAACGTGGACCCAGTACCGCCCATGTTCATAACGTAATCTTGCGTATTGATGGCCAAAACGTGATATGCATGCTTGCCCGCGTGAAGAAGCGCCTGATTGGCATCGACATTTGTTGATTCGATTGCAGCAACGGCAGGGGCAACGATTGAAGGCCCTTGCACTCCAACGAACCAGAAGAAGGCCATCGCACCAGCAATCAGAGATAATCCCAAATAGCTGTCGCTTGCGCTAAAGAGCGGTGAAAGCAAGTTGATGACACATTCTGACAAGTTTGCTTTGAACAGACCATTCAAAACTAATTCAATTACCCAAAATAACGCAACTGAAAACGCCATCGGGAAAACGTCTTTGAAAGTCTGGGAAATATTTTGAGGAACCTGGTCAGGCATATTGATCGTAACGTTGTTCTTCACGCAGAAATAGTAGATGTTCGGAACAATCAAGCCTACCACATAAGCAGCAATCAAGCCTTTGGTACCCATGAACGAAAGATCCACCCCGCCATTAGCAGTCTTGACAGCAACGATAAAGAACGAAATTTCAGCCGCCATAATTACGGAAATCGGATTGATCTGATTTACTTTTGGTAGATTGAGATTCTTATAATCCGTCAAATTTTTAGCCGTTGTCGCTGTTACGAACAAAGCTAACAGTCCCATTGAGTAGTTGTACGGGAGCATCAATGCATTTTCAATCGCCTTGCTCCAATAAAATCCCCATGCATTCGGAACATAAGCAATCAACGTAAAAATACTTGAGAATAAAATAATCGGCATTGCCGCAATGAAACCATCACGAATTGCTGAAACATACGGATTGGACGCAATCTTTTCAAATGCAGGTTTCATTTTTTCAATTTTAGCTTCAAATGAGTGCATTATTCTTTCCTTCTTTCAAACTTAATCTTCTTATTCGAGTTATTCGAGCGGATTCCCTTCAAGCTTGTTGACGCGTTCATACAAATCGATAATCGTTTTCATCTGATCCTTGAGCAACATCGTAGTCATCAAAGTATCTTGTCCATGACACATGATAAACGTTACATCCATGTCATCTCCGCTTGCCTCAGCGCTCAAGAGCTTTGTCTGTTCATTATGTGCAAGATTGATTGATTCTTCAGCCGTCTTGACTAGTTTGCGAGCTTCCGAGATCTTGCCTTCGCTCGCTTTGTCCATCGCTTGAATCAAAGCTGTTCTTGCATCCCCTGCATAAGCAACAATTGCAAATCCCGTCATTGAAATTTCTTCTTTTGTAGCCATCATAAGTTATACCCTCCGAAAATATTTTTTGAAACCATTTACATTTTCAATTATAAGCAAAAGAAAGAAGGTGTCAACTAATTTTTTATCATTATTTTTACCTTTTTTTACTAGAATATTCTGCTACCACAGTGATAATAGCGTTTCCTAAGATTTGATTTTTCTCAACTTTTTTGATTTTATTGTCAATTGTGCCCTAAAATGTAAATTATAATAAAAATGTACATCGGCCCGTCAAATGTACATACAACTAAAACAACTTAAATTATTTGTCCGGAATGCATTTTCACTTAAGTATCTCATTATTGGTATAGACAGACTTTTAGACTTTGCGGTAAAAATTCCGGCACTGTTTCTTCATAATGACGTTTGCTGAAAAATGCAGGGCCGGCTCCCAGACAACGAAGACCTTGCGCGCATGGTGCCCCTGTATTTTTTCAGATAATTCAAATATCTCGTTGACAAATCATGAAACAGTGCTAAAATAGAGGAAAATTAAATGAAGATTAAACGGCAATGAGAAGGAGAGTAGGCTGCTTTTACGTATCAAGAGAGTTCCCGTCCTGGTGTAAGGGAATTACAATGAAGCTTTTCGAAAATCACCTTTGAGCGGAAACTACGATGAGCAGTTTCAGGTTGTACCCTCTACAGTACTGACGTATCGCCTCGCGCACGGCGCGGGGCCGCACGTGACAAGGCCGGTTTCCACACCGGCAAACAGCAGGTGGTACCGCGGAAACGCCCTGCAGGAGTCATATGATTCCTGCAGGGCGTTTTACTTTCCGTTTTCTTCATGAATACAATACATGAGGTGAATGAAATGAATCAAGGAACGACAATCTTAACTCTGAACAACGGATATCATCTTTTCTCGCGCAAGGTGGGCGAGGGCCCAATCAAACTGCTGTGCGTCCATGGCGGCCCCGGCGGAACACACGAAGGTTTCGAGAACTTCGCACCCTACCTCAATGACATGGGCGTTGAGGTCTACATGTATGACCAGCTCGGATCGTATCACTCGGACCAGCCCGACTTCAGCAAAGAGGAAAACCGCCACTTTCTGACCCTTGACTACTATCTCGGCGAGCTTGAGGAAGTCCGTCAGAAGATGGGACTTGAAAACTTCTATCTGCTGGGCCATTCCTGGGGCGGACTGCTGGCACAGGAATACGCCTTGAAATACGGTCAGCACCTGAAAGGCCTCGTCCTGATGAGCATGATTGACAACATCGAGGAATACGCGCCGCATGTCAACAAGCTGCGCGAAGACCTCTTCTCCGACCTTGAGGTGCAGTACATGCGCGACGTCGAGGAGGAGGAGAACTTCGACGACCCGATGTACCAGCATCTGGTCCGCAAGCTCTACTCCCTCTACGTGACGCGCCATCCGAAGCTGAAGCACATGGTCAGCCTGAACGCGGCGACCGTCTACAACCACTTCCAGGGCAACAACGAGTTCGTCATGGTGGGCACGCTGAACGGATGGGACAGGCGCGCCGATTTGCATAAAATCGAGACTCCGACTCTGCTGACGTTCGGTGAATTCGATACCATGCCGCTCGATTCTGCAAGAAGAATGCAAAACACACTGCCTCACTCCAGACTGGTCATAACTCCGGACGGAGGCCACTGTCACAACGTAGACAATCCGGACGCATTCTTCAAGTCACTGTCCAAGTTCCTGCAGGACGTCGAAGACGGAACGTTCCAGGGTGCCTGATTTGAGAGGAGGTATTTTTCATGAAAATGAAAGGAATGCTGCTTGCTTCACTGACGCTTTTGTCGGGCGCAGTCATGCTGACAGCCTGCTCGGCAAATCAAAGGAAGGCATCCGATTCGAAGACACTGTATCTGATGCAGACCGGAGACATCCTGTCGCTTGACAACTCCAATCAGGCAAACCTGACTCAATGGAACGTCCTGGAACAGTCGATGGAAGGCATGTACCGTGCCGGAAAAAACGGCAAGCTGATACCAGCGATGGCCACAAGCATCGTCAAACCGACAAACTCCGGCAGGACATACACATACCATCTGCGCAAAAATGCCCGCTGGTCAAACGGTGACCCGGTCACCGCACAGGACTTCGTCACCTCCTGGCGCAGGTCAACGGCACCGACCTCAAAGTCCGGCTACAACTACATCTTCACCGGCATCAAGAATGCCGAACAGATTTCGGCCGGCAAAATGCCTCCTTCAAGTCTTGGCGTCAGGGCGTTGGACAGGCATACGCTCAGAGTCGACCTGGAATACGCAATGCCCTACTTCAACAAGATGATGGTCATGCCGGCATTCTTCCCGCAAAATACAGGGTACGTAAAGAAATTCGGCGACAAATACGGGACGAACAGCGCAAGAGTCGCCTGCAACGGTGCCTTCAAGGTACAGGGCTGGACCGGCACGAATGACAAGTGGTCACTGACACCAAACACCCACTACTATGACAGAAAGAACGTCAGAATGGACAAGATGGTCATGCAGATTGTCAAGGACTCAAACACGGCGCACCAGCTCTTCCAGGAAAACAAACTGGACGATGCGCAGATTACCGGAACAACCGCACAGGGGCTGCAGAAAAACAAGAATCTGATGCACCTGACCCGCGGAGGTGTCTACTATCTCAGGATGAATCTTGCAGAAAACAGGGCGTTCAGCAACAAAAACCTCAGGCACGCCGTCTATCTGGCTCTCGACCGGAACGAACTTGCCAAAAAGGTCCTGAGTGACGGCTCCACCGCCTCCGGAACCTACGTTGCAAGAAAACTTGCAACCGACCCGACGACAGAAAGGGACTTCGCAACGGAAATGACTCCTTCCGAGACATTCAACATGAAGAAGGCAAAGGAACTTTGGAACAAGGGCATGAAGGAGCTTGGCAAGTCATCCGTCACACTTGACCTCGTCACGGATGACCAGACCGTTTCCAAAAACGTGGGTCAGTTCGTGCAGTCCAAGGTCGAAACAGCCTTCAAGGGCGCAAAGGTCAACGTCGAATCCGTGCCGTCCAAGAGCAGCAGCGGCAAGGTAAGCAACGGCGACTTCGACATGAACCTGACCCTCTGGCTTGCTGACTTCGCCAATCCTGTAAGTGACTTCGACGTTCTCTCATCATCAAATCCCCAGAACTACGGCAAGTATAACAGTCCGGCATATGACAGTCAGCTGGCACAGGCCAGGAAAAACGGCAATGATGAGAAGGCATTCTGGCAGAACATGCGCAATGCCCAGCAGCTGCTGAACGATGACATGCCCGCCGTTCCGCTCTATACCATGACCGAAAGTCACCTCGTCAATCCAAAGCTTTCAGGTGTACTTTATCACTCTGTCGGCGAAACCGACTATACAAGAGCATGCTTCAAGTAAACTCTCGTGGCGCACGTTTCCTTACAGGAAGCGTGTGTTTTTTGCATCATGATTAAAGAGAGAATAATGGGAAGGAAAAACTGGTTGTCTTCATCAACATTCGATGGAGCGCAGTCTAACGCTGTCGCATTATCACTGATATATACAGCCAAGCTCAATCCCCTGGATCCCGAAGAGTACTTGAGAAAAGTACTGACTGAAATTACCAGTATTGAAATATTTGATTCTGAAAGGTTCCGAAAGTTCCTTCCGTGGAACATTACCTAAAAATGAAGCGATGCATACATGATAACCCGAGATAATCAATATCTATCTCGGGCTATTCGTGTACACACCGTTATTTTAATGACCGCTTACGAACAAACTTCTCAAGGTCAGACTTCATCAGCAGGAAACGTGTGATTTTTGTCTACCAGCTTGTCGAAATTCGGCCCGCGCGGAACCAAAAGTAGAACAAAATCTCCAAAATTCGGAAAAATGTTCTACTCGGTTACCTTCGCCAAAGCCGTGTGGTCTCAGATTACGGGCAAATTCCAAAAAGCAACGTTTTGCCCGTAACCGAGGTCAGGTGCAGTGATTGAGCAAATGATGCGCAGCACTGCCTTTGGCAAAATCACTGCCGTTTACGGACAAATCGATGAAAATGGGCTCTTTGTCCGTAAATGGCCCGCTCGAAAAATACCGATTACGGACAAAATGGTCAAAAATAGCTGTTTGTCCGTAAGATTTTGGAGGTTTCGACCTCGGTTTTACGGACAAATGCCCCAAAAACAGTCTTCTGTCCGTAAATTCCCCTCATAATGGCCAAAAATTTACGGACAAATCGCCGAAAAATGATGGTTTGTCCGTAAAATACGTTTTGCTTACGGACAAATCAGCAAAAAAAGGCACTTTGTCCGTAAAATTTGAGCGAAATCTTGGCGAATCGCCCAAAATAAAAAAATCCGTGCCGTCACGGCACGAATTTTAATCAATATTCGTTTGGGGCGTCGGCTCCACACCTTGTCTAAATCGGGCTCAGACCAACAACAAGGCTCATGATAAGTTCGTGCCGCTTCGTGACTGCGCTTGCGCTGATCACTTGCGCCCCTCCTTATCTCCCGCCTTGTTAAGCGGCTGGTCTTCACACCTTGTTAATCCTTATACTTTTGCTCAATCGATTGACTGATCTGTTTTACAGCAGCATCTGCCGTCTGCTTTGGTGTCTTCTTGCCAGAAGCCGCATTTATTACCAAGTTTTCAGCACCTGTCCAAACTTCGGCCATTTCCGGAATGTTAGGCATCGGATCTGCAGAAGCAAATTGATCGATAACGGCCTTGGACAATTCCGTACCATTCTTGACTGCATACTTGCGAGCATTTTGATTGGCAGGAACTTCTTGAATGTCCTTGTAGAGTTTCTCTTGATTCTTGTCACTTGTCAGATAGTCGATGAACTTCTGGCAAACTGCTTTATTCTTCGTATACTTTGAAACGACCCATGCCTTGCCGCCGCCGAATGCCTGATATTTTTTACCGTTGTCCAACGTCGGAATCGTTGCGACGCCATAGTTGACCTTGTCTTTCTTATATGTTGCGGCCATCCATGGACCATCGATGACTGCGGCAGTCTTGCCGGACGTAAATTGATCCGTGATGAAGTTTTCGTTTGAAGTCTTTGACTGCATGCCCTTTGGCCAAACGTTCTTGAACCAGTCAGTGATGTATGTCAAACCTTCAACTGCACCGCTGTTGTTCAAACCAAGCTTCTTAGGATTTGTATTGTTGTCACCGAAGACATAGCCGCCATAACCTTTGATCAAGCCGTAAGCGTCATAGAAATTTGTCCATTGGCAAAGGAACCCGACGTTTTTGGTCTTGTCGTTTGCATATGCGTACTTTGGATTCTTGGCAAGAGCTTCAAGATCTTTGAACGTCTTAGGAGCCGTCTTGATAAGATCCTTGTTATAGTACATAACGAGCGTTTCTATTATGGCCGGTTCGCCATATTGCTTGCCATTAAGCGTAACAAGTTTTTTGTCGCGTGAATCGTAGCGACCGGAGGCAAGCTTAACGTCAGCCAATTGGCCTTGCTTGCCCAAAACGCCGACTCTGTCAAACGGAGCCATCATTACGTCAGCAGCTTTACCTGCAGGTCCGTCAAGTTTCAAAGCATCCAAAGTTGCCGTAGCATCCTTCGTCTTTACGACAACCTTGACGTTGTTCTTCTTTTCAAAGCTGCCTTTGATTTCATTGATATAATCTTTGTAGCCTTTGTCAACGGAAATCGTGATCGTCTTCTTTGAGGAATCGGATCCGCTCTTACTGCTTCCGCAAGCAGCCAATGATGCGGTTGCACCCAACGCAACAGCTAAAACACTAGCTTTCTTAATGTATTTGTTCATTTTAAATCCCCCTTTAGGTTAGTTCATTTTCTTACAAGTCTTATTATGCGTTATCATATTCCTTTGTGCAACCGATTACAACGTGTTACCGATAACAGATTGTAGCGCTTACATTATACGGCGATTGATTTTGTAAACATTCTTCTCTTTTCATTAAATGCAGAGCACGTCCAAAAAAAATGCTCAATACTCACGCTCATATGCCTGCCCATATCGTCAAAATGTACATAATTCAAGCATCCTACGGGCACGTAAACGGCAGTGATTTTGCCAAATGCAGCACTCGCTAAATCATCACGCCAAGCTATTTGCTTATTTTCATCATGGAAGCCGATCGTCAGGAATACAAAAAACCGGATGATTTGCAAATCATCCGGTTTCTTGACTTGAGGCATGGTTTGCCCCACCCTCGAAAATTTTATTTCCTTACGATTATGAAGCCGTCTTTTTCAATCTTGTCATCCTTAAGGTTTTGTCCGAGCAAGACTTCACCAGAACAAGGCGCTTCAAGTGCTTTTTCACCCATGTTGAAGAAGCAATGCAGCTCAGCTCCGTCAAAACTTCTGACGACTTCAAGACTGTTCGTTTCGTCACAAACGTTCCTGTATTCGACTTTTCCCTTCGACCAAATATCTGCGTAATCTTTTCTGAGCTTAATCAGCTTTTGCATGAACGCAAACATTTCGTGATCCTGTTTTTCCTCATCCCAAATCATGCACTTGCGACATCCCGGATCAAAGCCACCGTCGAGTCCGACTTCCGTGCCATAGTAAACGCAAGGAGCACCAGGCTGCGTGAACATGAATGCAAGCGTCTGACGCTGAAGCTCTTTGTTACCGTGACAAAGCGTCAAAAGTCGAGCCGTATCATGAGTATCCATGGCATTCAGCATGATTTCGTTCGTCTGATCGCGATATTTCATCAAATGTTCGGAAAGCATCGATACCATTTCTTTTGCCGTCGTTTCGTGATTAACGAAATCAAGCGCAATCGACTCAGTAAACGGATAGTTCATCACAGCATCAAATTCTTCTTGTTCAACCCATTCCTGCGCACTGTGCCAGACTTCGCCGAGAATGTAAAAATCTGACTTCAATTCGTGCGTTGCGGCATAAAACCTCTTCCAAAAATGGTGATCGATTTCGTTTGCGACATCGAGCCGCCAGGCATCAATGTCAAATTCTTTGATCCAGTACTGCGCAATCTCAAGCAGATATTCTGCCGTTTCCTCATTAGCGGTATTGAGTTTTGGCATATGCGGAGTCGTTGAGAAGACCTCATAGGTCAAATTTTCTGCATGCTCTGCATTTCCCGTCTCATCATAAGAAACGGGGAATTTGTTGATGTGGAACCATTTGGCAAATCTGGAATTTTCGCCGTACTTTTGCACGTCCTTCCATTGCATCGAAAAATCGCCCATATGGTTGAAAACTGCATCAAGCATGACGTGCATCCCGCGTTCATGGGCGGCATCAACCAGCTCTTTGAGCGTCTCCTTGTCGCCAAATGCAGGGTCGATTCCAAAATAGTCGACCGTATCGTACTTGTGATTGGACGTTGCGGTGAAAATCGGGCACAGGTACAGTCCGTTTACACCCAAATCCTGCAAATAGTCGAGGTGATCAAGAATTCCCTTCAGATCACCGCCAAAAAAGTTCGTCGGTGTCGGATCGGCACTCCCCCAAGGAAGAGTTCCATTCGGATCATTAGTCTTGTCGCCATTTGCGAACCTTTCCGGGAAAATCTGATACCAAACAGTTTTCCTGACCCATTCGGGCGTTTTGACGCGGTCGATTTCATGAAGATAAGGCATCCTGAAACAGGATAGCTTGCCTTCGTTTTCTTCCGTATAAGGCATTACGCGCCTGTCGTCATATAATATCTCTTCTCCGTCATTGCCAACCAGATGAAACGCATACTGAAGCCTGTTCAAAGGCATCTTGACTTCCGTTTCCCAATAGTCGTGGTATTTGGTTTCAAACGTTTTCTCCATCAAAATGACGTCATGCTCCCAAGTGCTTTCGTCTTTTTCGTTGACTTTGTTTCCGTACGGATCTCCGTAAAGCAGCTTGACTTCCTTGACATCGCTGTGCTTTGTTCTCAAGCGAATCTGAAAAGCATCTTTTGTCTTAAGATATGCCATCTCGCTGTCCGGGCGATGATATAATGCTGAAATTTCCATTGCGTTCCCTCTCTTTCCTTATTCTGTCATAAAGACAATGCTTCCGAACGGCGGAAGCGTTAAAACGTTTTCTTCATTAAGACTCAGGCTCCCGTTTTGTAAAACGATGTGCTTGTCGCTCAAATTTCCGCGAACTCTGTATTTCGTAACGGCATCCGCCAAATTGCAGATTACCCAGGCCTCGCTGTCGCCAAGCGTCCGCTTATAGACGTACAAATCATCCGTCGTGTCGGCCAAAACGAAATTGCCCTCAACAAACAAAGGCTTCTTCTTCAGTTTAAGCACAGACTTGTAAAAATTCAAGATGCTCGTGCCGTCGCTTTGTTCATTTGCAACGTTCACGTCGTTCGTTTGTCCGTACTTCCAAGGTTTCGTCGCTGAAAAGCCGTAATACTCGCTTTCGTTCCACTGCATCACCGTTCTTGCAGCCATCTTGTGACTTCTTGAAAGCATCGAAAGGCATTTTGCTTCAGTTGCACCGGCTTTTTT
>ENA-ORSJ01002496-ORSJ01002496.1-human-gut-metagenome-genome-assembly--contig:-NODE-2496-length-12061-cov-13.631934_pt1 | contig 12061 bp, 6 predicted proteins | sample MGYA00242191_ERZ509158 | MGnify/ENA primary metagenome ERZ509158 (study PRJEB26280, sample SAMEA2338623) | human gut metagenome | biome: human gut; feature: human-associated habitat; material: faeces... | reverse complement strand
ACCCCACGCCGCTCTACCACCCCGGCGAGAAGCCCAACTTCCTCATCACGGAGGCCATGCGCGGCTTCGGCGCCATCCTGCGGCTGCAGAACGGCGAGGAGTTCATGGACAAGTACCACCCCATGAAGTCGCTCGCGCCGCGTGACGTGACGGCCCGCGCCATCTACCGCGAGATGACCAAGCGGGGCGAGGACTTCGTCTACCTCGACGTGACGCACAAGGACCCCGAATCGGTCAAGAGCCACTTCCCCAACATCTACGAGAAGTGCCTTTCGATTGGCATCGATATCACGCGCCAGTGGATTCCCGTCACCCCGGCGGCGCACTACTGCTGCGGCGGCGTGAAGGTCGACACCAACGGCGAGACCTCCATCAAGCGGCTCTACGCGCTGGGCGAGACCTCATGCACGGGGCTGCACGGTGCGAACCGTCTGGCCTCCAACTCGCTCATCGAGGCGCTGGTCTACGCCGACCAGGCCGCCCGCCACGCCTCGGAGCAGCTCGAGCACACCGACTTTCAGGAGGGAATTCCCGACTGGGACTTCGAGGGGACGCAGCACACCGAGGAGATGCTCATGCTCATCCAGTCGAAGCGCGAGGTGCAGCAGATTATGTCCAACTACGTGGGCATCGTACGCTCGAACCTCTCGCTCAAGCGCGCCATGCGCCGGCTCGAGATTCTCTACGAGGAGACCGAGGAGCTCTACAACAAGACGAAGCCCAACCGCGAGCTGTGCGAGCTGCGCAACATGATTGCCGTGGCCTACCTGGTCATCAAGCAGGGCCGCGAAATCAAGGAGTCGGTGGGCTGCCACTACAACATGGACTACCCGAAGGCCTGAGGCCCGGGGGCCGTACGCTCCGCAGGCGCGGCAGCGGCGGCATGAAGAGCCCTTCCCGCCGCCCCTCGGGGGCGGTGAGCGCATTGCCCGGGAGCCGCTTCCCGGGCAATACGTTGCGGACCCGGAGCCTCCCCGCCCGGACCATCCGTGAGGAGAGGGAGGGGCGAGCATCCGGCCGGGAAATCGGACCGGAGGAAGGAGAACCGGGAAGACCGGGAAGGACCGGGAAGGACTGAGAAGGACCAGAGAAACCGGAGGAACCGGAAAAGATAGCCGGAGACGGCCGGGAGGTTTGCCCCCAAGACGGCCGGGAAATGGCCGGAAAGAGAGCCGGAAAACCGGACCGGAAGACGACCGGGAGAGACCCGGGAGACCCGGAAAGCGGCAACAACGGTGCGGCGAGAGACGACAGCGCCGCCACAACAACGACACGACAACGAACGCATGACCTTACAGGAAGAGATTACACGCCGGCGCACCTTCGCCGTCATCGCACACCCCGACGCGGGTAAAACGACCCTTACGGAGAAACTGCTCCTCTTCGGCGGCGCCATCCATGTGGCGGGAGCCGTCAAGAGCAACAAAATCAAGAAGGGAGCCACCTCGGACTTCATGGAAATCGAGCGCCAGCGCGGCATCTCGGTGGCCACCTCGGTGATGGGCTTCGAGTACGAGGGGTGCAAAATCAACATCCTCGACACGCCGGGCCACGAGGACTTCGCCGAGGATACCTACCGCACGCTGACGGCCGTCGACTCGGTCATCATCGTCATCGACGGTGCCAAGGGCGTCGAGGCCCAGACGCGCAAGCTGATGGAGGTCTGCCGCATGCGCTCGACGCCGGTCATCGTCTTCGTCAACAAGCTCGACCGCCCCTCGAAGGAGCCCTTCGACCTGCTCGACGAGGTGGAGAAGGAGCTCCACATCCGCGTCCGGCCGCTGGCCTTCCCCATCTCCAACGGCCCCACCTTCAAGGGGGTCTACAACCTCTACGAGAAGCACCTCTCGCTCTTCACCTCCGACGAGAAGCTGACGGCCGACGCCTCGACGGTCGAAATCTCGGACCTGAACTCCGCGGAGCTCGACGCCCGCGTGGGGAAGCAGTATGCCGACCAGCTGCGCTCGGATGTCGAGCTCGTCGAGGGGGTCTACGACCCGTTCGACCGCGAGGCCTACCTGCGCGGCGAGCTGGCGCCCGTCTTCTTCGGCTCGGCGGTCAACAACTTCGGCGTGCGCGAGCTGCTCGAGTGCTTCATCCGCATCGCCCCCTCGCCCCGTCCGGCCCCGACCCAGACGCGCATGGTCGAGCCCTCGGAGCCGCGGATGACGGGCTTCGTCTTCAAGATTCACGCCAACATGGACCCCAACCACCGCGACCGAATCGCCTTCCTGAAAATCTGTTCGGGCATCTTCGAGCGCAACAAGAATTACCTCCACGTGCGCAGCGGCAAGCAGCTCAAGTTCTCGTCGCCGACGGCCTTCATGGCCGAGAAGAAGTCGGTCATCGACGTCGCCTACCCGGGCGACATCGTGGGTCTGCACGATACGGGCAACTTCAAAATCGGCGACACCTTCACCGAGGGCGAGAAGCTCAAGTTCACGGGCATCCCCTCCTTCGCTCCCGAGCAGTTCCGCTACATCGAGAATGCCGACCCGATGAAGTTCAAGCAGCTGGCAAAGGGCATCGACCAGCTGATGGACGAGGGCGTGGCGCAGCTCTTCACCTCGTCGCTCAACGGCCGCAAAATCATCGGCACGGTGGGCGCCCTGCAGTTCGAGGTGATTCAGTACCGCCTCGAGCACGAATACAACGCCTCGTGCCGCTGGGAGCCGATTTCCATCTACAAGGCGTGCTGGATTGAGAGCGACAACGCCGAGCAGCTGGCCGACTTCAAGCGCCGCAAGCATACCAACATGGCTGTCGACAAGCACGGCCGCGACGTCTTCCTGGCCGACACGAGCTATGCGCTGGCGCTCGCCCAGGAGAACTTCAAGGATATCCGTTTCCACTTTACGTCGGAGTTCTGACCGTCCCCGGAACCCCGATTCACCCTTAACCGCACCTAACAAAACTCCGGAGTACCACCCCCTGCCCGGAAAGCATCGTTGTCCCCATGAAGAACAACCGATTCTCTCCGCAGGAAACCGCCCGCCGCAAAAAGGCCGAAGAGAAGACCGCGCAGGAGATGAGCCGCAACCGGCTCATCCAGCTCTTCTGCCTGCTCTTCTTCCTCAAGTTCCTTCTGTTCGACCTGCTGTGGTGTCTCGACACCACCTTCTCGTCGTTCTCCTATCCGATTGCCTACCTGAGCAAGAGCATCCTTGCGCTGCTGCTCACCCTGCCGCTCGTGCTGCGGGCGCCCCGCTGGGTCGAGGCGGTCGTCGCGCTGGCCACGGACCTCTTTCTGGTGGCCAATCTGCTCTATTTCCGCACCTACTACACCGCCATTCCGCTCGAATCCTACGCACTGGCGGGCAACCTCAGGGACTTCACCGCGAGCGTCACCGAGTCGCTGCGGTGGCCCGACCTGCTCTTCCCGCTCTCGACCGCCGCGGCGCTCCTCGCCGCGCGCCGGATGCCGCAGCCGCGGCTCCCGCGGCGGGGGCTTGTGCGCTACGCCAACGCCCTGCTGCTGAGCTCGCTGCTCACGGCGGCGCTCCTGGTCGGCAAGGGGGGCTTCCGCCGCAGCTACGAGGCGATGCTCGTCCACCGGCAGCTGAGCGCGACGACCACCTACTCGCTCTTCGGCACGCTGCTCTACGAGGCGCTGCGCGAGCGGGTGGAGTTCACCCCCGAGCTGGCCGGGGAGGTCGAACGCTGGCTCGCCGCAGGGCGCCCGGCAGCCGATGCTGAAGAGGCCGCAGAGGGGCTGTCGGCAGGCGGAGGCAGCGCGACCGGCGAGTTGACGACAGTCAGAGGACACAGCATGGCCGACGCGCTGTCGACCGGCAGCGATGGCGAAGAGGCCGATGCACCGCGCACCGGCGCGCTCGCTGACGCACCGCACGCCGCGCATCCCGACACAGGCCTCAAACCCCATTCCGCCGCGCAGCCCGGCACAGACTCCAGCATAGGCCCCGATGCCCATTCCCCCGCACCTGCCGCCACACGCCCCAGCGCACACCCCGCCACTCGGCCGAAAACACTCCCGGGCGACCGGCGCCGGGTGGTGGTCATCTTTGTCGAGTCGCTCGAGAGCTGGGTGCTCGAGCGGAGCGTCGAGGGGCAGGAGCTCACCCCCTGCCTCAACCGGCTGCTGCACGAGGAGCGGACGCTCTACGCCCCGCAGGTGGTGACGCAGGTCAAGGGGGGCCGCTCCATCGACGCACAGCTGCTCGTCACGGCCGGCCTGCTCCCCCCTCGAGAACGGCTGCTGGAGCGCCCGGTGCCCCCATACGGCCTACCCCTCGCTGGTCAAGGCCTTCCGGCAGCGCCACCCCGGCGCCCGCGCCCTGCTCTTCACCCCCGACAAGGAGATTGTCTGGAATCAGATGATTGTCGCCCGCGAGTTCGGCTTCGATTCGCTCCTCTCGCACAAGCACTTCCGCAACGACCGGACCACCGGAACGGGGTCCCGGCGGAGGCTCTGCGACGGGGCCTTCTTCGACCAGTGCCTCGAGAAGCTCGCCGAGCCGCAGATGCTGCCCGACACGGCTGGGGCCTGCTACCTGCAGTTCGTCACCTACTCGAGCCACCACCCCTTCGTCATCCCCGAGGAGCTGCACCGCATCCGCCTGCGGCAGGAGATGCCCCGGCGGCTGCGCGACTACCTCACGGCGGTCAACTACGTCGACCACGCCCTCGGGGAGTTCATCACGGCGCTGCGGCGCAATCCGCGCCTCTCCGATGCGATGATTGTCATCACGGGAGACCACGAGGGGCTCGCCTCGGAGCGCCCGGCCCTGGCCTCCAGTGCGGCGGGACGGGGACTGGTCAGCGAGGGGCGCTTCACGCCGCTCATCGTGGTCAACGCCCCCGCAGCGATGCGCTGCACCGACACGGTGGGGCAAATCGACATCTACCCCACGCTGCTCGACTGCTGGGGCTCGACGACTACCACTGGCACGGGCTGGGACGCAGCCTGCTGCGCGCCGATGCGCCGCGGGCGGCCGTCGACCCGCGTCTCGAACGGGTGGGGGCGGCCGTTGACAGCACGACGGAACAACACCTGAGGCAGGCCTGGAGCCTCTCCGACCGAATCATCCGCAGCGACTACTTCCGCCACACGGGACGGGAGTAGCCGCCTGCGGCGGGCCGCCCCGTTTTCGCTGCCGCCAGGGTCCGGACGCCTCCGCAGCCACACCCGGCCTTTCCGACACGCACCGTCGTTTCTCTCCATCCGTAAGCCTCACCCCGCACCCTCCAAGAGACGCCGCCGTTCCTTCCACGGCCTCCGTCCCCGCCCCATCCGGAACCGCAGCCGCCCCATCCGGGAACCGCCGCCGCCCCTTCCAGAGGCCTCCGTCCCGCCACCTTCCGGGACCGCAGTTGCCCCTTCCAGAGGCCTTCGTCCCCGCCCCCTCCGGAGCCCGCGGCCGTCCTCTCCCCCCCTCTCACCCCTCTCTCCGCCGTACACGGGGACAAAAAAATTCCCGGAGCTTATCGCTCCGGGAATCTCTCTATCGAATCACACCCCTTGCGGGATGCAACCGCTCTGCTTAGTCAACCTTCGGGCCGGCTGCAACCAGCGACTTGCCCTCTTCGTTGCCGGTGAACTTGGTGAAGTTCTTCACGAAGCGGTTGGCCAGGTCAACGGCCTTCGTATTCCACTCGGCAGCATCCTTGTAGGTGTCGCGCGGGTCGAGAATAGCCGAATCAACACCCGGCAGCTCGGTCGGAATCGTGAAGTTGAAAATCGGCAGCTGCTTGGTCGGAGCCTTGTCAATCGAGCCGTCGAGGATGGCGTCGATGATGCCACGCGTATCCTTAATCGAGATACGCTTGCCCGTACCGTTCCAGCCCGTGTTCACGAGGTATGCCGTGGCACCCGACTGCTGCATGCGCTTTACCAGCTCCTGACCGTACTTGGTGGGGTGCAGCGAGAGGAATGCGGCACCGAAGCATGCCGAGAAGGTCGGCGTCGGCTCGGTGATGCCGCGCTCCGTACCGGCCAGCTTGGCCGTGAAGCCCGACAGGAAGTAGTACTTCGTCTGCTCGGGGGTCAGAATCGAAACCGGGGGCAGTACGCCGAAGGCGTCGGCCGAGAGGAAGATGACCTTCTTGGCGGCGGGAGCCTTCGATACCGGCTTTACGATGTTCTCGATGTGGAAAATCGGGTACGATACGCGGGTGTTCTCCGTTACCGACTTGTCGGCGAAGTCGATGGCGCCCTTCTTGTCAACCGTAACGTTCTCCAGCAGGGCGTTGCGGCGGATGGCGTTCCAGATGTCGGGCTCGTTCTCCTTCGAGAGGTTGATGACCTTGGCATAGCAGCCGCCCTCGAAGTTGAATACGCCGTCGTCGTCCCATCCGTGCTCGTCGTCACCGATGAGCTGACGCTTCGGGTCGGTCGAAAGCGTGGTCTTGCCGGTACCCGACAGACCGAAGAAGATGGCCGTCTCGCCCTTCTCGTTGGTGTTGGCCGAGCAGTGCATCGAAGCGATGCCCTTGAGCGGCAGCAGGTAGTTCATGTAGGAGAACATACCCTTCTTCATCTCGCCGCCGTACCAGGTGTTGATAATCACCTGCATCTTCTCGGTGAGGTTGAAGACAACGGCCGTCTCCGAGTTCAGACCCAGCTTCTTGAAGTTCTTCACCTTGGCCTTCGAGGCGTTGAGTACCACGAAGTCGGGCTCGCCGTACTTCTCCAGCTCGGCGTCCGTCGGACGGATGAACATGTTCTTCACGAAGTGTGCCTGCCAGGCAACCTCCATGATGAAGCGAATCTTCAGGCGCGTGTTCTCGTTGGCACCGCAGAAGGTATCAACCACGTAGAGCTTCTTGCCCGAGAGCTCCTTCGAGGCAATCTTCTTGAGCTCCTTCCAGGCAGCCTTCGTTACGGGCTTGTTGTCGTTCTTATACTCGTCGGAAGTCCACCAGATGGTATCCTTGGTGGTCTCGTCCATTACGAAGAACTTGTCCTTGGGCGAACGGCCGGTATAGACACCCGTCATCACGTTCACGGCGCCCATGTCGGTCAGCTGACCCTTCTCGTAGCCGCGAAGGCCCTTCTTCGTCTCCTCACGGAACAGCTCGTCGTAGGAGGGATTGTACACGATTTCCGTCACACCGGTAATCCCGTACTTCTTCAAATCCATTTTGTCCATAACTAAACTTATTTAATAAAACCTCAAATCCTTTGTCCGGTGGTCGTCAGCGCATTGCGGCGCCGGGCCCGGTCGTCGCCCCGCGCCCCGGCGGGCAGCGGCCCGCAGCACGGAGTTCGACGGCACAAAGGTATAAAAACTTTTAGGAATGTGAAAAAAATAACAATCAAAAATCGTGACAAAGCGGGAAGTGTGATTTTTTGCATTTTTTCCCGGACTATCGGGCAATTTTTCGGCCGAAAAGACGTTACGGGGCGCCGCGGCCGAACGGAGCGCGCACAACGGGGCGGGGAAGGGGTGCCGGAACGCGTAAAAGGGGGACACCGGGGAGTGCGCAGAGGTTTGCGCAGCAACACGGGAGGAACGTCGTCGGGCGCGGGAAAGAGGCGGGCCGGACGGGCGGCGGCGGCAAGCAGAGAGAAAGGGACGGACGCAGCGGAGGCGGAAGAGGGAACGGGACGGGACGTAGCGAAGAGGGAAGAGAGGACGGGCGGCGGAGCAGGTGGGGACAGAGCAGATTAGGAAGGGCCCGGAAGGTGCGGGGCAGCAGGCCGCGGAAGAGCTGATGGGACAACAAGGCCGGACGCAACGGGCGAGGCGGTGCCGGACAGGGGGCAGAAGAATTGACCGAAGCGAAAAAAACAGCCAAGGCGAGCGCAAAACGAACGGCGGAACGAGCGGCGGGATAAGCGGCAAGACGGGCGGCGGAGCAGGTGGCGGAGCGGGTGGCGGGAAACGGACAAAGTCCGAGAAGAGCGCTGCGACTGAAAAACCGGCAAAGGCCGGGAAACGGGGCAAGGATGAAAAACGGGACCAATGCCGGAAAAAATCGGGCGCGAGGGCCCGCACCGAGGCTCCCTTTTCGCCACCTTTTTCGTATCTTTGGAGCATTATGGCCGGCATCTACCTCCACATCCCCTTCTGCAAGCGCTTCTGCGCCTACTGCGACTTCTACAAGAGCGCCCGCCTCGAGCTCCTGCAGCCGGTGGCCGAGGCGATGCTCCGCGAGCTCGACGCCCGTCTGGGCGAGCTCGACGGCGAGCCGCTCCGCACCCTCTACTTCGGCGGCGGGACCCCCTCGCTCTGCCCGCCCGAGACGCTGCAGCGCTTCATCGACCGCATCCTCGAGCGGCGCCCCGACGCCATTCTCGAGGAGGTGACCGTCGAGGCCAACCCCGACGACCTGACGCCCGACTACCTCGCCCGACTGAGCCGCACGCGCGTCAACCGCCTCTCCATCGGCATCCAGTCCTTCGACGACGACTGCCTGCGGATGATGAACCGCCGCCACACGGCCCGCCAGGCGCTGGAGGCGCTGCATGAGGCACGGCGCGCGGGGTTCCGCAATCTGACAGCCGACCTCATCTTCGGCATCCCGGGCTTCGGCGAGGAGCCGCTCCGCCGCAGCCTCGCGCAGCTGCTCGAGGCGGGCGTCGAGCACGTCTCGGCCTACCACCTCACCATCGAGCCCGGCACGGCCTTCGGCCGCCGCGAGGCGCGCGGCGCGCTGCACGCCGTCGACGAGGAGCAGAGCGTGCGGGAATTCCAACTGGTCCACGAAACGCTGACCCGGGCCGGATTCGAGCACTACGAGGTCTCGAACTTCGCCCGCCCCGGCTTCCGCGCCCGCCACAACAGCGCCTACTGGAGCGGTGACCCCTATCTGGGCATCGGCCCCGCGGCCCACTCCTACGACGGCGCCGTGCGCCGCTGGAACCCATCCTCGGTCGAGGGCTACCTGGCCGGCGAGGAGGGCGGCAGCGAGCGGCTCACCGAGCGCGACCGTTACAACGAATATGTGATGACGGCGCTGCGCACGGCCGAGGGCATCGACCTCGAACGGCTCGCCGCACGTTTCGGTCCGCACCGCCTCGAAAGCGTGCGGCGCACGGCCGAACGGTTCATCCGCGCCGGAGAGCTCGCCGAGCAGAGGGGAAGGCTCGCAATACCCCCCGAACGGTTCCTCGTCTCGGACGATGTCATCGAGCATTTCTTCGAAACGTAACTCCGCAACGCAACCAAATGTAACTTAAAGCATAAGGCCACGCAGGGCACATGACTTTAAGTTATTTTTTTAGTTGTTTTATATAAATATAAGTGTTACCTTTGCGGTCGGGATTTTTCCATCCCTGCTTGAAACCAAAATTTCAGACTAACGAATCATACCATGAGCAACGCGAAAACAACTCCCGACTACCTGTTCGAGGTAAGCTGGGAGGTATGCAACAAGGTGGGCGGCATCCACACCGTCATCTCCACCAAAGCCTTGACCGCAACCCGCAAGTTCGGTGACCACTATATCCTCATCGGTCCCGATTTCCAGCACGAGGGAACGAACCCCGAATTCGAGGAGGACCTCGAGCTGCTGAAGTCGTGGCGCCAGAGCGTCTACAGCGAGGGACTGCGCATCCGCGTCGGCCGCTGGAAGGTCCAGGGCAGCCCGCTGGTCATCCTCGTCGACTTCACCTCGCTCATCCCCAAGAAGGACGACATCCTCAAGCACCTCTGGGAGACCTACCACGTCGACTCCATCTCGGGTCAATGGGACTACATCGAGCCGGTGCTCTTCGGCTACGCCGCGGGCATCGTCATCGCCTCCTACACCAAGAACTTCTGCACGGCCACCGAGAAGGTCGTGGCCCACTTCCACGAGTGGATGACCGCCGCCGCCGGCCTCTACCTGCGCCAGGCCACCCCCTACATCGCCACCGTCTTCACCACCCACGCCACGGTCACCGGCCGCTGCATCGCCGGCAACGGACTCTCGCTCTACAGCGAGCTGACGAAGTTCAACGCCGACAGCCTGGCCCGCCAGTTCAACGTCGTGGCCAAACACTCGATTGAGAAGATGGCCGCCACGTACCACGACGTCTTCCTGACCGTGAGCGACATCACGGCCAACGAGTGCAAGTACCTGCTGGGCCGCGAGGTCGACGGTGTGACGCCCAACGGCTTCGAGAACGACTTCGTATGGAGCGGCGCCGAGTACGACACCAAGCGCGCCGAGGCCCGCAAGGCGATGATTACGGTAGCAGAGGCCTGCCTGGGCGAGAAGTTCGCCTCGGACCCGCTCATCGTCGGCACCAGCGGCCGCTACGAGTTCCGCAACAAGGGGCTCGACGTCTTCATCGAGTCGCTCAAGCAGCTGGCCTCGTCGGACCGTCTCCAGCGCGAGGTGCTCGCCTACATCACCGTGCCGGCCGGCAACCGCGGCCCGCGCCGTGACCTGCAGGCCCATCTGGCCGACCCCTCGAAACCCATCGACGGCAGCCAGTACAAGTACTCGACCCACTACCTCGAGAACCAGACGTGGGACCCCATCGTCAACGCCATCAACGGCAGCGTGCTGACCACGGCCGGCTCGAAGGTCAAGGTCATATTCGTCCCCACGTACCTCAACCAGAACGACGGCATCTTCAACAAGAACTACTACGAGCTGCTCGTGGGCATGGATGTCACGGTATTCCCCTCCTACTACGAGCCGTGGGGCTACACGCCGCTCGAGTCGGTGGCCTTCTCCGTGCCGACCATCACCACGACGCTGGCCGGCTTCGGACTGTGGGTCGCCTCGCACAAGGAGCACGACGGCGTGGAGATTATCCGCCGCGACGACTTCAACGCCCGCGAGGTCGAGGGCAAAATCGCCGACGCCCTCATCCGCTTCAGCGAGCTCCCGGAGGAGCGCGTCAGGGAGGTGCGCGCCTCGGCCGGCGAAACGGCCAAGACGGCGCTCTGGGAGCACCTCTACGCAGCCTATGAGCGCGCCTATGCCGAGGCGGTGGAGAGCTCCGTGGAGCGCACCAACCGCACCGTGCCCACCGACGGCGGCAGCAAGACCGAGCAAATCAACTTCGTCCGCCAGCAGCTCTTCGTCGAGAAGCCCAACTGGAACCGCATGATGGTCGACAAGACGCTGCCCAAACGACTGCGCGCCCTCGAGGAGCTCTCGCGCAACCTCTGGTGGTGCTGGAATCCCGGCGCCCGCGACCTCTTCGAGGAGATTGACCCCGTGCTCTGGAACGAGTGCCAGCGCAACCCCATCGCCTTCCTCGACAAGCTGAGCGTCGAGCGGCTCAACAAGCTGGAGAAGGACCCCGAATTCCTCGCTCACCTCGATACGGTATACGCCCAGTTCCAGGCCTACATGGCCGAGAAGCCCGCTCCGGGCGCCACGAGCATCTCCTACTTCTCGATGGAGTACGGACTCCACTCGTCGCTGAAAATCTACTCGGGCGGTCTGGGCATCCTGGCCGGCGACTACCTGAAGGAGGCCTCGGACAAGAATGTCCCGATGACGGCCGTGGGCCTGCTCTACCGCTACGGATACTTCACGCAGCGCCTCTCGGCCCAGGGTGCGCAGGAGGCCACCTACGAGGCACAGAACTTCTACAAGCTGCCCATCTCGCCCGTGCGTGACGAGAGCGGCGGCTGGGTCACGGTGACCATCGCCTTCCCGGGCCGTACGCTCTCGGCCCGCGTCTGGAAGTGCCAGGTGGGCCGCACGGACCTCTACCTGCTCGATACGGACTATGAGGCCAACCTCGAGGAGGACCGCCAGATTACCTACTACCTCTACGGCGGCGACTGGGAGAACCGCCTCAAGCAGGAGATTCTGCTCGGCATCGGCGGTATCCGCGCCCTGCGCAAGCTGGGCATCAAGAACGACGTCTACCACTGCAACGAGGGCCACGCCGCCTTCATCGGCATCGAGCGCATCCGCGACCTGGTGAACCACAAGAAGCTCAGTTTCTCGGAGGCCCTCGAGGTCATCCGCTCCTCGTCGCTCTTCACCACCCACACCCCCGTGCCGGCCGGCCACGACGCCTTCCCCGAGTCGATGATTCGCCAGTACATGGCCCACTACCCCGACGTGCTGGGCATTACGTGGGAGCAGTACATCAACCTGGGCAAGACCAACCCCAACGACCCCAACGAGAAGTTCTCGATGTCGG
>ENA-ORSJ01002481-ORSJ01002481.1-human-gut-metagenome-genome-assembly--contig:-NODE-2481-length-12119-cov-2.616711_pt1 | contig 12119 bp, 18 predicted proteins | sample MGYA00242191_ERZ509158 | MGnify/ENA primary metagenome ERZ509158 (study PRJEB26280, sample SAMEA2338623) | human gut metagenome | biome: human gut; feature: human-associated habitat; material: faeces... | reverse complement strand
GGATTTTGTTCTGGCTGACGGTGATGACATATATCGCACGGGTGTTGTAGGCCAATTTAATCTGACGTTTGAACTCGCCTGGAAAGCACTGCAAGAAGTGATGAAACTGCATGGCGTGTCAGGAGCAGAGAGTGGATCGCCCAGAGAGATTTTGCAACTTGCCTATAAGATTGGTTTTTTAAATGATTCTGCAGTATGGTTATTGATGCTGAAAAAACGCAATATAGCCGTTCATATGTACAATGAAGATGAAATTGACGAAATGATCCTGTTGATTCGAGACAGCTTTATTCCAGCTTTCTCGGCATTGCAAAAGACTTTGCAGGAAAAATTGGATAAGGTGGAATGCGATTGGTAATCCAATCTCCCTATTCCAAATTTATTTTTGCAAACCCAAAATAGGGGGTTGATGTACTGCCTGTTTCATGGTAGAATGAAGACAGTACATGGGGGGTATCACGAGTTCTCGCCCATTACGAGTTAGCGTATGTAGCTGCACCTACATGCGCTCTTTTTCTATAGGGAATAAAAATGTAACAATCCCTCTGCGGTTTACATGCTGCGGAGGGATTATTGTTTTATAAAGTGTTGGTAATTATACATTGTTATATGTACAGCATACCTGGCAAAATCACTTCATCGCGGCCGTCGTCAGGCATTTTTAAATCTCCCATAAGACAAGCCGGCATAATGGCATGTTTGCCAAAACGTCGTCGGATTGCTTCGACGGTTGCCTCTGCTTTTTCTTGTTTATCGACTTTTTTAAAATCTGTGAATAAATCCAGTTGCTGCGGCGTCGTATCCGGTATCAGGTTGATGGCCCGGATCGTGACGGCGCGGATCGGTGCGACCCAAGGATATTTTTCGATAAGCAGCTTTTTCCCTGCCTGGGCAAGGTATTTTGGGCTTTGCGTGGGAAAGGACAGCTGCGCCTGATATTGCCTGGTCAGCAGGGATTTTTCGCGCAGGGAGATTTGTACTCCTGTTGCCATGACATGCTGCAGGCGCAGCTTATGTCCGACATCCTGCGCTAGGGCCAGCATGACCTTCCATACTGCTTCGTCAGTATGAAGATCCTCTGTACAGGTAATGCCACGGCCTATTGATTTTATCGGCGCAATGTAGTGTTTGTGCTTTACCCTGGCATTATCTATCCCGTTCGCAAACTCCCATAGCTTGATGCCGTTGATGCCCAGCAAATCTTTAAGCATATCCGGCCGGGCATGGGCTAATTGCCCTATTGTAGAGATGCCGGCATAGTTGCGTAATTTATTGGCAGTTGCCGGACCGACATACAGCAAATCTGATACGGGCAGAGGATAGACTATTTTCGGGATAGCATCTGGCGGCAACTCTGTAATAGCGTCTGGTTTTTTCATGTCGCTTCCGAGTTTTGCAAATATTTTAGTAAAAGATATGCCAATAGATACTGTAAGGCCCAGTTCGGATTTGACGGTTTGACGGATTTCTTCGGCTATTTCTCGGCCTGAGCCGTAAATCCGGCTATGCGTAACGTCAAGCCAGCACTCATCCAGACCGAAGGGCTCAACGAGATCCGTATATCGTTCATAAATTTGACGGGTTAACTGGCTATATTTCAGATACTCGTCATAGTGAGGCGGGACCATAATAAGGTTAGGACAAAGGCGTTTGGCTTCGACATTTGTCATTGCTGTTTTAACGCCGGCTTCTTTGGCCAACTGTGACTTTGCCAGGATAATGCCGTGCCTGGTTTCCGTGGCGCCGCAGACGGCGACGGGTTTATGTTTTAGCTCTGGATGTTGCATGATTTCAACAGATGCATAAAAGCTATTTAGATCGGCATGCAGAATAGTTTTCATAGTATACCTCAAAATCTTTACAAATTGGAACAGATGTTCTATACTGTTATTATAAGTATAAAACATCTGTTTGGGTTAGTAAAGAGTGGAAGAGGGGATATAAATGACAAAATCTGCAAAGGTATATGTTCAGGTAGCTGTGGATATGGATGCGAATGGAAAGATGATGCCGCGGGAGATTGCATGGGAGGATGGCTCAAAGTTTGCAATTGACAGGGTTTTAGGCGTAGTGCCGGCGGCAGCTCAAAAAGCCGGAGGGCAGGGAGACCGGTATACAATACGTATTAAAGGACGAATTACTTCGTTATTTTTTGAGCGCAGCACTAATTTATCCGGGCCGGTGATTGGCCGGTGGTTTGTGGAAAGGAAATAATTTATATATCAATCTCAAAAAGGTCTTTTATGATATTTTGTAGAAGTATTATAAGAGATTCTCATCGTTGAGCAACTGATTCTTGGAAGGTTGGTATTAATATGAAAAATATCTGCGCATTTGTAATGTTTTTACTTATTTTTTTTAATTCTTTTTTTATTACGCAACAAGTAGGTGCTGCCGATGTTTGGGCATATGCTACTGGTAACTTAACTGATAAGTATGAGGCCTATGTTGTAACAGAATCTATTCGCTGGAATAAATCATATACGGCTATGACTTGTGCAGTTAAATGTATGCGTGATGGACAATTAGAAAAAATTGTATTTTGGACATTTGATAGGTATTCGGGTGATTGGAGATACAGAACTAGTGAAATGAGAAAAGGCATTACAGGATTAGTTTCTACTAGTAGTTGGGCAGAGAATGTTTTTAACGTATGCTTACACCATTGAAGTGAGACACAAGTATAGGGAGCTGTCATATCGGCAGCTCTTTTTTTATGTAAAAGCCCTAATACCCAGGCCTAAACTGCGTGCTTTCGCAGCGAAAGTATGGCACAGCAACAGCGGGAAAACAAGGGTAAATGGTACGGCTCTGCCGCCCTTGCTTTCCCGCTGCCGCTGTACCGGATCAATGGCAGCGAAAGCAATGCAAAGGAGGCTTAGCTATGGGACTTGTAAAACAAGATTTATCGACAGTACAGGCGATGGAAACCGCGTTTTCGATGCAGTTAGAGTTTATCAATGTAATTAATAATCTTATTGCATATGATAAAGACCATGCAGAAACGCCGGAGAAGACAAAGTATTTACAGGCGTTTTGCGATACACAAGAGCGAGCGTTAGATGAAGCCTTGCGGCTGTTAGACAAGCACAGGGAGGCTTTGTTAGCGGATGAAGCGTCTCGGAAACAGGAAGAAGAACAGAAGCGCAAAGCGGAGCAAGCGAAAATCAAGGCGGAAAATAAGAAGAAAGCTGAAACCAAAGCCATTGCACAAGATTTGAAGAAAGCGAAAGAAGATGCAGACAGCCTGTTTGCCGATGTAGATATGGACGGTGATTCAGATGAGAAAAATTGCTGAATGTTGCATCGGCGCACGGGTGCCAGACTATCAGCGATACGGGACGCCGACAGTATTTGTCGCTGAAAAAGCGAGTGGATATAGCGGTATCTATTATGCGTACTGCGATATATGCGGCGGTATGTTTAAGTTTAATCGGTGGTATCGCAGAATATCACTTATTTGCCCGTGTTGTGGCAGGAAGCATACGGGCATAGGACGTGAAATCATGTTCACGACCGATGACAGAAGTATTTTGCCGTATCGACTATACATGACGGTCATTGAGTTTAAAGATAAAATAGAAGTACGGCTTACATATGATGGCATGCGCTTTGATTGTGAAAAAGAAAAAATCGAATGGTATAAGAATGTCAAAGAAGTGTTTGCGTTTAATATCAAGGACGAAAGAGCAGATTGGAAACAAATCGTTGAGGGTCTTGTTGTTGGCGAAACGGCGATAGGATATTACACCGATGTGAAAGAAATGTGGCAGAAAACCGCATTGTCTTTCTTTCACTACCGCCGCATTATAAAAAGCGGAAATCTGACTATATTACTGCGAAAATTACGTGCTTGCATAAATCAGCATATGGTTAACAAAGGGTACAGCAGAAAAGCGTTTTATTTACAAGGAAATGAATCATGTCGGCTGTATGGAAGCATCTTGGCTATTGCCAGAAAAGTGCGGTTCTGGGATGCACCAGTGATGCCATATAATGGGATAGGGAGATTGTCTTTTAAAGAATGGAAAGAATATCGGTTAAAAGAACAGCATTTGCCTGAGAACTGGGAAATCCATGTGGAGAAGATAATGAAAAAGGAAGGGATGTCATATCAGCAAGCTGTATTACAGGTTTTGGGATTGCCCAATACGTCGTTTGTTCGCCGTAATCTCACTTATGAAAACATATTTGCGTTTATGCATGCCTATTCCCTTCCTACTCTTGCTATGGCAAATGAGGCCAGCAAAACTTTTATTTCCATGGAACCCCCTGTGGATAGAAGAAATATATACTGGAATATAGATACATATAAACAAAAAGTCATGCAGATATGTAAGTTTATCCGTACCTTTTATGCACAGTACATGTCGGTCATGACATGGAAACATATAGCAGGTAAGATTGATTTGTATATAGATACCTTGCGGTTATGGGAGTGTGCAGATAAAATTACAAAAAGAGAGTTTTGCAAAGCAGATGTGCCGCTGTCTCATTTGCATGATTGGCTTTCCGTTGCCGTAGCGAGACAGGCTGACCGGGAAGTTATATTTGGTATATCGGAAAAGCTGAAACAATCTTTGCGGAAGAATATTAACGGCTATAATTTTAAGTGCATTGAACGAAAGTCAGAACTAAAAAAGGCAGCAATAGAGTTAAAAAATTGTTCTGTCGGATATTCCCGGAGAATCGGAAGTCATGTGCAGATTGTCGTGGTCGTAAATAAAGAAGGAAAGTTAACTGCTATGTTGGAAGTGAGAGAACATACTATCTGCCAAGCTAAATTATTTGCAAACGATGAAGTATACAAAAATGTATCTGTAAATAAAGCATGTATTGCATATGCTCGAAGTGCGGGATTGACATGCAATACGTGCGACATTGAAGCTATGGATTGACAGAGTAAAATATGTACGTTATTATGTACATATAAGGAGTGATAAATATGTTACATACCAATGCTACTTCTTTCAGAAAAAATTTATTTTCCTTACTGGAAAATGCGGTTAAATATAATGAATGCATCAATATCAATACAAAGATAGGCAATGCCGTTGTTATTAGTGAAGACGAATATAATAGTATGGTGGAAACGTTAAAGATTCTTTCGAATCCAGCAATGAAAGAAAAGGTGATGAAGGGCAAAGATACGCCGTTGTCTGAATGTATAGACGAAAGCGAGGTACAATGGTAGGTGTACACGATTAAGTATACAAAAGCGGCGGTCAAAGATATTCCTAAATTAAAGGCGGCTCATCTGGACAGCAAAGCCAAACTACTAATTGACTTAATTCGAGAAAACCCGTATCAAACCCCGCCTTCTTACGAAAAACTGATAGGAAATTTGCAAGGATTATTTTCACGAAGAATTAATTTGCAACACCGCTTGGTGTATGAAGTTTATGAGAATGAGAAAGTAATTAAAATTATTAGCATGTGGACACATTATGAACGGATTTAAAGATGATTGCCATATAGGCGGCTTTTTACAGGCCGCCTTTTTTGACTCGAAAACAGTCCTAATACATAGACACAAATAAAGCGCCTTCGCGATTGGATCATAATACATCCAGCGGCAAGTGCAAGGATAAACTGTACGGCAAAGCCGTCCTTGCACTTGCCGCTGGATGTATTTTTCTTTGGTCCAACGAAGGCAATGCCTGGGTATATATTAAAGGAGCTGATAGTATGAATCATATTGAAGTTTTGGGGAATCTAACTAAAGAAGTCGATGTACGCATTACGGCAAAACAAAAGACCATGGCGATGTTTACGATTGCCGAAAACTATTATGATTTTTTTTCAAAGGAAAGAAAAACGCAGTACTTCAGAATAGTGGCGTACGGGAAAAAGGCGGAGATTATTGCTGACCATTTCGGGAAAGGTAGCCGAATCAATGTAAAAGGCAACATGGAGCATGTAAAGTTTACTGGCGATGACGGCAAGGATAAGTCATACTGGCGTATTTTGTTAAATGATTTTGATTTTTGTGAAAAGAAAGGAAAGGGACAGGAATGACGGAAAAAGAACAAATCCTGCAAAGTATCATTGAGTTTTACGAAGATACATTACCTGTATATGATAAAATAGCGGAAATTATCAAAATATTTGATGGCAAAGTCTGTAATAAAAAATTTTTTGAGGCTATAGGCTCGATAAACGCATATACGAGGAAAAATCGAAAAATCTTCATACAATATGATAAGACAACCTATGCTATTGTCGTTGCTGAAAGCATATATCTTCATCATGCTAAATACTTAAGTTCATCCGCCGACCCTGAGAAGGATAACTTGCTGATACGAAAGGAAAAATCATTTCGGATTGTCAGCGATGGGTGGATTCAAATGATACAGAAACGTAAAAATAATTTGCAGGAGGAAATTGAAAGGCTGAAATATGATTTGCTAAACGTAGAAGAAAAAACTCAAAAAGTACGGCAAATGAGAGCGGAAATTGAAAGAATGATTTACGGCTTGTCGGATACGACAAGGTCTATTTACTGGGAAGAACTCATGAGGGACTAACCATATTCGGCACGAAATATGCTTTTTAAGCACGTTTCGTGCCGAATCAGTATAAAACAGCCCTAATACATAGAATTAATTTGCAGGCCTTCCATTGGCAGGGTAACGCCGCCCTTCCTGGTGGGCAAGGCTAAATATACGGCGTTGCCGGCCTTGCCCACCAGAAAAAGCGGCGTTTAGAAAAAGCGCGAAGGCACATGCCAGAACATAAATCCATGAAGGGAGAAGATGGCAAATGAAAGTACGGGAAAGAATGGCGCTGTATGGAGCGGAAACGTTAAGCAATAGGGAACTTCTTTCTGTATTGTTAGGCGGAGTCAATACTAATCAAGTGGCGCAAAATGTAATGGACAGCTTGCCGCATAAAAATATATACGATTTGAGTGAACTGGATGTACTGGATTTGAACAAGATTGACGGTATTGGCAAGCGCAATGCCGAAATATTATACGCCGCCGTAGAACTGGGAAGGAGACTGCACAAGGAACGGGTAAAATTACATGCCCCGGACTTTAGTACGCCCCGTGCAGTAGCAGATTATGTCATGGAAGACATGCGGTGTTTGACACAAGAAGAATTTAGAGCAGCCCTGCTGACTTGTAAAAATCAACTGATTACGGTCAAGACACTGACTAAGGGGACAATTAATGCGAGTTTAGCAAAGTCCCGCGAAGTATTTAAAATGGCCTTACAGTACAATGCCGCTGCGGTTATCTTAGTACACAATCACCCGAGTGGCGATCCGGCGCCTAGCCGTGACGATATTAGCGTAACGCAAAAAATTTTCCAAGCTGGCCAAGTCATGGAAATACCTGTTTTAGATCATATTATTATTGGTGACGGTACCTTTACAAGTTTATGTGAGTTAGGATACATATAATATATAAAGCTATAATACGTCTATAGTACATATTTTATATGTACTATAGACGTATTATATGATATAATATCCACAAGAGGTGATATATATGGCAACTGTAAGTGCAACAATTAAAATTGATGAATCCTTAAAAAAAGACTCCCAAAAACTGTTTGCTGCCATGGGTCTTACGTTATCTTCTGCTATAACAATTTTCTTATCGCAGGCTGTTCGGGAACAGGGATTACCGTTTAAACCTACCTTGCGGACTAATTCACATCCATTGTCAGATGAGTTATTGAGCATTATAAAAGAAGCGCATGAGGGGATAAATATGTCAAACTCATTTGATACTGCAGATGAGCTGATGAGGGATTTGGATGCTTAAGTTTAGATACCACACGAAATTTAAGAAGGATTATAAAAGGGCTATAAAGAGGGGATTAAATAAGGATTTACTGATGGAGGTCATTACCAAGTTACAGAACGAAGAACCCCTGCCTGCGAAGAATCATGACCATGAGCTGATTCATTATATGGGTAAGGATTCTGTTAGAGAATGTCATATACAGCCAGATTGGCTGGTGATTTATGCGATTCAAAAAGATGAATTAATTCTTGATTTATTGCGAACTGGAAGCCATAGTGATGTATTCTGAAGATGCTCCATGCATAGTCATGGAGCACTTTTTTTTGTGAAAAAATCGCCAAAACAGTCATAATAAAAAGACATAAATAAAGTGCCTTCGCGGCTAGATCATAATACATTCTTCCGACGATACAAGGATAAACGGTGCGGCTGCGCCGTCCTTGCATCGGCGGAAGAATGTATTTTTTTTATGCCACCGAAGGCAATGCCTTAGAATATGACAAGGAGATGGTCTCTATGAAACGTATTTATGATTACACAAACAATAACGGCTATGAGGTTGCGGCGTTGCTTCACTCCATAGATTTAGAACGGAAGGAACTGCGGCAGGCTATGCGAAAACGGCGGCATAAAAAAATGATAGAAAGAATCAGAAGACAGGACAAGAATATATTAAAAGCTATCCTGCTCATCAATGGTGGATTTTTATTGTACTGTATTGCAAAGGTGACGTATAAAGCTTTAACGATGGGATTGTAGCGATTGGGGGCATATGTATGGGAAAAATTAAAGTAGTTATCAAAAAAGTTGGTAGGAATCCAAGGGTCACGATTATAGAAGATGATTTGAAGACGTCCCAGCGGATTGTAAAGGGGAGAATTGAAATCGTACCCGTCGCCAATGGCATTGACATGATTGTCAATGAAGAAGGCAAAATGAACGGAAATAAGCCGAATTTCTATTTCACGCAAAACGGCTATACCGATTTAATTTTTGGCGACGTGTTATTTACAGGAGTTGATTATGAGGAAGGGACGCAGGAAAGCCTTACAGATGGGCAGATACAATATGTATTGGATTGGCTTAATACCTGCCGAAAGCCAAACGGGGACGAACAAGGAGAAGAATTTATACGGTACTATATAGATATATGATGGTTTTTTGCAGAGAAAGCATGGTACAATACATATAGGGAGGTAAGATAATATGAAATTAAACCGGCTGAACGACGTATTCTTTAAATATTTATTGGGCGACGTGAAACGAAAGACGCTTACTCTCAGCTTTATCAACAGTATTTTGAATCGAACCGAAGATAATGTATTTACGGATTTAGATTTTCTGGATAAAGAATTAACCCCGATTGAGCAGGATGGAAAAGTTTCTGTTCTGGATATACGGGCAAGGATGAATGACGGCACGCAGGTTAATATTGAAGTGCAGGTATGCAAAGACCCGGATATGGCGAGACGTTCGTTATATTACTGGTCAAAAATGTACAGTGGAGAACTGCATGAAGGCGAGCCATATAATAAACTTATGCAGGCGATTTCCATTAACCTGATGGATTTCAATGCGTTTCCTGAATATACGTCCTGCCATCATTCCTATCATATTTGCAATGACGAGACGAATGACCGGCTATTGGATGACTTGGAAATGCATTTTATCGAATTGGAGAAAATCCGCATTGGCGATATACGGAACCTGAAGAAATCGGAACAGTGGATTGCCTATTTTTCTAACCAATGTAGCGATGAGGAACGGGAGGTGTTGGCGATGAGCGAACCGGCTATTAAAGAAGCGATGAAAAGCGAGATGTATTTTACACAAGACGAAAAATTGCGCAGAAAGTATGAAATACAGGAAAAAGCCCGTCGGGATTACATTTCCATGATGGAGAATATCAGGATTGCACAGGAAGAAGCTCGAATCGCCCAAGAAAAACTCCGTAAAGAACAAGAAAAAGCTCGAATTGCGCAGGAGGAAATCGTATTAGGATTATTGCGAGAAGGTCTGCCCTATGATATGATTGCACGGATTACAAAATTGTCCATGGAAAAGATACAAGAAATTGCTGAAACGCAAGTATAAAAGAAAAAGGACTCCCGCAAAACTAAGCGGAAGTCCTTTTCTTTGCGCGCAAAACAGCCATAATAAACATGCCATAATACCGCTATGCTTCGGGAACTATTTCGGGATCTTTTGGCAGATTGGCAAGCCAGCATGTTTCACACTGATAGCCGGCTTCAAAGCGGCAGTAGTCTGTCAAGCCAATGTAAGATGGGCAACAGCGCGATTGGGTAATCATCTGCCAGATTTCGGGCATTGCGGTTTTAATTTGCTGTAAATGCTCTATGCGGAGCTTGTAGTCTTCCGGAGTGAGCGTTTCCAATACATAGCACCTCCTATTTTAGTAACACATACAAAGCTATGGTCTGTGCAATCAGTATGCCGGCAATAGCATAGTAATTGGTTGCTTTCGGTGGTTTTAACACCTTGGTTTCAATGAGTTTGCCTAATTTTATCATCAGATTTTGGTAGTTGGCAGCGTGCTTTTGGATCATGCCGGTATAGGCTTTTTCGGCCTGTATCGGCATAGCAGCCATCATTTCCGTATACCGTTTATTGGTGTGTTCCAACCAATGAGCCGTCCTGCTCATTTCTGTCATGATTTTTTCGTAAGCCTGCCGGTTGGTTGTCATGGCCTGGGTTTCTGCTGACAGGGTATGCAGCGTTTCGGCGAGGATTGCGTCTGTCTCGTTTAAAGTCGTTGTAAATGCTTGATACGCTGTCAGGCTATCCTGTAAATTTGCACACAGTTTTTCCAGTTGTTGTATAGAGTCCAGTAACTGCGGGCTGTCCCATAGCAATTTTTCAGGTGCAGCCTGATGTTTAGCTTCTCCTATAAGAGGATCTGGAAGCTTTTGTTCCTCTGGCTGCCGTTGTTCCCGGAATATGTCATTGTATAGTGTATCGTCTGGAGTATCTTCCGGAGGGAAAGTGGGGGATGGGATGAGCCGGCAAGTTTGTAGCGTCCGGTACTGTCTCCGTTTGGCTATCCTCATCTTCAGGTACGTTGGGCAGCATGTCGTTGTCGTGTTGTTTATCGAATGCAGAAACAGCTGGATCTTCGTCTTCCCTGTTTTCTGTGTATCCTGTGGATTCGTTCATGACGGATGTCCTTTCTTTTATTTTATATGCTAATTTATGCCATATCGTGCTTATTTGTGACAGATAGGCACGATATGGCATGATTTAATATATTTTTTAGTTATTTAGCTGATTTTTTCTTTTTAGTGAAATCAGGTTTACCGTTAGCATCGTTATATGTGCTATTGCAGACCCTGCATTTCCAAAAATGCCCGTACTTCCCTTTCCAGCGGGACAGAGGGGCATTGTCGTGAGGGCAGAAGGCCAGGACTGGCTCGCCGTCATGGTCTTCGTAAAAGACGGTCTGCTTGGTGACCGGCGATATGCAGTCTTTATTGCTGCATATCCAGAAGTGCATGGTATGCTTGGCGGAATATTTGCGAAGGAGCTGCCCGGTTTTGCAAATGGGGCAGGCAAAGATTTTTTTGCCTGGCGGCGCCGGGTATACCACCGTTTCAGCGTGCGTGACGTTTCGGTTTACCAGGTCGATGACTGTTGTAATATAGGCGTCTCGGGATATCTTGCCGGATGCGATATTTGACAGCTCGTACTCCATGACTGCTGTGGTGTCCGGATAGGTAAGGCTCTGGTCGATCGTATCGATGAGCGCGCAGCCAATAGGCGTCGGGATTAATTCTGTAGATTTTCCCTTTTTGGTGATGTACGGTTCTAATTTATGGCCTTTTCCATTTGTAGCTTCTAACTTGGCAATGATTTGATCGCGGGTTGCCGGTGTGCCGATGCCTTTCACTTCTTTGAGTTTTTCTCGGTTTGGGTTATCCGATGCGATGAACCGCCAGATGTTGGTCATCGCTGCAAGAAGCGTGCCTTCCGTGAACCGTTTCGGAGGCGTTGTCTTTTTTTGCGCGATGGCATAGTCCGCAGTTACTTCATCACCTGGTTTGAGTGTTGGCAGGACAGCATTGTCTTCTGGCTTTTCCTTTTCTCCGTATATTTGCATAAATCCCAATGTAATGGGCAGTGTGCCGGAACCCTTAAACAAGCAGTCGGCAGCTTTTATCGTAAATGAGACCTTTTTGAACCGGTAGGGATCATAAAATTGGTAGCAGTAATATTCGGCGATCAGCTGATAAATTTTAAGTTCTTTGTCATTCAAATCCTGCGGTTCAACGCCTGTCGGTATGATAGCATGGTGAGCCGTGACTTTAGCGTCATTAAAAGCTTTGGAAGTAATGGCTGGGTTGGGGGG
>ENA-ORSJ01002472-ORSJ01002472.1-human-gut-metagenome-genome-assembly--contig:-NODE-2472-length-12156-cov-2.718784_pt1 | contig 12156 bp, 9 predicted proteins | sample MGYA00242191_ERZ509158 | MGnify/ENA primary metagenome ERZ509158 (study PRJEB26280, sample SAMEA2338623) | human gut metagenome | biome: human gut; feature: human-associated habitat; material: faeces... | reverse complement strand
ACGAGCCGCTGCTGTGCGTGGCTAACGGAGCCGGCAAGTCGCTCCAGGCCATGAATCAGCTGAAAGATAGTTTTGAAGATATATAAACGTGTATCTAAGGAGGGATTTGACATGAAATGGCTGCGTACCCTGATGGTTTCCGCTGCCTTGTGCATGAGCGCCGCGGCGGCCTTTGCCGCCGACGTTTCGTATCCGTCTGTATTAGGCGGAACGGTCGTTTCCATTACTCCTGCCGGGACGGCAGTGAAGCAGGGCGACGTCCTGCTGACCGTCGATTCCCTGGCCGGCCCTATGCCGGCAGCGCGGGCCGCCTCCGACGGCATCGTAAAGCAGGTTTTGGTAGCCCCGGGAACGGCTGTCAAGCGGGGAACTGCCGTAATTATTGTGGAAGAGAAATAAGAGGAAAAGAATCTTAATGATACGATTACGCATGCTGCGGCGTCTCGCCGCGCGGACATGCCTGGCTGCCGTTTGCTGCGCTATGTCTCTCACTGCCTTTGCCCAGGACTTCATGAACGTCAGCGAAGTGCGCGAAGGTATGACGGGATACGCTAAGACGGTAGTTCATGGCAATACGATAGAAACATTTCCCGTAGAAATACTGGGAGTCATGAAAAACAGCGGCCCGTCCGGCGATTTGATACTGGCGAAGTTTTCCGGGCCGCTCATAGAGGAAACGGGCGGCATCGCCCAGGGCATGAGCGGCAGCCCCGTGTATATCGACGGCAAGCTCGTCGGGGCCATCGCCTACGGCTGGTCCTTTACGAATTCCCGCGTCGGCATGATTACGCCTATCGGCGATATGCTCAAGCTGTGGAACGTGCCGACGAAGGAAGAAATCCGTCCGTTCAACGCCAGGGAATCGTCGCTGATTCCTATTGCCACACCGCTCATGGTGAGCGGCTTCGACGGCGTGTCGACCGAATGGATGACGTCCAAGCTGCCTCAGTACAACTTCATGCCCGTCAATACGGCCTCGGCGGCGGCCGACGAATCGCCTGTGCCCTTGGAAGCGGGCAGCTCCGTAGCCGCGTCGCTGGTCAACGGCGATATGAAGATGGGCGCTATCGGCACGGTGACCTACGTAGACGGCGACAACATCGTCGCCTTCGGCCATCCGTTCCTGAAAAAAGGCAGCATGAATTACTTCATGCACAACGCCTATATATTTACCATTGTCAACAATATGTCCAGTTCCTTTAAACTGGGGTCCGTAGGCGCGGAAATCGGCCGCATTAATCAGGACCGGGGAGCGGGCATTGCCGGCCTGTACGGGCGGCTGACGGCGGGCATCCCCGTGACCATCAATATCCGCGACACCGATACGGGCGCGAATAACGTCAAGCGGGTCAAGATCATTGAAGACAACGAGCTGACGCCGGTCCTGGCTGCCACGACGGTGTACAACACGGTCAACAAGACCATCGACCGCAGCGGCGGCGGCACGGCGACCTTATCCTATACGATCCGCTCGTCTAACGGCCGGGAGAAGGACATCAGCCGTCACAACATGTACTACTCTGTCGACAATATCAACGAGAAGAGCATCGACGAGCTGTACAACGTACTGGATATACTCAAGCACAACGAATTCATCGACTATCCCGTACTGGATATTGAGATGAACGTCGATATTACGCAGGCTAAGAAAGAAGCACGCATCGTCGACGCGACGGCGGCCCCCGTCGTCGTCAGCCCCGGCGACAACGTGTATTTCCGGGTCAAGCTCCACCCGTACCGCGGCGCCGATGAGGTAAAGACTATGAGCTTTACCGTCCCCAAGGACCAGCCCCTCGGCGATATGGTTCTGGAAATCCGCGGCGGCGGCGTGATCCCCCTGCCGTACTTGATTGAAAAGCAGCGCTATAACTTGACCGACGAAATTCTCGAACGGCTGCGCCATTACAAGGATTTCGCCGATTTGAAGAAGACCATTGAAGGCGAAGACGCCAATAACGATCTGGTTATCGAAATCCTGCAGCAAGGCGTCAGCATGATTGATGACGGCGGCGAAAAGGTCGTGAAGGAAAAAATCCGCGGCAAAGAACCGCCGGTGCAGAATAAGGATATCGTCAAGCCCGACAAGCGCGGCCTGAACGATACGGGCGACAGGGAAGACGCCAAGTCGTCCATCGCTACGCCTTATATCGTCAAGGGCGACGGGCAGATTACGATTAAGGTCGTATCGCCGGCCGAGCGCGACGCCTTCTTGGCAAAAAATCATCAGCTCAACGAAGCGAAGGCCGTCATCAGCGAAGAAGCGGACGAAGCCGCGGCGGCCAGCGACGAAGAGGCTGAAGACGAAACGCCAAGGGACCATAAGAAAGATGTACCCCATGGCGGCCAGGACGGCGGCGACGGACAGAAAACCGACGCCTTTCGCCTGGTAGATCTGGCGTCGAGAATGTAATGCCAACTTTATAATAAAAGAAACTAAACATGGGCAGGCCCGCAGGTCTGCCCATGTTGTCGTGCTCTTATAAAACTTATATCCAGCCGAATTTGATGCAGGCGTGGAGAATGCCGCCCTTGTCGTTGTCATCTGTAATATAGTCGGCCCGTTCTTTCAGCTCCGCTTTAGCGTTACCCATGGCGATGGAAAAGAAGGGCTTGCGGAACATGGAAATGTCGTTCAGCCCGTCGCCGAAGACGACGGCGTCTTCGGGCCTACCGCCGATGCGCTTCAGCATGTTGAGGATGCCCTTTCCCTTGTCTGTCGGCTCGACGAGGTACGTATGGTCTAAGTAGGTCAGGTGCGGAAGGCCCTGCCGGTCCGGCTCGTTTTGTTTGTCTGCCGGCCGGGCGTAGGTAATCTTATAGACTGCGTCGAGGCTGTCGATGGCGACGGGGCGCACGACCGTTTTCATGTAGTTCTTCGGGTCGGCGCAGGGGTAGTCGGCGTAGGGCGTGTAGCGGCATATCGTGTTGTCCGTCACGACGGCCCAGGGAAGGCGGCGTTCGTCCAGCTCGCGCAGGAGGGCTTTGCACGGCTCCAGGGGCAGCCCTTCCATTTCCAAGATTTCGCCGTCGAGGGACAGGCTGTTGCCGCCGTCGGATACGACGGCCGGAATGCTGTAGCGGTCGGCAAAATGCTGGGCGTCGCACTGCAGGCGGCCCGTGGCGATGGAAACGAAATGGCCCCGCCGCCGGAGCTGGCGCAGGCAGTAGGCCGTATCAGCCGGAATGATGCTGGAAATGCTGAGGCCTAAGGTGTTGTCGATATCGAAAAAGAAATATTTTTTATCCATGACAGGTCCTTTCTGATGACAAGATGTCCGTACGGTTTTCATTATACCCTATCCGGCGGAGAACATGAAGGCGATTCTGCCGCGGTCTCTGTTTTTTGTGAATTGAGGATTGACAGAATCGCCGGGGTTTACCATAATAAAGGTATGTATGTTTATAAGGAATGTATAAAGGAGAGAGTAAATCATGAGTACAATTGACACGACTTGTGTAAATGCAATCCGCGTGTTGTCGGCAGACGCCATTCAAAAGGCAAACTCCGGCCATCCGGGCCTTCCCTTGGGCGCCGCGCCGATTGCATACGAATTGTGGGCTAACCATATGAAGCACAACGCTAAAAATCCGAAATGGGCCGATCGCGACCGCTTTATCTTGTCCGGCGGCCACGGTTCCATGCTGCTCTATTCGCTGCTGCACCTCTTCGGCTACGGCCTGACCCTCGACGACGTGAAGCAGTTCCGCCAGGACGGCTCCCTGACGCCGGGCCATCCCGAATACGGCCACACCGTCGGCGTAGAAGCTACGACGGGCCCCCTGGGCGCCGGCATGTCCATGGCCGTCGGCATGGCAATGGCCGAAGCCCATTTGGCAGCCGTATTCAACAAGCCCGAATATCCCGTCGTTGACCATTACACCTTCGTCCTCGGCGGCGACGGCTGCATGATGGAAGGCATCTCCTCGGAAGCCTTCTCTTTGGCAGGCACGTTGGGCCTGAGCAAGCTGATCGTCCTGTACGACAGCAACAACATCTCCATCGAAGGCGGCACGGATATCGCCTTTACGGAAAACGTGCAGGAACGGATGCAGGCCTTCGGCTTCCAGACGCTGGAAGTTGCCGACGGCAACGATTTGGAAGCTATCGGCAAAGCCATCGAAGAAGCGAAAGCCGATACGGAACATCCGTCCTTCATTACGATTCATACCCAGATCGGCTACGGCTGCCCGGCGAAGCAGGGCAAGGCTTCGGCTCACGGTTCGCCCCTGGGAGAAGAAAACATCGTCGCCATGAAGGAAAACCTCGGCTGGCCGAGCACGGAACCGTTCTATGTTCCCGACGAAGTTTACGCTCATTACGAAGAACTGAGCAAAAAGGGCGCAGCGGCAGAAGATGCCTGGAACGCCTTGTTTGCTGACTACGCGGCGAAATATCCCGACATGAAAGCGAAATGGGACGCCTTCCACAGCGCCGTAGACGCACAGGCTCTTATGGAAAATGAAGACTTTTGGGCTTACGCCGACAAACCGCAGGCTACGCGCAACCTGTCGGGCATCATGATCAACCGCCTGAAAGACCTCGTGCCGCAGCTCATCGGCGGCAGCGCCGACCTGGCTCCGTCCAATAAGACGTACATGGACGACGCCGGCGATTTCAGCAAGGGCAATTATGGCGGCCGCAACCTCCACTTCGGCGTCCGCGAACTGGCTATGGGCGGCATGACCAACGGCCTGGCTCTCCACGGCGGCCTCCGTCCCTATGCCGGCACCTTCTTCGTATTCAGCGATTACATGAAGCCGATGATTCGCCTGGCCGCTTTGATGAAGCTGCCGACGACTTACGTACTGACTCACGACAGCATCGGCGTCGGCGAAGACGGCCCGACGCACGAACCGATCGAACAGCTGGCTATGCTCCGGGCTACGCCGAACGTCAACGTATTCCGTCCAGCCGACGCGACGGAAACGGCTGCCGGCTGGTATCTGGCCGTTACGAGCCAGGAAACGCCGACGGCTCTCGTCCTGACCCGCCAGAACCTGCCGCAGCTTGCCGGCAGCAGCAAGGAAGCCCTGAAGGGCGGCTATATCGTAGCCGACGCGGCGAAGGAAACGCCTGACGCAATCATCATCGCCAGCGGCTCCGAAGTATCTTTGGCTGTAGAAGCTAAGGATATGCTGGCGAAAGAAGGCGTCGACGTCCGCGTCGTCAGCATGCCCTGCATGGAACTCTTCGAACAGCAGGACGACGCCTACAAGGCTCAGGTCCTTCCGGCCAATGTCCGCGCCCGCGTAGCCGTAGAAGCGGCTTCCGACTTCGGCTGGGGCAAATACGTCGGCCTCGACGGCGCGACCGTTACGATGCAGGGCTTCGGCGCTTCGGCTCCGGCAGAACTGCTTTTCGAAAAATTCGGCTTTACAGCAGAAAACGTAGCCAACACGGTAAAGAGCGTATTAAAATAATAGGGACCTATTTCACATAGTCCCGATGTGACGGAAAAAGCTGCACGGCTCGTCCCGGCAGCTTTTTTCGTTTGCCAAGTCCTGCAATACAAGATATTCCTTGCTTTTTCGTACAAGTATTTCTTAAATGCATAAGAAATATGCATGGAACAAAGAGGAATAAATTGTCAAGGCTTGATTTTACAATCGTTTTTTATTATACTAGGAACAAGAGAAAACCCTACTGTGTACGTAAATGGTCTCGATGTTTTGAACCAACATCTTTTACATTGGGAGTCCGGACTCTGCATAGCGAAGCAATGCCTTCACTGGACTGCTGACCTCTGTAGGAGGACACCCACCTGCTTAGGCAGGCTCAAAACTCGGTTTATAAACGGCATGGTGGGGCTTCTTTTCTTGTTCATAATACGTACGTTTTACATACATGTCGCCGCTAAGATTTCTTGGCGGCGTTCTATTTAGTCTGAGGAGCAAACAAATGAGCGGAGACGATTTATTTTCTATGGCCAGCGAACGGCAGAAGGCGTCTTTCGAGCCCTTAGCCGTCCGGATGAGGCCGCAGGTATTAGATGAAATATATGGGCAGGAGCAGATTGTCGGGCCGGGAACGTTCCTGCGGGCTATGATCGAGCGCGACACCATTCCTTCCCTGCTGCTGTACGGGCCGTCGGGAGTCGGCAAGACGACCTTGGCTCACGTCATCGCCTGCGAAACGAACAGCCGCTTCGTCCGCCTGAACGCTGTCACAGCCGGCACGGCGGAGCTGCGCAAGGTCATTCAGGAAGCGAAAGACGCCGTGCACCTGTATCAGCGGCGGACGATTTTATTCATCGACGAAATCCATCGCTTCAACAAGGGACAGCAGGATGTCCTGCTGCCCTATGTGGAAGACGGCACGGTAATCCTCGTCGGCGCAACGACGGAGAACCCTTATTTTGAAGTCAACCGGCCCCTGCTGTCGCGGCTGCGCGTCGTGCCCCTGTCGCCCCTGTCGGAAGAAGCTATTGCCGCTGTGCTGCGTCGGGCCCTGGGGGATACGGAAAAAGGGCTGGGAGTTCATCACCTCGCCGCGTCGGAAGAAGTCCTGCGGACGATTGCCCGCCTGGCCGACTGCGACGCCCGCGTAGGGCTGAACCTGCTGGAGCAGGCGGCCATGCTCGTGCCCGACGGGGGAGAGTTGAGCCATGACGTCGTAGAAAAGGTGGCCGGCCGCAAGGTGTATACATATGATAAGAAGGGCGACGCCCATTACGATACGGCGTCGGCCTTCATCAAGAGCATGCGCGGTTCCGACCCCGACGCGGCCCTCCACTATCTGGCCCGCATGATTGAAGGGGGCGAGCAGCCTTCCTTTATCGCCAGACGGCTGGTCATCTGCGCCGCCGAAGACGTAGGGCTGGCCGATCCGCAGGCCTTGGTCGTTGCCAACGCGGCGGCTCAGGCCGTGCAGCTCGTCGGCTGGCCTGAAGGCCGGATTATCCTGGCGGAAGCCGTCGTGTACGTAGCCTGCGCGCCGAAGAGCAACAGCGCCTACATGGCCGTCGACGCGGCCTTGTCTGACGTGCGCCGCGGCGGCTGCGGCGACGTGCCGGCTTATTTGCGGGACAGCCACTACAGCGGCGCCGCCTCCCTGGGGCGGGGAGAGGGGTATCAGTATCCCCACTCGTTCCCCGGCGGCTGGGTAGAGCAGCAGTATTTGCCGGATCCGCTGAAAGACAAGGCGTATTACCAGCCGTCGGCTTACGGCAAGGAAAAGGACATGGCCGCGCGCTGGCGAGAACGGCGGGGCGGCAAGTGAGATATAGAAGGTGAATGGAATGGCAGAACGTAAGACCCGCAAGACTGGCCGGACGGCGGGACGGAGAAAGAAAACGGGGACGGCGAAGCAAGGTGCGTCCCTGCTGAAATTTGAAATTATCGGATTAGTCTGTATCTTTTTGGGAATTTTTGCGACGATTGGTATTATCGGCGTCGACACGGGCAGCATCGGCTATTCTCTGGACGGGCTGCTGGCCTATGGCTTTGGCTTCGGCCGCATCGTTGCGTCCTTGTCCCTCATCGTGCTGGGGCTGAAGTATATCATGGTCCGCAAGGCCTGCCCTGTTACGAAGCAATGGCTGGTCGGATTTTGGATATACAGTTTGTTTTTGACCTGGATTCACGTCGTCTTCATTCCCGAAGGGACAGAATTCATGCCGGCGAGCCTGCGCGTCGGCGGCGGCGTCATCGGGGCGGTGCTGTCTTCGGCCCTGCGGGAGCTTCTGGGACAGTTCGGCGCCGTACTGGTGCTTATCATCGCCTGCGTCGTGACGGCGATTATATGGAAAAAATGGTCTATTTCCAAGCCCGTGACGATTGTGTCGCATAAGGCGTCGGAGGAAGTGTCCAAAATGTCGGACAAAGCCGTCGAAGGCCTGCAGGGCGCGTCTACGGCCCTAAAAGAATGGCACCGGCCCCATATTTTTGATTTTCAGAAGGAAGAAGAAAAGGAACGGGCGGCCTTGGACCTGCCGAAGACACCTGTGCCGTTGGAGCCTGCGCCGCCTGAAAGAGCAGAGGAAGACGACGTGGCCTATACGCCTGTCTATGCCGAAAGCGGCGCGGCGCGCGTCGATTTGGCCGACGATGCTGATATAGTCCGGGAAGAGGCTTATGAGCTGCCGGAAGACGAACGGGACTTTGAACTGGAAGATGAGAACTGTGACGCTGAAGAGGCCGGTGAAGACCGGCCGTCTCTCGCTGGTACGACGGACGTGCTGGACGAAGAGCTGGCCCACATCAAGCCCGTCGAAGTAGAGCAGACGGCGACGGCGGTCGATATCGGCCCGGTCGGAGCCAGCGCAGTGCCCAAGGCGCAGGGGGAACGGACGTACCGCCTGCCGCCGTTGTCCATCTTGCAGCATGGCAAGGATCAGAGCGGCGGCGTGAGCGACGAAGTGCGGCAGAACGCCCGCATCCTGCAGGAAACGCTGCAGAGCTTCAACATCGACGCCAAAATCCTGAACGCCAGCCAGGGCCCGGCCGTTACGCGCTATGAATTAGAGCCGGCGGCAGGCGTCAAGGTCAGCAAGATCGTCCACCTGGCCGACGATTTGGCCTTGAAACTGGCGGCGACGGATATCCGCATTGAAGCGCCTATTCCCGGAAAGGCCGCCGTGGGCATCGAAGTGCCGAATAAAAAATTATCCGGCGTCATGCTCCGCGACGTATTGGACACGGACGCTTTCCGGCTGGCTGCCGGCGGCGTGCCCGTCAGCCTGGGCAAGGATATTGCCGGCAACCCGGTCATCGCCGATTTGACGAAGATGCCTCATCTTCTCGTCGCCGGCTCGACGGGCTCGGGCAAGAGCGTATGCATCAATACCTTCATTGCCAGCATCTTGTTTAAGCAGCGGCCGGAGGACGTCAAGCTCATCCTCATCGACCCGAAGGTCGTTGAATTGTCGAATTACAACGGCCTGCCCCATTTGCTGACGCCTGTCGTGACGGACCCGAAAAAAGCGGCCAGCGTCCTCCGCTGGGCCGTGCGGGAAATGGACGACCGCTACAAGCGGTTTGCCGATACGAAGACCCGCGATATTTCGCGGTATAACGAGCTGCATCCGGAAACGGCCATGCCCTTTGTCGTCATCATCATCGACGAATTGGCCGACTTGATGATGGTTGCGTCCAGCGACGTAGAAGAGTCGATTTGCCGTCTGGCCCAGAAAGCCCGGGCCTGCGGCATGCACCTCGTCCTGGCGACGCAGCGCCCGTCTGTCGACGTGCTGACCGGATTGATCAAGGCCAACGTGCCGAGCCGCATTGCCTTTGCCGTATCGAGCCAGGTCGATTCGCGGACGATTCTCGATATGGCCGGCGCCGAAAAGCTCATCGGCAAGGGCGACATGCTCTTTTACCCCATGGGCGCGTCGAAGCCCCTGCGCGTGCAGGGCGCCTTTATTTCCGACGGAGAAATCGACAAGGTCGTCGAATACATCAAAGCCCAGAGCCGTCCGCAGTACAGCGAGTCCGTCCAGAAGGCGCAGGAAGAAACAGGCGGCGGAGAAGGCGAATTCTTTGAAGACGACCTCATGCCCCAGGCTATCGACATGGTGCTGGAAACGGGACAGGCCTCGGCCTCCATGCTGCAGCGCCGTTTCCGCGTGGGCTACACCCGGGCTGCCCGCATGATCGACATGATGGAAGCCATGGGCATCGTCGGCCCGAATAACGGCAGCAAGGCCAGAGATATATTGATGACTGCCGACGAAGTGCAGCAGAAATATTTGAGCAATATGTAGAACAGTTCCCATCTTCTGCCATATGGTATATAATAAAAAGATACAACGTAAGAGGAGGGGATAGAATGCCAACTGTTGGAGAAGTTTTGCGAACGGAACGGGAACGGCAGGGGCGGACATTGAAGGAAATTTCCGATGCGTTGAATATCAAGCGCCAGTACCTGGCCGCGCTGGAAGAAGATAGATATGACGATATTCCCGGCGTCGTCTTCGTCAAGGGCTTTATCCGAAATTACGGGAACTGCCTGGGCATGGACGGCGGCGCGCTGGTGGACACGTATAAGGCGTCGCTGACCGGGCGGACGCCGCAGCCGGAGGTGCGGGCCGCTATGCCCGTACGCCGGAGCAAAGACAAGAAACGAGCGAAACACAAGGAAGCAAAGAAAAAAGGCAGAAATGGAAAATGGCCGGAAATTACGATTATCGCCGGCGTGATTCTGTTCCTGCTGTTAATTGTGTGGATTATGATATAAAAGGAGAAGTATGAGCAGTCAATTTTTAGTGACCAGCCGCCGGGATATGGAAGAACGGGGCTGGGACCAACTCGACTTCGTATATATTAACGGTGACGCCTACGTCGACCATCCCAGCTTTGCCGCAGCAGTCATCGGCCGCGTGCTGGAAAGCCGGGGATACCGCGTCGGCCTCATATCCCAGCCGGACTGGCACAGCGCAGAGCCCTTCAAGGCCTTGGGCAGGCCGCGCCTGGCGGCGTTGATTACGGCGGGAAACCTCGACTCCATGCTGAATGAAAAGACGGCGGCGAAGAAGTTCCGCAGCCGCGACAACTACTCGCCGGGCGGAGAAACGGGACGCCGGCCTGAACGGGCGACGATCGTTTACGCAAACCGCATGCGCGAGGCCTATAAGGACGTGCCGATCATCATCGGCGGCATTGAAGCCAGCCTGCGGCGCTTTGCCCACTACGACTACTGGTCCAATAAGGTCCGCCATTCGATTTTGTTGGACAGTAAGGCCGATATATTAAGCTACGGCATGGGAGAGCGGTCCGTCGCCGAGATTGCCGACGCCCTGGCCGAAGGAAAGACGACGGCGGAAATGTACGACATACGCGGTATCTGCTATGTGACGAGCCGCGCGCCCTTATCGGATAAAGCCGTCATGTGCCCGTCCTATGAAGAGGTTCGGGACGACAAAAAGGCCTTTGCCGAGGCCTTTAAAATCCAATATGAAGAGCAGGACCCCTATCACGGCCGGACGATTATCCAGCCGTCGGAAAACCGCTTTGTCGTGCAGACGCCGCCAGCCCTGCCGCTGACGACGGAGGAAATGGACGCCATTTACGAGCTACCCTTTCAGCGGCGCTGGCATCCCATGTACGACGAGGCCGGCGGCGTGCCGGCCCTGCAGGAAGTACAGTTCAGCCTGACGAGCCAGCGCGGCTGCTTCGGCCACTGTCACTTTTGCGCCATTACGAGTCATCAGGGACGGATTATCCAGCACCGTAGCCACGAATCGTTGCTGCGGGAAGCAAAGCGGATGACCGAGCTGCCTGACTTTAAAGGATATATCCACGACGTCGGCGGCCCGACGGCCAATTTCCGCCAGCCTGCCTGCGAAAAGCAGCTGACACACGGGGCCTGCCAGAACCGGCAGTGCCTGTTTCCGACGCCGTGCCGCAATCTGCGGGCGGACCATACGGATTATGTAAACCTGCTGCACGAGCTGCGCGCCATCCCCGGTGTGAAGAAGGTCTTCATCCGCAGCGGCATCCGCTTTGACTATCTGCTGGCCGACGAGGATCCGACCTTCCTGCGCGAACTGGTGGAGTACCACGTCTCCGGCCAGCTCAAGGTCGCGCCGGAGCACGTTTCGGATCAGGTCCTGCGCTATATGGGAAAGCCTCGCCACGCGGTCTATGAAAAATTCTGCCGCAAATATGCCGCGCTGAACGAAAAGCTCGGCAAAAAGCAGTATCTCGTGCCCTATCTTATGAGCTCCCACCCCGGCTGCGGCCTGCGCGAGGCCGTGGAGCTGGCGGAATATGTCCGCGACCTCGGCTATATGCCGGAACAGGTGCAGGATTTCTATCCTACGCCCTCGACGCTCTCGACCGTCATGTATTACACGGGCCTCGATCCCCGGACGATGGAGCCGGTCTATGTGCCGACCGACCCGCACGAGAAGGAAATGCAGCGCGCGCTCATCCAGTACCGCGACCCGAAGAACTATGCCCTTATCCACGAGGCCCTTGTCAAGGCCGGGCGCACGGACCTGATCGGCTATGGCCCGAAGTGCCTCATCCGGCCGCGCCGCGGCGAGGCAGAAAAGGCGCCGCACCCGGCGCAGAAGCAGCAACCGTGGTTACCAGCCCGCGGGTAGAAGCACATAGCCGCTGCCCCGTGCTCATAAGCAAGAAACAGCCAGTGCCAAACGTTGCCTTCACCTGACCGGGCTTGAAACAGCATTGCCCAAACAGCGCCGCCTGCTG
>ENA-ORSJ01002469-ORSJ01002469.1-human-gut-metagenome-genome-assembly--contig:-NODE-2469-length-12169-cov-3.167905_pt1 | contig 12169 bp, 9 predicted proteins | sample MGYA00242191_ERZ509158 | MGnify/ENA primary metagenome ERZ509158 (study PRJEB26280, sample SAMEA2338623) | human gut metagenome | biome: human gut; feature: human-associated habitat; material: faeces... | reverse complement strand
ACTCATTTACTTTATCTCGGGGCCTTATGTAATACGAAAATTGTGAAAGATGTTCTAAAAGTAATAGCACCTACCATCAACTACCAATGTGGTGATATAGCTAAGATACCGGTTATTTTTGATGAAAATTTTAATACTCAAATTGAAAAAAATGTTAAAAAGAATATTAATGTATCAAGAGATGATTGGGATTCCTCAGAAATTTCTTGGGACTTTACAGTTCATCCATTGTTAAAAAACAAACCAACTGAACTAAAAGATGCTTATAATATATTTAAACAAAACTGTGCTGACCGATTCCGACAGTTGAAGGAGAATGAAGAAGAACTGAATCGTATTTTTATCGATATCTACGGCTTGCAGGATGAACTGACACCGGACGTGCCCCCTAAAGACGTGACGGTCCATCAGATTTTTGACAGCAAAGACGACGTTCCCGATGACCTTCAGGGCAGCAAGTATGTCCTAACCAAGGAAGACGTCATGAAGTCCCTCTTGTCCTATGCCGTAGGCTGCCTCTTCGGCCGCTACTCCCTGGACACGCCGGGCCTGGCCTATGCTGGTGGAGAATGGGATGCTGATAAGTATCAAACCTTTATTCCTGACAACGACAACGTTGTGCCCATTACCGATGAAGAATACTTTGACGACGACTTGTCGTCCTTCATCTGCGCCTGGCTGAAGAAGGCCTTTGGACGGGAAAACTTCGAGGCTAACTTGGCATTCCTCACGGATGCCCTGGGGACGCGCGGCACGACACCTAAGGAAAAGCTCCGCAACTATTTCCTCAAGGATTTCTTCAAGGACCACTGCAAGACCTATCAGAAACGCCCGATTTACTGGCTCTTTGACAGCGGTAAGGAAAACGGCTTTAAAGCTCTCGTCTATCTCCATCGCTATGATGAAAACACCATAGGGCGCGTCCGTGCCGATTATCTCCACCGCATGGAACGGATTTACAGCAATGAAGTCAACCGCATGCAGGATGTTATCGACCACAGCCATTCGGCCCATGAAGTATCGGTAGCGGAAAAGCGGCTGGAAAAGATGAAGAAGCAGATCAAGGAATGTCAGGACTATGATGCCAAGTTGGGCCACCTGGCCCTGGACCAGATTCACCTCGACCTGGACGATGGCGTGAAAATCAACTATCGCAAAGTCCAGACCGGTCGGGACGGTAAATTTTACGAAGTATTGGCCGACTCCAAAGCTATCATGGCCAAAGACGCCCTCTGGCACGAATACCTTACGGAATGGCCTCATGAACAATAGCGCTATCTTTTGAATATCTTGCGAACTTCGAAATTTATACGCGAGAGAACGCAAAAAAGCGGATAACTAAGCGGTTCAAAAGGTGGTGGCTATCTTTTGATTATCTTTTGAATATCTTTCGAAATTCGAAAATTATACGCAAGAAACTGCGAAAAAAGCTGATAACCAAGCGGCTTAAAAGCATGGCACTATCTTTTGATTATCTTTTAATTATCTTTTGAGGAACGAGTGAATTATGGCAGAATTAAATCTCAAGCAAATAGAAGACAGACTTAATGAAGAGTTTCGTACAAGTGGAGACGAAAACCGGAAACTGGTCTTTTGGTATGATGATCGGGCTGAATTTGCCGAAGATGTAGATTCATTGCAACTGGATAACGCAAAAATCCTGCATCTTATGCCGGATAATCAGTTTGCTACCAAACTTTTCCTCGAACGCGAAGACCAGACCACGAATTACCTTATTTATGCCCCATTCTCCAAGCCCGATGTCCACGAGAACCATTTGGAAGATATACTGCTCTACTCGAGGCGATTTTACGCAGACCGGGCTTCTTTGCTCGCTGTCGACCTCGGCATCGGTGAAGAATGGAAGCCGGTCCTGGAGGCGCATATTCGCTTTTTTGCCAACAAGGAGCGGACGAAGAAGTTTTATGATCTAGGTATCAGCCAGTACGATGGAACGACGATTCGCCTGGGCATGATATGTGCCCTGGCAGGTGCCCGGACGTGTTCACTCGAAGAAGCACTGCGCATCGTCCTTGATGAAGAAAGCCAGGAAAACCATCGGATTTTTGACGAATTAGCCCGGTATGATTTGATGGATTCTTTTTGGGATTTGTGCGCCCGCCATTTTGGCCTGGCCTGGGAAAATCCGAGCATAGCCAAGCTGGTACTGGCTCTGTTTGTGACCTGTGCCGCTCATGAAATCATGGAACCCGTACCAAATAGTTGGGAACCTTTCAAAATGCGCAAGACCGGCAATGCCATTGCTTTCTTAGACAGCATGATGAACAGCGTCGTTTATCAGGCTGTTTTTGATAGGCTATCGCTCTTTGCCAGCCAGCAGCTCCATGTCGCAGATTCACTGAAAACGTACCCTCTGGAAAGCTTAATTGCCTGCGGCTGCTTTGCTGATGTCGATACGCTGCTGATCCAGTGGATCGCCGGTCGGCTGGAAGCTGAAGACGTGGATGCGCATTTGGGAGATTATCGTATTCCGGCATTCTGTGAATTTCGCAAAAAGACACATTTCGGCCAACAGCGGGAACATATATATGACCTGTTTATCTGTGCCATCAGATTGGAAATGTTGACAAGACAGTCATATCCTGATGGTTTTCAGAATATCATCAAAGACTATAAAAATCATTTGTACCAGATTGATACAGATTATCGCCATTTTTATTATCACTTAGATAAACTTGCTGATGCCAGTGCCTACGAACCGTTGCGTATATTGATTGAAAATATATACACTAATGAATACTTGGGCAAATTATTGCCGGAATGGAATGCGGGAATCATGGAAGATAAGGCTTTGTCGGTGATTCCCCTGCAACGTGATTTCTATGACCATTATGTAGCTAACAGCAAAGACCGGGTCGTAGTCATTATTTCCGATGCGATGCGTTATGAAACAGGGCGGGAACTCTTTGACCGCCTGGCCGATAATCCCCGCAGCGAAGTGAAAATTGAGACTATGCTCAGCACCTTACCATCATATACACGGCTAGGCATGTCGGCTCTCCTGCCCCATCGGAAGCTGGAATTGTCCCCGGAAGGCAAAGAACTCGTCGACGGGGCATACTGTATCGACATCCAGAGCCGGGAAAAAGCATTACAGGCCCGGCAGCCGCTGGCCCGCTGTGTATCCTTTGATGATCTGAAACACATGAAAACACGGGATATGCGGGATATTTTCACGGGCCAGCAAGTCATTTACGTATATCATGACCAGATAGATGTCCGCGGCGAACATGCCGAGGATGAAGTGTTCCAGGCCTGTGAAGAAGCCGTGAAAGAAATCCTGGATTTCATCGAGAAAGTCCATAACGGGGCTAATACACATCATTTCATCGTGACGGCAGACCATGGGTTCATTTACAAGCGCAATAAGGTGCAGGAATCAGATAAAATCGGCAACGTTCATCATCATGATATTGTGAAACGGCGTTACATCATCTCGCAGGAAGGAATTCAAGAAGATGGTGTACAGAACCTGAATCTCGGCTATCTGCTGGGGAACGAGGACAGCCGCATGGTTTCTTTCCCCATTGGGACAAGCGTCTTCAAAACGCGGGGCAGCGGCGGTCAGAATTATGTACACGGTGGTTCTTCGCCGCAGGAAATGCTGGTCCCGGTCATTGAGGTCCATATGGAACGGGGCAAGGCTGATATGCGGACGGTACAAGTCCGTTTCATTAACACCATCAGTAAGATTACGAACCTCATTACGACATTAGATTTTATCCAGTCGGAACCTATCGGAGATGCTGTCAAGGAAGCCACGTATTTAATAGGCTTTATGGATGCTGAAGGCCAGCCTATTTCTAATGAAATCACCTATGTAGCCGATAGCCGGGAAGAAGACCCGGCAAAGCGGACATTCCGGCTCCGTTTTACGTTCAAAAATCAGGACTATGATATTAGCCAGTCGTATTTCCTGGTCATCAAAAATGCGGAAACAGGCATAGTCGTATTCCGCCATCCGTTCATCATGGATCTTCCCTTCGCAGGGGACTTCGGCTTTGATTTGTGATGAACACAGAGAGGAAGGATTGATATGGAGACAGCAGGTGGAACCACCAACCGGGAAGAAATCCGCCAGAAATTGAAGACTCATTTCCCAGGGAAAATCGTCCGCAAGGATTTGACGAAAAAAATCAAAGAAGGGGCCAATGTCCCTGTGTATGTCTTGGAATTTCTATTAGGTCAGTATTGCAGCTCTGACGATGAAGAAATCGTCAAAGCGGGAGTGGAAAACGTAAAAAAGATTTTATCTGCCAATTTTGTGCGCCCCGATGAAGCGCAGAAAGTACTCTCGGTCCTGCGTCAGCACGGCAGCCACACCGTCATCGATATGATTGCGGTCAGCTTGAATATCAAGCAGGATTATTATGAAGCCTCATTTTCCAATCTGGGCCTGACGGGGATTCCCATTGCCGATGAATACCCGGAAAAATATGATCGTCTGTTGTGTGGTGGCATATGGTGCATCGTACAGCTGAATTATGACGCAGAAGGAACGGAGAACCTGGATATCATTCTTCCCAATGAAAACAGCCCTCAGTCAAATAACCGGAGACAGAAGAACATCTATCCTATTAGTATCCGCAATCTGACGCCCATCCAGATGCCTCATGTTGACATGGATGAATTAAAGCGCGGCCGTCAGGCTTTTACTAAAGAAGAATGGATGGATGTCATGCTGCGCTCGACCGGTATGGAGCCGGACTCTCTGTCATATCGTGAAAAGTGGCTGCTCCTTACACGTATGATTCCGCTTGTGGAAAATAATTTCAATCTCTGTGAGCTGGGACCGCGCAGTACAGGGAAATCACATATATACAAGGAAATTTCACCGAACAGTATCCTCGTTTCTGGCGGCCAGACGACGGTAGCCAATCTCTTTTACAACATGGCCAGCCATCAGATTGGACTGGTCGGCCTGTGGGACTGTGTGGCCTTTGATGAAGTAGCCGGCATCAAATTCAAGGACAAGGATGGTATCCAGATCATGAAAGACTATATGGCATCGGGATCCTTTGCCCGGGGCAAGGAAGAAAAAGCGGCTTCGGCATCGATGGTCTTTGTCGGCAATATCAACCAGTCTGTCGATGTCCTTCTGAAAACGTCGAGCCTGTTCGACCCGTTCCCGCCAGAAATGGGAACGGACACGGCTTTCCTCGACCGTATTCATGGCTACAACCCCGGTTGGGAAATCCCTAAATTCCGGCCTGAGCATTTCACCGACGATTACGGATTCATTTCTGATTATCTGGCTGGATTCATGCGGGAACTGCGAAAAGAGCAGTATGGTGACGCCCTGGATACCTATTTCCGGCTGGGGAAAAATCTGAACCAGCGCGATACTATTGCGGTCCGCAAGATGGTCGGCGGATACATCAAGTTGCTGTACCCTGATGGCCGTTTTAGCAAAGACGAAGTAGAAGAAGTATTGCAAATGGCGCTGGAGATGCGCCGCCGCGTCAAAGAACAGCTCAAAAAGCTAGGCGGCATGGAATTCTACGACGTGAATTTTTCCTACATCGACAACGAAACCTTTGAAGAACACTATGTCTCCGTGCCGGAACAAGGCGGCGGCAAACTCATTCCTGAAGGCCTCTGTAATCCCGGGCAGGTCTATACCGTTTCCCATGGGAAAAACAACATGATTGGCGTATTCCGCTTGGAAAGCCAGATGCTGCCGGGCAGCGGGAAATTTGAACGCACCGGCATCGGCAGCGACAGAGAATGCAAAGAAGCCGTCAATACTGCCTATAACTACCTAAAAGCCAATGGCAGGCGTATCAGCGGCAGCATTTCGACGACCGCCAAAGACTATATCATCAACTACCAGGACCTTCAAGGCATCGGTATGACCCATCGCTTAGCGCTCCCGACGCTCATCGCTATTTGCTCCATCGCCCTGAACAAACCCGTCCAAAGCTCCCTCGTCGCCCTTGGTGAAATCAGTATCAGCGGTACACTTATGAAAGTCGACGAACTGGCCAACACCTTGCAAGTATGCCTCGACTCAGGCGCCAAAAAAATCCTACTTCCCATCACCTCCGCCGCTGACCTGGGCACAGTACCACCAGAACTCATAGGCAGTTTCCAGCTCCTGTTCTATAACAGCCCGGAAGACGCTGTATTCAAGGCACTGGGTGTAGAATAAGTGCGAAAATCTGCGGATATTACCATTTTAAGGGACTTTCATTTTCCACATGACAAATCATATGAAGAGGAAAATAACTCGGCCTTAAATCGCCAAATAGAAAGGCATGTTGTCTCTTATCTCAAAAGACAACATGCCTTTTTGCCAGCTTTACCACCACGTCCCGGAATCCAAGTCGTAGTGCCACCAGTCACCGTTTTCGTATCGTACACAGGGATAGCCATCGGATTGGAAAACGGCAACCGGTTTTCCATAGGTCCAGCGACAACAGTGTTGATGTTTCTGCACGAGCTGAAGCAATTGATTATCTTTGATGATTCTGCTTTCATTGGTACAATCCACTATTATGTTCTTTGTCATTTCTTTCACACTCCTACTTTGTTACTCAATTCCTTTTCGAGTGCTTCTTTCCCTCGGTTGTAAATATTCCGGGCCGCATTTTCGTCATCATCGACGATTTCATCAGCCCCGTAGCCGCAGTTCTGGCAGATGAAGCGATTTTCATCATGCAAACGGTTAGCTTTTTCTACATGACCGCATACGGGGCAGGTTATGCTGGTATTGTATGGGGCACAGTAGAAAACGCCTTGATGCCGCAGGGCTGCGAGGTAAATCAACACATCTTCAAAATGACGATAGGACCAGCCTTCTATCGGCTTTTCGAAGTACAAATCTTCCAAGATGAATATCGTATAGGGAGGTTCATTCTCTACGACTTCACTGGCGACATGGACATCTCTTGCAAAAAGACTCTTGTGGTAATCGTCGTTTGTGCTGCCTTTACAAGGGCGAGGGTAATCTATTGATTTATACGAGTGAGCTCCTTTAGCCGGCGAGAAAGTCGTGGCAATATTGAGTTCTCCGCGGTCGACGCCGACGACGTTAGTATCCTGTTCGGCTTTCATTTCGGCTGTTGGATTGGGGAATGTCAAAGTCAAGTACCAGGACCCGTAGACAAGCTTCAAATAAGCCCTGATGATTTTCCAAGACGTGGGTGGTTCAGGCAGTTTTGAGGGAATCGAAAAAGCTATAGTTCGGCGGCCATCTGCCAGGTCCAGCCGACATTTCTTCGTTGTAAAGTCGACTTGAAAAGCAGATTCCCAGCAGAAATGAATTGCGGAACTTTTGGTATTCTTTTCGCCGTAGTCCCCAAACAAAATCAGCTCCAATTTTCCTTTTTGTTCGTTACGTTTATAGGCTTTCTTTATGATATCGACAATACTATGACCATAGACCGCATGGAGCCCTCCTTTTTTTCCTTTGGCTAGCCAAGAAGCTGAAGCATATGCTGTTTTCCAGGTTTTGTATTTATTCTTTCCTTTTAGCGATTCGTTGTAAAATTTTTGTGAAAATCTGTTGCAAGCTCTTTTATGAGCATCCCATGTTTTCTGCAACATGGCGGCGTCTTCTGCCGTAGGGACTAATTCCACAGTCAGGTGAGTATACTGGGCATGTTCATTGGTCTTCATAGTCATCTGCTCCTTTGGGTGAAATCTTTTCCAGAACCATTTGGTTCTTGCTTTTACGCGCAACCGAAAACATGGGGCTGGGACGCAGGCAAGGGCAGCGCGCTGTACACTTTACCCTTGCCTGCGTCCTGGCCCCATGTTACGCTCTTGCGCCAAAAGCAACCCCAGAAGTTAAGGCTTTTTTTCTTCGTTAGGACTCTTTTGACAATAAAAAATGACTTGCCGCACAGACGACAAGTCATGATTCGTAAATTATATTGTGGCGAAATCACTTTTTCTCAATTGGCACGATGTCCTGATATATCCATGCGGCCACGGAGTCGTCCCTGATGTAATCGACATGGAAATGGCCGAAGTACCATTTCTTATAGGTCATCAGTTCTTCCAGGCCGCTCAGGAGCTGGGACGTCTTGCAGCCTTCAATCCATTGGCTCATATTGGGCACCTGGTCGACAAAGCGGGCCGGCGCCGTATGAGTGATGACGTAATCGACGGTGAAATCATGGGCCGTCAGGTTCTTGGCGGCATTGTCGAAGTTGTCTGCCGATGCCTCTTCCTGGGGCCACCAGGAGACGCTAGGCCAGCGGAGGGCCTTGTCTGTCGACTTGGCGCCGCCGAAGGTGAAAAAGGTCTGGCCTTCGATGGTAAAGACTTCGCCGCGCAGCAAATGGTAGAGATTGGGCCGAAGTTCATGGACCCGGCCGCCGGACCAATTTTTCACCGGATAGCGGCAGAGCTGGTCAAAGTTTTCATGGTTCCCATCAACGAACAGGACCGTATACGACAGCTGGGCCAGCCATTCCAGCCACTTATGATCTGTTTCATCCGATTCACCGACCCAGGGGATTCCGAAATCACCGCAAATGATGATATAATCCTCCGGATTCATATGAATCCCGCGCTGAGCCAATGCATTCATCCCCAATCTTTTCGGATTGGCGTGAATGTCACCGGTAATATAAATCATTGAATCATCTCCTCAGCCATAAAATAAAAGAGAGCAAGCCCGAAAGCTTGCCCCATTTTTATTTTGGCACCATTTTTCATAGATTTCAGGAGATACTCCTGCTGAACTTATTTTTATCAGGCTTCATTATTTTTGTACAGATTGTGATTTCAATATGAGTGCAAATAAAGATGAACAATACATATTGCAACTCACCGGCGTACATCGATTGTGAGTTTCTCGAGATCCACCAGCAGGGCGTACACAGACAAGCCGGCAAATTTGGCGAGCTGCTGGACTTATTTTTTGCCAGGCTTTTACTGAGCGGTACCGGTGATTCTCCGCCGGCCCTTCTCGGTTTAGGGAAAAGCAAACGAACCCGTTAGGTGCCTATCTGGTTAATTATAATTATACACTCGTTTTACTCGCTCGTCAATAGATTTTTGTATATAAAACCAAAATGGCTTTTTATTACCACGACCTTGTCTTTATTTTTACAAGTACTATATTTAACAAATAAAATGGCTTAATTAAGCCATTTTATTTGTATACACATACACGTGTGTATGTGTATATGTAGTTCCTCGTAGATTGAATCGTGGAATATTTATTTCTATATATGAATAATTAATTCAGAAAAACAGCATCAAAAAATTATCTTTTTTTTCATTCTTATGGCGCTCAAAAAAAGCCTTAAGTTCATCCATTCGATGCGAATCCGGATAATTAATTTCATTCCACATATTTATGGCAATCTCCAGACCGGCCATAGCATCGATTCCGTTGGTTATTATAGGCACTGCATCACCTGATACACCGGCAAAATGGTCAAAGGCATTAAATGCACGATATAAAAAGCCGTTTGCAAAACCATCAAATTCAGCTCGATCGTCAACCCATTTCTTTAATTCGTTATATACATCACTCCCAATATCATCTATACCTACTCTGAATGGCAATGCCTTTGATGGATGTTCTTTATCCTGCTTCAAAAAATTCGACGATACATGAGCAATTGTAAATTGATGAGACATTATCATTACCTTCCTCTCTGAGCGCTAATATAAATCAGTGCTCCAAACCATTTAACAACTATATATGTATCAACATACATGTTTTCATTTATTATTTTTTCCTTATACGCTTGTATGTTATCCGGAGACGACAGATACCGCGTACAACTCTCTGAATCATAGCAGCAGACTTGTTTGTCCACTAAGAACCCCCTTCTATCGTCTTATTCCCCGACTTCTATCTCTACTATCACCTCTTTTCCTGTTTTTAATATAATGCCGGTTAGATTCACGCTGTGGTTTCGGAACCACAGTCTCATTCATAGGGGAGACAGCCTGACTATATGAAGCAGAGACTGTTCCTTTAGTAGTGTCTGGCGTATTCTCCTGGCTATCGACCATCGGCGCACTACCTCCGAAAGATTGGCGCATACCCATGGCCCATTCATCCTGACTGCGTTCCAGTTCTTTTTTCACCAATTCCCGCTTGTATTTTTCCGGGTCTCCTGTAAAGCGGGGAGCTGGTTCGCTGTCCTTGACTCCTGGTGTCCCCAGCCTGCCCTGAGGAGTCGCCAACTGGCTGCCGACTGCATGAGCCAGATTGGAGAGACCATCCATGATTTGGGGCGCGCGATGGACGCCAGGATGGTTTTTATTGGCCGTCGAAGTGGCTTCATTTGTGCAGACGGTTGTCTGACTTCCTGTCCATGTCTTGTCGACAGATTGGCGACTGTTGTACTTGAATTGGTCGTTCAATGCATCTTTTGAACAAGGAATCTTCAACGTTTTCTCCAAATTGTTGTTCCTGACTTTATGTCCGTCCTTGTCTTCAAAGGTAATATACTTACGCTTGTCAGACCAATAGGTCGTAATCCCTTTTTCCTTCAATGCCTGCATGAATTCCTGTCGTGACGTAGATATACGTTGCGCTTGGATTACCTCATTGGCGATTGCCATGTACCAACTTTGCGCCTTCTTTTTTTCACCTTTCTTTAAGGTCTGATATTTATCCTTATCCCAGGCTGACAGAACATTCCCTTTTTCTGGAACCGAAAGTCCCTGGCTTTGCGACAAGGTATTGCATCGTTCTTTCAGGCCGGACAAATCACTTTTGTTCCATTGCAGTTTTTTCCCCGTATTCCAACTCACAGAATTTACGACAATATGAGCGTGGATGTGTTTCCTGTCCCGATGTACGGCAATCAATGCCTGATACCCTTCCAAGGCAGGTGTTTCTGTAATCAGCTTAAGCGCATTATCCCTCACCTGTTCTGGTGTAATTTTTTCGCCGGGCGGAAAAGAATAAATGAAATGCTTATATTGACGGCCGCCTGTCTTATGGAACATTTCTTTGGTGATCATCATGTCATCATACGCGTTTTGTGGATCACATTGTACGCCAGCCAGCAGCCGTTCGTCTGTCTTTTCGCGGCGCGTTACATACTGGATAAGCCGCTTCAACGATCCACCTGGACGAGCTGCTTTAATGATTGCCATACCTCTCTCAGTTCCCTCCTCATAGTTTCCACCTCCCGGTAGGTTGGCTGATTACCTTGGTTACAACGGTGCGCTATCTGGTTCAGATTGTTGCCAATCTGGCGTAACTCTGGCAGCAAAGAATTGAGGCCGTAATCATTTCGTATGGGAATAGTCAATAACGCATGCAGAACAAAATCACGTTGCGTACGTCCAGATTCTTTGATTCTTTTTTTTACTTTTTTTAGCTCTTCGTCCGACATACGGATGGAAAGGATATGCGGACGGGTACGATTGACTTTTTCCATTTTATTTATTGTATTCGCTTCCTTTCAGGGATTGAGGGTGGGGTTCAAAGGGGCCAAGCCCCTTGCAAGTTCTGTTTGGCCAGCTTGTGGCTAGCCAAACAGGGAACTTGCAGACATTACCTCAATCCGTTCCCCAGCCAGATGCCTGGAATCAGTTAGGTATGAACACCTGTAAGAAGCCGATACGAAAGTTCACCGGATATGGCGACTGTATGGATGACATATGGCTGTCTATGCTCGTCCAAATTCAGGCTGTTATTCCGACAAATTGGCTGACTCAATGGGGCAACTGGCTGGCATGTATCTGGGGTGAATTGTCAAGCTAAGTACAATGTTTTAATGGCAGACTTCATAAGGTGTTTTATATCCCCAGCATGTTTGCAGCCGAAGATTGAGCTCTGTAAAGACAGGCTGCATATAGGTTCCTGAAATAGTCGTGATATCCATCCCTTTTGTAAAATACTCCCGCACCATCCCTTTGTATTTTCATCGCTGTCATGGCTGACACGGCAGCGTAAAACTGCGAAGAGGCTGGCCTTTCCATACCCGAAGCATTGCGTCATTGATAGCTCGCGCCATTTTGTTTGCTGCTTTGCCGCCTGACAAATGCCGGCTTTTCCCGGCTGCCAGCGTTACCAGTCATGCGTAAGCCTTGCCCTTAGCTTGTATCTTCATCCTTCGTTTTATCCGGTTATGGCTCGGTCATATCCAGCCGCGGTATGTAACATTGAGAATTTGCGTCCTTCCGTTCCTTTACATTTGCACCTGCCAAATGCAGGTTCGAT